>Ga0102944_1001074_pt1 | contig 19075 bp, 28 predicted proteins | sample SalPonD_shore_MG_FD_78172 | JGI IMG/M metagenome (GOLD analysis project Ga0102944, IMG submission 78172) | Salt pond soil microbial communities from South San Francisco under conditions of wetland restoration - Salt Pond MetaG... | ecosystem: Environmental > Aquatic > Marine > Intertidal zone >...
TATCTCATTATCAAGGGGATACCAATAAAAGAACTGTTCACGTGACTGTGAAACCGTGGCTTCTCTCCCGGCAATGTACATTGGCTTATGTATGGATACGTATTTATTTTTGAACTCATTAAAGGGATCGCCTGGTGTTGCATTGGTTTCATAGATATCGATGAACGGCTCGGTGAAGAATTCGAAGGTGGTGCGCAGGGTAAAGAGGCGTAAATGGGATGGAAAATCATAGAGCACAAACGTATTAACATATTCATCGATGTCGGCATCAGCTAGTTGGTTTGTGGATGGTGAGCGGGTTAGCCGCCGCACCTTAGTCCTGATCGCATCAAGATCAGTTTGTGCCATATACTCTCCTTAATTCCATCCGTATTAGCCTAGCACATTTCGTGTAGTAGCTGCCAAGGCATTTGTGCTCTGTCCAACGGGAACCACTTGAGCACACGTAAATGTGTGCCGGGACGGTGATCCCGGTATAGCAAATGCATCAAATGATGTGGTATCTACTGGAATGGTAAACGTCGTGCTGCCGGTTACCGTGATTTCAGCCACCTGTCTATCGAGTTGCTGCATCCCATCGCCCTGGGGGATATAGAGCCGTACGATCATGCCATCAACGTAGTCATGATCAAATGTGGTGGTGACCTCTGCGGGATAACCACGCGTTATAGCGCTTATTAGGCGCATTGCTGGCTGATACGTAGGACTCTGGTCTGCAAAACACGTCGACATATCGCTCCCTAGAGTTGTGCAATCAATGGCTCTTCAGGGGTGAATATGCGATCTGATGGGTTATCAGTCGTTAAATCTTCATCATCAGTAAACTCAAGGCTTTGGAACCCAAACCGATGCACTTTTCGGCGTAATGCCACTTTCGCATTACCGGCCTCATCGAGGAGGTGTTGGTGCTCGGGATACCAGCCATTTTTATTGAGGTGTTTTGCCACGCCAAGTGGCAGTTCATATTGATGGTTATCGACTAATTCATAATTCTGTAAGCCATCTTCTTTGTATTTCTTATACGTAAACTTGAGTCTACCGCCCGGCACTTCATAAAAGCGGAATATCCCTTTTACCTTCGTCTGATCTTTTTCGCGCTGTGCCTTAAGGCTCTTTGATCGTGTTTTAACTTCGTCTCGTGACATATGCTTCCTTTAAGTAGCGCACTGCCTGGACTTACCAGCGCAGTGCGACTCACACGTTATTGGTTATCAACGCTAAACGATTTACCCGCAATCCAGTAAATCACGTCGTTATTTTCGCCGGCTGGGCCATTTGCTCCTGCGCCAAGCTCCATACCAAGGATACCTTGGTTTTCAGTTGCATCAGCAAGGATATTAACGCTGTTGGCAAGTGCCGTTGCAGTATCTTCACCGATTGGTACGACCTGTGGTGCCGTAAATGGATAATCAGCTGGCCGCGGGAAATTGAATGCGGTAAAGGCACTGCTATCGATATCAACCGTAATAGTTGATGCGGTAACCGCCACAATATTACCCTGCAAGCCATCAATCTCTGTCATGGTACCATCATTAACCTGCGGCACTATGAAGCGCACTGCTTGACCGACCGTAAATCCATGTGACACCGTACAGGTGATAACGGCTTGTACAGCCTGGCTGATATCAGCAATGTAGCGTCGTCGTGGGTAGTAAAGCGGATCACGGTTCACGATGCGATAGTTCCCCGCACCACCAGCTACACCAGGCGATCGACTCATTGCATAACGCACACGGAAACTGGTGCTCGCTACGATGTTATCAATCTCAAAGTCAATGCCATTAAGCGATGTCGCATTGGCTGTGTTTGAAAGTCGTACCACTGACCCAACTGCCAATCCAGATGTGTTTGCTGTACTGACGACTGGCTGCGTGGCATCGGTCGCTGCCGTTGTTGCAACTGATGCGCTTAACAATGGCTGTGTTGCATCATTAATTAGGGTGAAACCACCACCGCCAGCGCCGAGCTTATCCATCTCAAGCGTTGCAGCACCATCGGTATTAACCATTTCAAGGGCATCACCAGCAGCAAAGCCACGGAACCATTTATAGTAGTACCCCTCTCCAGGGTTTTGGTTCGTACCAATAGTGGTGTAATTATAAACCTCAATCCAATCTACATCAGAACGAATCGCGAGCCGTCGATTTGAGCCATCAGAGGTAAAACGTCCTTGTTGTAATACGGTATTATACGCCATGATATCTCCTTCTATGCTCGCGTTGCGCGTTGGTTAAGAATCCACTCATCATTCAAGATGCGTGGCACCTGTGCCATTTTCCAGCCAATCGATGCATTAAGGGCAAGTGGCCCATCATAGATCGGTGGTCGGTAGATAAATTGTGATGAGTAGCCATCTTGATCAACACAGGCAAATGAGTCAACACCGACGTTAAATATATTGTACACATCAGCGCCATTTGCAGATGCATTCGGCGTGATAGACCCAATAGACGAGATCAAATAGCGCACATTACTGATGGATCCCCACTCAGAACGGAGTACGTTCATCTGTGATGGATACTGATTCTTGTTGATAAAGCCGGCAACATTATCAAGGTTTCCCGCTAAATCGCTATGGCATAACCCAAAATACGCATCGCGTACCGGTGCCGTACCGAATCTATCTTCACCTTCAATGTTATCCATGACCGTGTACGCATCATTTGAAAGCAATGACCGCACCACATCATCAACATCAGAACGTGATATCTCAGTTGGACTATCACCATTTACCCCACCGGTACAGTCAATAAATGACGCCGTTGAAGCAAGCATATCTCGGGTAAGCTCGTCTTCCGTTTGACGCAATTGTACCCCAAGTCGAGAAACAGCCTCATTTAAGACCGGGTCCTGATTTGTTAGCGTCACCTGCTCATTCAGTTGAATATACGAGCCATAAAAATCTATTTTGGCATCGATATCAACGGCGGTGAGGTTTTGTGGTGGCGGCGTTATTCCGGTATTGCCCAACGGTACTTTTGCCGTACCGAGTGAGTTATAACGGCGCATACGAAGCGTAGTACCACCATTGCGCGGCATCTCTTTCTTAACTGCCGGGAGCTTATGAATCATATTTGGAACAGGTACACTGAGCAATTTATAGCTAAAAGTTTGTTGGACTGGTGCTGGCAGTGTACTGGTTGTCGTTATAGGCATCCCATATCCTTTCGCATTATGTATATATAACCGAAAGCTGGCGAAGCTTAGTACAGCCATGAGGTGGCGAGACTCTCTACAACCATGGGAGGGCGAATCCCGATACTGCCTTAAAGAAAAGAGGTGGCGAATCCCAATACAGCCAGTGATAGTATAAACAACACTAAAGAGAAAATGCAACTATATGTATAACCCCCGTGCGTTACACGGGGGCGGAGGGGAAGATGATAGAGAAACAAAAGGCACTCCTATCACCATCACATATTATAATTTCTTCTTTGCCTCAATCATCTCACGCAAGAGCTGTTTCTTGAGTTCAGGAGTAAGACCCTGTGCAAATGCGTTTGCTTGCGACATAGGGCTATCACTGTCCTGTGGGCTTATGCTGGAAAGGGGCCGTGGTTTATTGGCATTCTCTTCCACGCGCTGTTTATCGTTCTGTGACTGGGCTATCCCTAACTGTTTGATAAGGGTATACGCAGATTTTGCCTTTGTATAAAAGTCTTGGGTGCTATTGATCGTTTGCGCGATCTCTGGATAGCTCTGTGATAGTTGTGCGAGATTATCTTGTGTAACGACAGAATCTACATCAGGGAGCTCAGATCTTAGCCGTGTTTCAGCGGCGCTCATATTCGTTTGTTGTTGGTAGGAGTTGACTTCATTGCGTAATTTATCGAGTTGTTTCTTTACATGGCGCCATTCGACGAGGTCGTCGGGGTTTAAGTTTTCGAGGTCGTCTTCTTGGGGTTGTGGTGGTTCTTTTTGCTGTTGTTGTTGCTGTTCTATTTCTTGGAGGCGCTTGTAATAGGTATCACGTTCACGTTCGAGTTGTGCTTTTTTCTGGCGCAGTTCACGGAAGTTACGCTCTTCTGATGATTCTTGGGGCTGTTGTTGATCGGTCGTGCTTACATGTTCAGGTGTGTCTGGTTGGTGTTCAGTTGTTTCCTGTGTCTGGTCTTGGTACTGTTGTTCTTCTTCCATATCACTCTTTCCTGCTATTCACCATTTAACTGGCGTGCTTTTTCTTTCAATTGACCAGTATAGAACTGCGATACAAACGTAAGCAACTCATGTTGATCTGGTGGTACGTCATGGGCAAACATATAGAGCTCATTACAGGCAGCTTTACAGGGGATTACCCATAAAAAGAATACATCATCATCCTGCGCACGGTACTGATAGAGCGTTTGATCAAAGTGTGGGTAGGGGCAGCTTTTGCGTGGGTAGAAGTAATTACGCACGACATTAGGCATTAACTTTTCGCTCTTGGCATCTACAACCACATAGAAATCGCCATCGAAGAGCTTCTTACCCCGGGCAACGCATTCGTAGATATTATTCTCCCAGTCCTTTTGCATTTCTCGTTGCAATTCAATGGGATCACGCGTGTCAGGCTCTTTCATCATCAGCTCGCGAGAAATCGAGCCAACGGTTCTTTCTTTCTCTTCTTCCATACCATACCTAATCTCTACACAGCGATGCTTTGCATGTTGTATAGCATGTATAACACATTCAGTCTAGAAAGGAGAACAAATATATGCGTTTTATTATCCCCCTCTTTTTAAATCATATCCACTGTATTCCCAAGCCCTACCATGAATTTTATACCCTTAAAAAAGCCAAACAGCGCACGACACACACCTTCTTCAAAGGCTTTATAACCGGTATCATATTCATCCTTGGCATACACTACCTTATCCCGTAAAAAAAATGCCTATCGTCTCTAGGCGGTGCTTAGACGATAGGCGGTACACATATGGAGTACGTGTATTTGTATTACTTCTTACTCTTTTTCTTTGGCACTTTATATCCAGCCTGTCGCGCTTCAGAAAGGGCAATAGCTTGTGCACGATCACGGCTTTTAATTTTCTTACCTGATGGCCCTTTAAGATCACCACCCTCAAATTCACGCATAACCGTGGCTATCTTTTTATTTGCCTTTGGCCCATACGCACTGAGCTTTTTCTTCTTTTTCTTTTTTCGCGACATATAAAACTCCATTACTATGGCTATTTGTGGACGGCATTCTACGCATAACATAAGGAGAAATTAGTGGCATCCCCTCCGACTTAACTCGCTCCGCAAGCGCAGGCGGGAAAGGAATATGGAGTTTATCACCTCTCCTGATTTTTCTTCGTGATGCTTCAATAAATTTTTTATATGCACTAAATGGAAGGAGAGCCGCATATATTTTTTTTCTCTCCTGTGCGCTATACACGCCGGGCTTTTTCTTCTTTTTCTTCTTGCGCGCCATAGACACCTCAATTACCGTTGGTTCTTTGTCTCAATTGCCAATAACCGCTGGGCGCGATACGTCATTTTCTCAGTATGCTTTTCTTTATGCATATTCGGCGGCTTTTGAAGCACGCGCCAAGCGATCTTGGTCGCCTTTTTATTAGATCGCGGCATTGTTGGCATAACGGTCCTTAGTACTTTTGAGGATACTTTTTACCACGCTTACCATAGCGATTGATACCGTACATATCCTCATCTATCTGCGCATCAACGCCACGGATGGTATCATTAAGATCGCTGCCTTTAGCATAGTATGGCGAGCCATATGGCTTGTAGTGTACTTCCTGTGGAAGATTTGCTACTGCATTTGGATTTTCTTTAATCATTTGGCTATCCATAGCCTCTTTACGTCGTTGGCCACCGTTTGCGTATGCATCCATGTACGCTTCGTATGCCATCTTCTTTTTATTCTTTTTTCGAGCCATTACAAACCTCCTTTTGGTTTGGTTTTTTATTCAGTGGTATCGTAATACGCTTACATATTTTGTGCAATATTTTGCTGCGTTTCTTGTTCTTCCGCCTCGCGTAGAACGCGTGAAAGCGCTAATAACTTCTCAAAATTACTCAGCTCAATATCATCGATCTCTTTGAGCGCTTTTATAACTTCAAGTTCAGCAGACTTACGTGATTCAGCTGCCTTAGCCGTATTCTCTTGGGCCTGTGCCGTATTCTCTCGCGCTTGGGCCATGCGCTCTTGTGCAAGTGCCTCATTCTCATTAATACGACTGAGTCGTTCATAGCCAAGGCCGACATTCGCTTTTGCCTGTGCTTGCCATTTATTCATACGCGCTTCTTGTTCACGAAGTGATGAATCCTGCGCCATCTGCTGCTGCTGTTGTTGCTCCTGCTGTTGCTGCTGAACCGCCTCAACCAGATCCTGCTTATTCTGAATAGTAAGGTTCTTAATTAATACATCATCCGGTACATTAACACCAACATCCCGTAAGTGGAGTAGCTGTGCAAATGCCATCTGTTTTTGCGTCGCCGTGTTAACACCCTCTTCTATGACACTGTCATACGTACCAAATGCCCGATTATAAAATTGGGGCTGCGGCTCCTCTTCTATAATGCGCTTTACCTTACCCGGCGTGAAATTCGTCTGTATCACTTTTAACATGATATTGCCCAACACCTTCTGTGCATGGTCAAGCTGATCAAAAAGGCGCTGTAACGTCGTGAGGCCAGCTCCCTGGCGCAACATCGATAAAATACCAGCCTTATCATCGTTTGCACTGCCAAGGAGCTCCTCATTCACACCAGATATCTCTTGAATTTCATTGGCAAGCTGTTCAGATAACTGCATCATAGAAGGCGGCACTTGCGCCGGCTGAATCTGCTCAACATCAGTCATGTTAGCATCCTCTTTCAACGCAAGTCCCTTACCCTGACCAGAAAGAAACACATCTTTTGGATTAACTAACGCATTCTCTTTATACTTCCACCCAGAATTAACCTGACTCTCTAAAATGTCCAGCTCAATAACTTTACGCCGGTTATACAGATACTGCGCATCACGCAATCCCCGTACCACTCCCTGAATACGCCACGGGAAATAGGGAATCTCCGGCTCATAATAGGCAAATACCGGCACAAATGGATACGTATCAATACCAAGTGGATTGGGCCCGTCATACATAACCTTACCCTGCAGAAGTATCGCCAGACGCACCGTCTGTATCTCCTGGTTAATCGTCGTCACCTGTGGATAGGTAGCCAAAAACTGCTCGAGCTGCTCATCAGTCCCAGCCCACTCCATAGATTCACCCGTCTGCGAATCCACAATCAATTTCTGCGTACGAAAATCCCGATAATAAAACTCGTCATACGTCAACAATCCCTTCATGCCATAGTTAAATGACTCAGGCATAAACTGGAACTTATTATCTGCATTAGACTCCGTCCCACTCAGACCAAGAATCTCCTCTTCATCGCCCGGCAAAAGCGATATCGCCTCGCGATGCGTCACATATGATCGCTTCCATATCCCATTACAATCAGATAAATCAACACGCTTAAAAAACGGATCAATCAAAAAACTGTTATATGAACAATTATCAACCCGTATATGACCAGAAACCGGATCCTTACGATAATCAAGCCAGACATGAAGCAGATTCATACCCGTTACCAACGCACCATGAAACGCATCAGATACCGTATCCAATACATTATCATGAGCCTGCGCCCACATCATAACCTTCGTAAACTGGTTGGCCGTCTCCTCATCACCATTCTCCACCGGCGTCACCACCGTAGACTTGCGATTACGCCGCTGATACCCATCAATCATGTTAACAATACGTCGAATACGATTAAAACTGAACTGATGCCGACGGTGCGCCGGCATGTTACCATATACATCATTCCATACCGTCTGATCACCAACCTCAAAACGCGCATCAATATCCGCCTCAGACCAAAATGATTGATTCATCGTAATAGCTTGCGCATAAAACGCTTCCATTTTAGACAAGATATGACGATTCTTATCGTCGTAATACTCAGGCCCACTATTAGGAAAAAGTGCCATGTATCCCCTTTATATGGGACGTGTGCAATATTTCAGCCTAGTGTAGAACAGAGTACCCAGAAGGTGCAAGTATTATCGCATAAGCAGAGCAATAAAAAATCCCTGGTGAGATTTAACATTCCTGAAAATCTCACCAGGGCAATTTTAAGTAAGAGTTTTTAATGAAAAATTCACTAATAAAAAAAACTCACTAGTAAATATAACAGAACATTTTAATTACGTAAAGTGTTTTTTATGAAAAATTATATATTGCTATTTGTTATACTAAACCCGCTATAATATTCTAATATATATTTAATCAGAAGGGAAATCGTATCTGTAATCATTTCGTGTAAATAATGGAAACAGCCGATGCATGAGTTCATAGACACCTAATTTACTAATGACACCAATAAGAGTATATTGTGGCGGATATATAATCTGATAACCATTTAATAGATGCATAAAAAAACTTAAGGTTGAAATAACCAAAAAGGCCACAATGCACACACGAATCAACTTAAGTGTATACCAAATATCATCTTCACTACGAAAGAAACGCCATCTCCATATATATAAAGAAAAATACTCTAATAATCCCAATAACGAATAGTGATACCAACACAAAAACGGTACGTCAGCATACCATTGATAGAGCGGTCCCAAGCTCACAATAAAAAACCAAAAAAGCCGAAAAAGGACATGATAATACCACGGCATCATAAACTATACTCCGTCTACTAATTCAAATCCAAAAATGCATGCCATCGATCAAGATCTTTTTGGACATACAATGGAAAGAACTGATGTAACATAAAATAGAGTATATGTATTGATACACATCCTATGAAGAGGTGCATATATTCACTCATATAAATCTCCTTGTAGCCACTTAACAAACCGAAGTATCACATCTTCTCCGTGTGCAATATGCCATTTCCACACATATACACTAAAATAGACAAGAACACCTAACAGTACATGATGATACCAATACATGAATTGTAATCCCATGTACCATTTATAGAGCGGTCCTACGCTGCCGATAAAAAACCAGAAAAGAACATGATAATACCACTGCATCATATATGAGCTACCCGCCTTATGCATGAGGGGGGATATTCCCCCTCATGTTCTATCTATTAAATTGGCCCAGTTGCGACAGCGCCGAAAATGCCAGCGCCAGCAGCAACCGCAATGCTTGTAGACTCAACAACAGGAGCTGTTGCACTTGTAAGACCACCATATACGGCCGTAAATGTAGCAGGTGCTGCAGGGCCACTCAGAGCAGCTGCCCCACTCGCTACACTCACAATAATGGCCTGAGCGGCGAGATGGGTGCCTATTTTGCCAACCCATATGCCAGTCCATGCTCCCCATGCACCACCACCTGGGCCGTGAACATGCGCACGCAACGCATAGTCACCATTATCCATCTTACTCGGCCGAATAGATCCTACCCGCAAAAATGCTGGTAACTTTTCCTTTGGTATATTTCGTAATGTCTTGTCAATATCGTATGGCTGCACCTTAATAAGCTGCTCACCATCAGTAGAGACATAGTAATTATCATTATCTCTGACAACGTATGCCACATCCTGCGCACAGAGCGTGCCAAAAAGTAAAAAACACGCGATAGAGGTATACAATCGTTTCATTCTATTCCTCTGAGGCCAATATAAGCTGATCGGAATACCGCTATAACATAGGTAACGGCATCACTAAATGACAATTGATGAAGTGCATCACCTAATAACTCCTTAATATAGGTCGTAGTCGTTGACACACCACCCATAACAAGCACGGCAAACTTTACCGTCGTCAATAAATCACCACCATCACCACGGACATGCGTAGAAAGCCGATAATCACCATTATCAAACTCATGCACCCGTATAGACGCATTCTCAAGTAACTCCGGCAACGCCTGCTTATCAATACGCGCCAGCATAGTATCACAGTCAAAGCTGTTAACCCGCTTCGTACTCCCGTGTGCCGTAACAAAGAAATCCTCCCCATCATGCGAAATAACATGATGCGGCGTCTCCGTCACATACGTCGTCGTAGCTAACACATCACTCAACACAACACCACATGTGAGCAATGCAATGTGTAAATATCCCCTCATATAAAAATCCTTCAGGTAAGGGATGTTATACATACAATTGTCAATAAGCATAACAAAACTTTTGAAAAGCACCACCGGATCGGTGTATAAATAATTATGTGACATGGATAAGGGGGGATAATAAGCCCCAGGACACAAATGACCACAAAAGTCCTGGGGCCGAAATAAAATGTGATTGAGATCGCACATTCTTTTCTACCTATATAACGTGGCCGCCGAAAAGTCAATACTGGAGACTGGCGGCCACGCAAAAAAAGGTACGCTATGAAACACAGCGCTTCAACTATAAAAAAATACTACGTACAAAACAAGAGATGATCTATGTCAACAATTCATTATTTGTTGACATTGCTCGCAGTTGCAATGGTCTTTACGTATCTCATTAAGCCATCTACGTAACATGGCAATTTCTTTTACGCTTAGTCCATCATAAAAGCGGTCTATATTCTCTTTAGCTATCGGTGATACCCCTTTTAAATACAGTACCGCCTCTTTATCATCGTCATTATGCATCAACATATAGAGATGTTCATTCATTCGTGTTCCTTTAGTAATTAGGCAGATCCGTTCTAAACACCGATGGCAACCCCTCCTGGTCACTGCCCATCGCCTCACGGTACCGCTTATCAAGCTCCTCCGCAGAAAGCCCATCACGCGTCTTTGGTAACGCCACACACATATACCGCAACGCATCCGCCATATGCGAAAACTGATCATGCAACGGCTTATTCTGATATATCTTGCGCTTCACATCATATTCCTGGCGGTAATGCTCCAACGCCTCTATCACCCGCGCCGCATTTCTCTCATCTATCCATATCCTACTCAATGAACTCCGCACCGCCTCTATCCCATCAGGCAATGCTATGTTAGGCGCTAACACAAACGTAACACCCAGCTGACGCGCCTTCTCCCATCGCGTCATACCAGAACCCAACTCACGCACCTTTATATCGTGTGGCGCGATATGCTTGCCATACGTATACGGCTTATCCCGAAGCACCGAAATGTAATGCTCCAAGCCATGTTTACTATTCTCATAACAGTCAATAATACGGACCGTTTGCCCAATAACCTGAAAGAAGATAATGCTGGTAGCGTCACGCATTCCCAAATCCCACGCCGTATGGACCGCAAAGCCAGCCTCCCACGGCACATGGTCAATCTGCTTATTAACCCGCATCCGATCTATGTATTTTGCATAATAGGCACCCTCAACACCCAAATCAAATGACGTATAGTATTCCTGCTGGATCAAGTCATCAGACATCGTCCCATCCGCACGCTCACGCTCAATATCATGCAGCGAGATATGCCCCGTATCCATCACCGTCAATTTATAACAAAACCAATCCGGTGACTTCTGCGCTATCTGATACAACTGATACAAATGCGATTTTCCTCGTGGCGTATTGTGTGATAGAAAAGAATTTGAAAAAAAAGAATGCCCATCTGGTATGACAAAATCAAATACTTCATTCTCACTGTCATGTATACTCTTGATTGGTGAGTAGTAGAGTTTTTCAGCTAAAAGGGCCGTCAGGTATGGGTGAGGTCGGTGTGTGTTGAGTTTTCGTATGAGTCTGCGCGAGATTCTTTTTGGGTTATCTACAACATTTTTTGGTAATGGGTACCCTTCAAGCTGGGAGGTGTCTATGGGATATATATTACCGCTCTCACCGGCGCATGAAGCAGGAACATTATGCCAGTTTCTTTGCTTCCTTTCCACTCTAAACCCTATGTCTCTATAGAATATATGGGCAAAATAGCCAGTTATTTCTATGTTATATATGGTAGCTGCCACGTTGACCCGTTTCGTCGGTAATTTATACTCAGTCCGTAACGAGCTTACAATGCCAAAATTAGTAAGTAAGACCTGTACGTCTTGCATAAACGATTTACACGAAGACGTGAGCTTAATAGAACCGCGCTTATTCGGATTAGTTTGACTCGTACCATCACCATCAAAGACACCTTGTAAAAATGCGCGTAACTGGGATTTCGTACACGTAAATAACGCATCTGGAAATGTCTTATTGCGCGCACCATGTTTAAAGCCAAGGTATTCTAAAAAATCTACTAATGTCCGAGATGAAAGATCATGGTGAATACCGTCTTTTCGCGTTATAAATCCATAAGAACGAATAAAATCAATAATACACTGATCAAGCTTCTTCGTTATAGTAACCGTTGATTTACTATAATTACCATCAGCATGAATAAGACCCAATAAATAAAAAAAGTCGTCATCTAATGCCGAATAGTCAAACCGAAACAAACGCCCCGCATGTGCACTCTCCTCAAACCCAGACACATCTAAGCCATCACCCCACACATCCTGCCCATATTGAATCGGCACAAGATCACCAACACGCAAATCCTGCGCCTTAACCCACTCACTCCCATTCCACACAGGATGAATAGGCGTACACTCAAGCTGAAACCCATTCTCCAACGTTATTATACGCGTCGGCTGCCTCCCCCCATAATAAAAAGACTCCGCCGTATGAAACCCGCCAATACCCCATATAGGCTTGTTAAAATCAGTATACTCACACCGAGAATCAGAAAGAGAACTAATGCGACGCATCCCCTTCTCCCCAATAACAAGCGTCCCAGGCGCCACACACGATATAAATAACGCCCACCCACCATTCGCCGTCAATATCGGCTGTATATAGCTGTACGCACGCGGATCCTGTAACGCATACTCCGAGAACACCACCGCCGCCGGGTTCGTACCCATAAGCCGATCGTAATTATCAGACCCAACTAACTGCAATAGTGAACCGTTGATAAAGGTGATCTTCATCTCCTGACTATTCTTGCTCTCGATGATCTCCTCAGGAATGTAATCAAGAATGCGGTTACCGTCATTGTCTATGGCATCCCATATCACCTTCTTCGCCTGGGCATACGTCGGGAATATATAGTAAACCATACACGTGCGACGCACGCACTGGCGTATACACAAATTAAAGGCCGTTATATCTTTACCCGCACGCCGCGGCAGAATAGCCAACACCCGCTTATACCCCTTGTTCTCAATAGCATCAAGAATAGGTAACTGATAGTCACGTGGCCTAAAACGATTCAACTTTACCCGCGTCTCCGCTTGCAATGGCATATTAGTTTCCATTCTCTTGACCATCATCACCCCGCTTATATGGCACCGCCGGCGAATTCGGATACTGCTCCATCACCACCTCCATACTCCGCTCCGCTATCTTCTCAATCGCCTGACTCCGCTGCTCAGCCTGAAATTGCCGAAACGCCGGATTGTATAATGGTAATATCTTCGCAATAAACGTATGGGACCACTTCCCCGTCAATGCCCCCTCAATCAAGCGCACCCCAATACGCTGCCGCGCCACATCCAAACACCGCGCAAAATAATTACTCTCATCCGCCTTCTTAAAAAACTCCCGCGGCGATATATACTTCGATAACGGAAAATCCTCTATCGCAAAGACATCCTCCTGCTGGGACCACGCAACCATCTCGTCACCCATACGCTCCAACGCCTCAACCTCCGCCGGCGGCGATAACACCGCATGATACTTACGCGCATAACTTTCATTCGCCGTATCTATCGGATACCTGCTCAATGACGCCTTAATACGACGCTTCATAGGCCGCTTACGTGTGCGTTTTTTAACCTCAGTACCTGCGGATTTCTCTGACGTTTTTTTACTTTTATTTCTATTTTTATTTTCTGCGCTACTCATCGTATCCCTTTGTGTACGGTGCGATACCGATCGTTGTACAATTGGTGGTATCATAGCGCTTTTGTGCATAAAACGAAATAATGGGTGCATCATCGGCCACTACGATACCCACGATACAATCTTCTATAAACTTTACCAGATTACTCAAGTCGGGACGGCCGCTATACGGCGCCTGGCGATACCGCGCCTGCTTCCGCCGCGACCACGATGATGGCACCATAAAAGAAAAAGAACAATACAAAACCACCGGCCCCGTAATCATCCCCACACTCCCATGCTGAACCCGTATACACTCCCGCACCTGCCCCTTTAATAATCGCTGACAATCCCATACCACCCCAGACCGAAACCGCGGCCGTGCCAATGGCGCCGGCCGACCTGGCACCGTATACAAACAAAATTGACCAACATTAAACGAATTGTATATATCAAGGGGTACGCATCCATTATCATCATATACGTTCATTCTAAGTCTTACTCGTGTGTGTGTGAGGCATCTGTATCATCTGCAAACGGGTTAAATGCTTTGCCCACCAATGATTCGAGCCATTTCCATGCATCGGTTTTGCGATACTGTTCCATTTTCTCGTATTCTTTTTTGCGGTCAATGGGCTGGCGTTGTGGTGGTGGGCCGAAGTGGGGGTGATTGGCATAAAACTGGGATGGTTGTGGTTCAGGCTTCTGTGGGGCATTGGGTGTATAGGGGCGTTTCGGCCGTCTTTGTGACTGTGTGCCCCATTCTTTCTTTTTGTGCTTTGTGGCTTCGTGGGATGTGCGTCGTGGCTGCTGTGACTTGGCGTGTAGCAGCGCGTCATGGTAGCCCCGATCATACTTCGTGTAATACAGCTTTGGATCTTCTGGCGCATTAAAGTGCCGCATCAGCTTATTGCGTAATGCCCAATTCGGCTCAATCCCCTGCCACTGGCAATATTCGATACATACCTGCTCAAAATAGGCAAATGGCTTTCGTACCTCCTTCGCCGCTGTCAGCCGCACTCGTGCCTCGGCAATCGCTTCCTCCGGATACGCCACTAACCGCAGCTGCCCCCACTTCGTTAACACAATCTCCGTAATCCCACGAATATACGCCGGCACCGGATTCAACCCCATCAGTCCATTACGCTCCATACACTGTCCCTCTTTCATACAGGGAGATAGATTATAATTATAAAAAGACCTTTCAATACCATAACTATAGTTGTCTGTACTATCCTTACTTCCCTGTATATTATATTGTGTCAAGTAAACACACATACTCAGATAAAACGCCTTAAATAACGGCATCAATACCCGACGCACCGATGGCTGCCAAAAGTACGTTGAAACCCAATACCGACAACTCGTCATATGCCGATACTGAACCACAATAACCCCCGCAGCCTCCAAACGCCGTAAGACCCCATTCACCCATTGCCGACTACACCCCGCATACCACGCAATACGATCCTGGGATAAATATATCTGACGACCCTGAACCATCAGCGAAAATAAATAGTTCATCACCTTACGCTCCGTCAACGTGAACGATGAGAAAAAGAGATACAAATTATTTACTACCGCAGTAGCCGGACACTTTTTACTTTGTGATGCTTTTTGAGAATTTTTTTCTTGACATGCACGACGATCACGTTTAGAATAAGTAGTGAATTGATTAAGCAAAGAACTCATCAATTTTCCTTAGGTCTTTGAATTGAACATCTTTGGGTTGATTAAGCAAAGAACGCAACGCATCAATTTTCCTTGAAATGTAGTGTTTCGCAAAGAACTCATCAATTTTCCTTAGGTCTTTGAATTGAACATCTTTCATTAGGTCTTTCATTAGGTCTTTGAATTGATTTGTTCTTTGCTTATTTCTTTTCATTAAAGATATGATCATGCGGTTTTCCGTTTGGTTATTTCTAAACATATGATCATGCAGTTTTCCCTGTTTGGTTGTTTCATTTTTTAAACATATAGTCATCAGCTTTCTCTGTTTGATTGTTTGTGTTAAAAATGCGATCATGCGGTTTTCTCTGTTTGGTTGTTTGGTTGTTTATTTACACGTTCCCTTGTGTAAGCAAAATTCTTTTTATACATGTTATACGTAATTGTATACGTTGTCACCATCGCGTGACATGATCTATCGCCTGGCTCTGGGAGCTGGGCGGTTAGGTTATCAGTGGCTTTATTGTTCATTGCCATGTTCATTTAAAAATTTATATATACGTAAAACCGTAGCATACGACGGCCGCGTGCTGCCCTTGGGTATAGTAAACCCATTCACAATAGTCTTATCTAAAAAAGCTCGCACTGTTTGCGGGCCAATACCTATCTTCTTATGCAGCGCACCTATTGATTGCGGATTGTTGTATAAATAGCGCCTCAAACGACGTTGAACTTCATCAGCCGATGGCAACCCATTATACTCATTCATAATTTCCTTACCCTATAAACAATGCGTACCATATATGCTTTACTGTATCATCGTTTTCTATTCTAATCAAATATTTTGATTATTCTATTAAGTTTGTTATAATATTATATATAGTACGTAAGGATTGGTATGGTTCAGATGAAGATAAGTGCTGCACTGGGTGATATGCAGCGGGCGATGAATGGTATTTCTGAGGAGATGCCGCGGTTGTATCAAGAGTGTGCGCATATTGAGACGCTTATTGCCAAGCATGGTATACAGATACCATTTACGATGCATATACAAGATAAAAAGCATGATACGGCGTATACGTTGTCATGGCGTATGGCTGATCCACTGATTGGCGGGTATCGTCTCTTCATTAATGACATGCCCTTAGTTGAAAGTGATTGGCAATGCATGGCGGTTGGGCATAGCAGTCTCCCTGATTTCTTGGTAGCATTTGCTGATCATATAACCAAGATCCATAAAGATATAAGGAGTGCCGATGGAAAATAACGAAAATCGTCGCATATTAGAGGCCATCGGGAAACTCACCGAGGAAGTACAGGGACTCAAAGAAGCCCGTGAACACGAGACCTCGCTCTGGACAGATCGCTCAGAAGACCTCGCCGAGCTCTTTGCTGCTATGGCAAAGGCACAAGGCCAATTTAAAAAGGCAACAAAGGAAAATAAAAATAGTTATTTTAAGTCCAGCTATGAAAGTTATGGTAATATCATCGATGCTATTGCGCAGCCGCTTGCTGACAACGGTATCTCTTACTGGCAGCCGCCCCATGAGATCACGGCGGGCTGTATCTATCTTATTACCATCATATCCCACAGCTCGGGGCAGTGGATGAAATTTAAAATGAAAATAAATCCGCCCAAGAATGATGTGCAGTCGCTGGGGAGTTATATCACCTACCTCAGTCGTTACATGCTTAAGTCGACATTGGGTGTTGCAACGCAAGAAGATGATGATGATGGTGAGGCTGCCATGGCGGCTAATCGTCAAATCTATGCAAAGGGGCCAGCGCAAAAGGCTAAGTTTGACCCCTCACAAGAGGCCGAGCCAACCGTATCACGTGATCAACTCGATTCGCTCGAATACGAACTCAGCGAATTACCACAACTCGCAGAAGAGATCATGGCAAAAATGAAGATCAACAGCCTCGCCGATATGCCAAAAGATAAATACCAAAAGACTATAAATTGGATACGCAAATATAAAGATAATATTGGAATGCACTAAAAAGGAACGCTATGGACACACGTAATCTGAAAAATACTATATCTGTACCAGATGAAGAAAAAGAAGACGAAACAACGCTCTACTCGACACAAGAAGAACCTATGGGAGCACACGACAACACAACCGACATCCCCGTCACCGTACACATACCACCTTATATTTATGATAGAATCGAAGAGGCTGCATACGCGAAGCACGCCATGGAAGAAAATCAATCCAAAGACGATGATATCGTACAACGCTATATACGCGATTGTATGGGACGACACATAGTTCTGTTCGATATCGTTAAATCACACATACGCAAGAATATTGATACAATAGATTTCTCTCGTTATGGAAATAAAATCAGCAAAGAAGAACGAGATTCGTTATTATACGCTATCGCAGCTCATGCATACCACCACGATGAATATCTTGAACCACACGCAGAAGAGCTCTTCAAAAAAGCATGCGCGTTGGTTGAATATGGCGACATCATAGTTGGAGAATAGTGAAAAAAGGTAAATTATGAGCGATGAATATATAACATTTAATACATCATTACATATTAAAAAAGAAGATATGAAGATGCTTGAGTACCTTGTGAAGTCTCTCTCGCTTATCAACAATGATGTTGGGTTTAGTGACGATGATTCTACCCACGAACTCATAGCAAAGTACATCAATTACTGCATTAACTCAAATGTACATTTAATGCATAACGTTAAAGAAAAATTGGCAAGCACATTTGATTCTTTTGATTTTTCTAACATCGATACCATTCTTTTTGATGAACTTGGCAAAAAAGAGGATGTCGATGTAATTAAAAAGAGGTTACTCTGTGCAGTTGTCGTACAAACATTTAACAGTGAAATAAATGTAAATAAGTATAGCAACGTATTGGTAGAATTAGCACACCATTTAGTTGAACACGGTGTATTAAAATCTAAAAGCTAAAAAATGCCTGCCTTCTTAGGGGCAGACACTGCTGGGGGCCTCACGGGGCCCCCGAACCTATGGTATGCGTGCTCGCACATACACCAATATCCTACTATAATCGGCATATCGATGCAATCAATAAATGCGATATCCTTGTACATAGGTAAGCTGGGTACCGGGTTTTGTCGCGTTTGATGCTAACGCACCATCTACTATGCGTGTTGAGGCTTGACTTGCTGCCCAGCCAAATCGGGCTTCTTCACCAGCATTCATTTGTACTAATGCACTAATGGTATAAGACGTGGCAGCGCCAGTACTTGTAGAATAGCGCTGTATACCTACGCCATTTGGCAGCTGCGTCGTATACACGCCAACATTGTCAACAATATTTCCGCCAACAGCAAAGAGAAAATTAAAAAAGTAAACGCCGGTTATAGGTGCCGTATACACCGCTTCATTCCCCGCACCGTCACCGGGGTAAAAGACACCATCCGTATCAAATATCTCCGTTAATGCCGAACCAACTGCGCCAAGATAGTCATAAGGAGCAGCGCTTGTTGGATATGCTACCTGTTGTGGCAGATACGCATAAAACCCACTGCCACTGACCGTTTGTGCCGCGGTGCCCGTAAGCTCACCATGTACATAGGTATGCACTAATGGATTGCTGGTAGTACCACCGGTAATAATA
>Ga0102944_1001075_pt1 | contig 19059 bp, 17 predicted proteins | sample SalPonD_shore_MG_FD_78172 | JGI IMG/M metagenome (GOLD analysis project Ga0102944, IMG submission 78172) | Salt pond soil microbial communities from South San Francisco under conditions of wetland restoration - Salt Pond MetaG... | ecosystem: Environmental > Aquatic > Marine > Intertidal zone >...
AACCGCTGAAGGCATCTAAGCGGGAAGCCCTCCTCAAGATGAGATCTCCCTGGGGACTCGATCCCCCTGAAGGGCCGTGGAAGACTACCACGTTGATAGGCTGGGTGTGGAAGTGCAGTAATGTATGAAGCTAACCAGTACTAATTGCCCGTGCGGCTTGACCATATAACACTCAAGCAGTTTGATGACTTGCCGGTTGTCAGTTGTTTGTGGTGAGTGGTTGCTGGCAAAGATGCAATACGATTGATTTATCGGCTTTCCGATTTGTGGTTTGTTGTTACAACGGACAACGGTCCACCAACAACAAACCAGACCGGTTTGCCTGGCGGCAATAGCAAGCGGGAACCACCCGATCCCATTCCGAACTCGGAAGTGAAACTGCTTAGCGCCGATGATAGTGTGGGGCCTCCCCATGTGAAAGTAGGTCACCGCCAGGCTCTTAAATAAGAAACCCCTGATACGAAGGTATCAGGGGTTTTTTTTAGCCACTCACATCCGGACACGTCCGCCGCTGGTCCGGGACGACCAGACTGTCCGGATCCCGCTGACCTAGGGCCCGTTACCGGATATCCCCTGACTGTTCAGGCTTGTCCGGGGGGTACCTATGGTCTATATTCGATTTGAAAGACGCTGGTCGGACGTCATGTAGGAAAAAAGTATCGAGATGACAACAGCAGGGTGTGCGAAATGGCAGCGACGCATAACTAGAGCTTATGTCGAATCTGGAAATGGCGATATCACGATCAGTTAAACGCGCTGGCCGCCTCATTCGCTGAAAACAAATTTCTATCCCTTAAACATATTTTGATTTCCTGCCCGGATTGCGGATTGCTCGAGGACCTGCCGCCGCTTCAGCCGCGCAGCCGTGCGGTCTGCCGGCTTTGTCAGGGTGATCTCGAACTGCAGGACGGGCGTAGCGTCGGCGCGGCCATGGCCGTTTCCTTCGCCACCTTTCTGGCTCTGTTTCCGGCCAACCTGCTGCCGCTGGTGCACTTGAGTATCTTCGGCCTTCAGGGCCAGAACACGATTGCCAGCGGCATCAACATATTATGGGATCATGGATGGGTATTCCTGGCCGGGCTGAGCGCGGCGATGGCAATCGTGTTTCCGTTTATTCGTTTCGGCCTTCTGTCGATTGTTCTCACGGCGCTCTGGTTCGGCTATCGGCCGTGGTGGATCGGTCGGAGTTTTCGCTGGGCGGTGCGGCTCGATATCTGGGCCATGCCCGATGTTTTCCTGCTCGGCGCTTTCATCGGGTATTACCGGCTTATCAATGTCGAACAATTGAATGTTCAGATCGACCCTGGCGGCTGGTGTTTCATCGCAGCTGCCATCCTGGCCATGCTGTCTCGCGCAGTGATTGATCGGCGCACCGTCTGGCGCGCTATTACTCCCGAATTCGAACGTACCGGGGACGAACCGGTCCTGTCCTGCACAGCTTGCGATCTGGTCATGCCGGTTTCGATGGAGGGCGAACACTGCCCGCGTTGCCATGCGCGTCTGCACACGCGCAAGCCCGACGCAATGGTGCGCAGTATTGCGCTTCTGATAGCCGCCTTTATTCTGTTCTTTCCATCCAATTTAATACCGATGAATATCTCGAGCCAGCTTGGCGAGCGCGTCCCCTATACGATCTTCGATGGGGTGCGCGCGTTGTTTGGCGCCGGCTTATGGCCGCTCGGTATTGTCATCTTCTGTACTTCTATTCTTATTCCGATGGCGAAAATTCTGATAGGATTTTGGTGTAGCTGGAGCGTGTGGACAGGATCCGACCAAAATCTTGTGTTGAAGACCAAATTGTTCCGAGCGGCCGCGGAACTGGGCCGGTGGTCGCAGACCGACCCGTTCGTGATAGTCTTCTTCGTACCCTTGATGGATTTTGGCACTCTGGCCTCGGCCACGCCCTCATGGGGCGCTTCTGCCTTCATGATGATGACGTTTCTGACCCTGCTGGCCACCGAGAGTTTCGATCCGCGACTGATGTGGGACGCGGCCTATGCACAAGGGAGTCTGACCGCTGGGGGAGTGAACGATGAGCGATGATGAAAACACGGAATCCGGTCATACTGATTTTGAACGCCAGCGCACCGAAGCCATCGTCCGTCGTGGTTGGTGGCCGGGCTGGATCTGGGCCGTACCGATTGCCGTGCTTTTGGTCGTGAGTTGGCTCGGCATCCGCCATCTAACAAGCGGCGGCGAAGATATTAAAATTGTTTTTGACAACGCCTACGGCATGAAGAAACAGGACACGGGCTTGGTCTACCGCGGCATGCAAGTGGGCACGGTTACAAACATCGCACTCGCCGGTAACGGCGATGCGGTTGTCGTCACGGTTGCCGTCAATGGTAACGTGACACGGTACCTCAGGGCAGGAACTCATTTCTGGTTGAAAGGTGCGAATCCGAGCTTCGGAGATCTGTCCTCGCTCAGTGCTCTGCTCTCAGGCCCCACCATCATGATGGATCCCGGCAAGGGCAAGCACACGAGGCATTTCACTGGTACTTCCTACAAGCCGGTGCTTCCCGGTGCAACTGGCGAGCCGCTTCACTATGCCGTCTCGTTCGATGCTGCCGTCGGCAGGCTTCGGCACGGCGACGCTGTCAGCCTGCGCGGTTTTACGGTCGGCGAAGTCGAGGATGTTGGCTTCCGCTATGATGCCCGCAATGGACAGTTGTCGACGCCGGTGACGTTGGCCTTGTATCCGTCACTCTTCCATATCCAACATGCGGATAATCCGCACGGGGCAGTGGCGCTGCGTAGCGCGATGAACAAGCTTATCAAAAAGGGGCTGCGTGCCAGTCTCGACCGCGATCCGCCTTTCATCGGCGATTATCGCATCACGTTGAAAATGGTACCGGGTGCCGGCCCGCCCAAACAGCAGGTACAAATCGGCGGTCTGCCGCAGATTCCGGTAATGCCGGGTAGTGGTATCGATGTGGCCCTCAGTAAGCTTGGCCATGTACCCATCGACAAGATCGGACAAAACGTGCTCGATATCACGCACAGGGTCGATAAGCTGGTTGCCTCACCCAAGCTGCACGACTCTGTTGTCCAGTTTAATGCCGCGGTGGCTAACGTGCTCGACATCACGCACAGGGTTGATAAGCTGATTGCCTCACCCGAACTGCATGACTCTGTCGTTCACCTCGATGCCGTGCTGGCCGACATCCACAAGACCATGGCCAGGGCCGGGCCAAAGATTACACAATTGATCGCATCGCTGCGCGATACTGCCAGCCAACTCGATCAGGCGGCCAAAACCGTACGGACAACCATTGGCGGTACGACGTCTCAGACGAGTCTCACCAGTACGCTGCGAGAACTCACTGAAGCGGCACGTTCGATCCGTGAACTGGCGGACTATCTCAATCGCCATCCCGAAGCCCTGATCAAGGGCCGAAGTGGAGGATAAGTGATCATGCGTAATACTCTCGTCTGTACAGCCATGCTCGCGCTCTGGGGTTGCAGCATTCTGGGTACCAGTCCAAAGACCCATTTCTATACACTCAATGCGGTTACTGCCCCCAATGCATCCGTCACCACCATGCGGCTGGCTCATCCCGTGACTGTTGCCGCCGTCCATATTCCGCCGTCACTCGATCGCAACTCCATGGTCGTACACACGGACGCCAATTCGGTCGGGATATCCGGGATCGATCGCTGGGCCGGACCGCTGGGTCCGATGGCACGCCATGTGCTATCTGAGGATCTGGCTTTGTATCTGTCCCGGGCAAGCGTGATAATGCCCGGGGCGCCGGCGCCTGCCGATACGCGCCGGATTGTGGTAACGGTTATGCGCTTCGGTCCGGCCGCTGGGGGCGATGTGGTGCTCGATGCCAATTGGTCAGTCGTCGGCGCGTCTGATGACACGCCGATCCTGCGACGTGATATACAGTTCCGGGAGCAACACGTGGCGGGGGGCGGTGATGCCATCGCCGCTGCCATGAGCCGTTTGCTGGCGCGGCTCGCCAAGCAGATGGCCACAGTTCTGACATCATCATAGTGTCAGCTGGTTTAAGCTTATAAAGAACGGCGTGCTGTTATTTCGGAAGCGCGTAGACCATCAGATCGTCGCCGCCAGTCATTGAAAATACAGTCTGCAAAAACAGAGAGGGACTGGCAAATCCTGTGAAAGGATTTGCATTTCAGGTTTGCGCCGCATTCTTTCCACCGGGGATGGGATGTTAAAACTGTCCGTTCCCTGCCGGCACTCGCGATACTATTCTGATCCCGGCTATCGCCTGGCGGGGCCGGCCTGGCGCGAATGCTTTCTTAATGCAATTCGCTGCGGTACTTGTCTTCGGCCTTTTTCAAGAGCTTGTAGTGACTGCCTTCCTCGTTAGCAATCTCCCGAAACATAGCACCAGCGGCTTTATCGCCTGCCTCATCAGCCTGCTGGGCATATTTCATGTATGTGGCGATCTGTTCCTTCATCTCTGATTTGGCTGCGTTGTCGATGTTGCTGAGATCGCCGTTGATCACACCGGCGGCAGCGGCTTCACGCATAAAGTGATTGCTGCCTTCCTCATCGGCAATCTCCTCGAACACTTTGGCAAGAGCAACATTGCCCGACAATCGTGCCTGCATCGCATAAGCCCGGTAGAGCAGGGCTTCGTATGCTTCGCCGTGCATGGCGGACTCAAGATTGCTCATGGTGGTTGCAGAAATGGTTGGTGCCGAGCTGCTGTTGATGGGGATAAAAAAAACGGCTGCGGCGGCAATGGCTACGATGACAGAGGACCTTTGAACTGTTTTCATGTCGCACCTCCAGTTCAGCAGACGTGTATAACATCTTCATACTCACAGACGGCGAACTGTAGAACCGACCTAAACAAACTTCGGTTTCGATACATTTAAAGTATGGATGTTAAATGGAATTATTGAAACGCTGTCATCAAAGAACTTTTGTCATCACTTGACTTGGATCAACCGGCAGGAAGCTTTTGTCGAAAACCAACTATTTATCAGCTAATTACGAAATGAAGGATCAAAAACGTTCTACAGAACATCTCTTTTAATGGAGAGAACATTCAGAGGTCTTATTGAGTTTATCCCATTGCTCAATTATGGGTATGGATATTTTCCTCCAGGACTAGCATGTTTATATCTACAGGCAAAAGCGAAATAACTATATATATCAATGAGTTATAATATTTTATTGTGTCCGGTGCAGAGAAAGATAATACCCGCTGTCCTCGAACAGTCCCCAGAGTATCTTCATCTATGCGGTTGGCCTCAGACCCTTATACAGAAAACCCCCGGAAGAAAGGTGGAGGCGCGTTTATTTCTGATTCCGCGAAAAGCGATGGTCCTGTTCGCACGTTCCCGTATGTCATCCTTGGTCTGAAAATCGCCGGATCAGAGTTCAATGCCCCTTGAGTTACTGGCTTAGGGAGTTTATTTTTGAAACACTGAAATTTGTATTCAAGGGGAATGATTAAATGCCACTACACTTGGCTTGTAAGTCCGCACTCACCGCGACTGCCCTGCTGTTTGCCGGCGGGGTTACCGCCCCGTCAAGTGCTGAACAACCCGACTACGCGCCGGGCTACGCTGAGGACCGTGCCGAGATCGAGGACCTTATGGCGCGTTATCTTTTCGCGATAGATTATTTTGACTGGGATTCCTATGTTGAAACCTTTGCCCCCGATGGCGAACTCGAATTCACCAGTGGTACCTACAAGGGACGTGACGAAATACGCGCAGCGCTGAAGAAATTCAGTGCACGGATTGGTGAAATTTATCATACCGAGGATGGCAAGCCTGCAACGCTTCGTCATGTGATACTGCAGAGTTCGATCCGTGTTGAAGGGGACCATGCATGGGCACGCTCACTGTGGGTCGAGATGGCCAATAACGGACCGGGTGATACGCTCAAGATGGGCACATTTGGCCTTTACGAGGACGCACTGAAGAAGATCGACGGTCACTGGCTGTTTTCAAAGCGCCGGGTGCTCAATGAATTCATTACAGGCCACCATTCAGGCCCCGGTAACCCGGTGCGTGACATGGACACGGCAGCGGAGGCAGTTCGTGCCCGGGATTAATCGGACTAGAAGATCATCAAGTAACTAACTTTATAGGATCTTCGCCAGCAAGATCCCGCAAGTTGAGTATGCCAACTTATGGGTTTCCAGACGGATCTTCTTGAATTACCGTACGGATTGTTATATGAATGTCATTAAATCATATTCGTAATCCTGTTGCGCGAATGTCTGCAAAGAGGGAGGCGCATCATTGACATTCTGTTGACGTCGATACGCATGATATATTCATGCATGGGATGCTACAGTAACGGTAAATATATATTGTAAGTCAGACGAAGAAATGTGAAGTGGTTGTAACGAGCAAGAACTGCGGTATGATGCCGCATTACTGTATTCTTCTGTCAGGCATGATTTCCGAACGTGAGACTTATGTTGTCGAATTCACGACGCATCTTTTCCAGTAATATATGGTAGGCGTTATACCCGCCTGGTTGATCAGGCCATAAAGACTGGATCTCAAGAAATATTGCTTCGGCTTCTCGATATTGGCCCGCATGCATGAGTTCCTTGCCTTGCTTGAGAGAGGAAAAATATTCGCCGAGACAGCTGTTCAATCGTTTCCGCATATCAGCAAGAATCGGTGTCGCCTTGTCTAATTCACCCAATTCTATATAACAAATACCTATTGCGGTATCGGCACCTACATATTCAGGAAAATTTTCTTTTACTACAAGCCAGCGTTTGAGTGCTTGACGGTAATCTTTGCAAGCCACAGCCTCTTGCGCGTGAGCGATATATGGCAAAGGATCATTTGGCCAGAGACGCTGGGCGTCGATGAATAGTTTATCGGCCACATCTAGCGCCCCGAGATGATAATGATTCCAGGCCTTATCCAGGTGACTATTTAATTCCTTGTTTAGATCCTGAACACATCGGGTTCCATCACGATATAGTTCTAATATATTTTGCCTGTATTTTCTAATGCCTGCTAATAGATTAACTGGAGTGATTGGTCGAATTATTTCACCATTCTCACAAACGCAAGGTGTATAGTACCAGGCATTGAAGTGAGCCATCATTTGCTCTCCATCCCAACGGTGCAGTAAACGAGGCATTGATTCATCGAGAGTGGATTGTGACTTAGGGTGATGACATTGAACAGCATCAATTATAGCGATTCCCCTTTCTGGGAAGCCTAGTTGAAACGGCCATAGAAAATCAGCACCCCAACCACTTCGAATTTTTCTAAAGGACGGCAGACATATATTGAGTGCTTTACGCGACATGAGCACAACACCATTCTCCACGAAATTGGTATACCGTAACTTGTAATCTGCATCTTCGAAAGCTAGTTTCCAGGATGAAGAAGAGTCCTCATCATATGAAGGCTGGGCCAGAGAGAGTTGATTATTATGGAATATTTCAAACAGAGTATTAATATCCTTTGTGGAGACCTGAATATCATCATCTGGAATCCAAATTGCATCGTAATGAAATATATTGCAAATTTTTGAGAAGTGGTAAAAATTCTGGAATTTAAACCCTTTCTGTGAAACACAGTAGTCCGCGCCAGTATCTGTTGGTTCTCCACGATACGTATAAAGCACGACATCAAAATTGCGATACGTTCCGTCAAGCCATTGACGGTAAGCCTGGCGATCGGTGTCGATAGAAGAGAATAGAAGGAAACGCCGCCTTGGTTTAAACATAGTTTTACAGGACACAGGACTTACAAGTTCACTTGATGCCATGCTATAAATCAAACCTAATCAGTCGAATACATGAGATACTGTCTGAAATAGAAATTAGATTAATTAATTCAGTAAGTTACAAAAGTTTCCATTCATTGCAATATAACAGTCTAGAGACATGATTTTCCAGCAAGTTGACACAAGTCAATTTTATGCATATTTCTCGCTGAGACAATAATTTACACACAGGCTTAAATCGTTAGCCGTCTATAATGATGACCTATCAATATGCTCATAATAAATATCATATTCGTCAGGAACCTTATTCCATTCCAGCAACGAGTAGTTAATATATATTCACGGCCTGGGTGAGCGAGCAGGAAATTACCGGTACTGGAGTTTTGTTGCAGAAATATATCAGGACTCAAATAAAAACTGATCTAGATCAGTTCTTACAATACCCATTCTGGTAGAGAAAGAGCATATTAATTGGGATTCTACTGTTGTTCCATAAGGGAATAGGCAATATGCCTCTAATGTTACTTAAACATTTCCAATGTTAAATACTACTGGAATCAACAATTATCAGTCAGATATCTCTACATATTAGATATTGGAACCTGAAAGAGTGCCTGATAGTGAATGGTTCTTGTAACAATACAAACTAGGCAGCAGAAATAGAATAAAAAGGCCAGGATAGTAAAGTATGTCAAGGAACACTGTAATGGTTACCGGTGGCGCCGGCTACATAGGCAGCCATGCGGTACTGGAGTTGCTCGATGCAGGATACAGTCTTGTGGTTATTGATGACCTCTCGAATGGACATCGCGAGCTTATTCCGAAGGGATGTGAATTTATCCAGTGTAATGCTGGCGATAGCGCTTCGGTTAACAAAATACTGAGGTCATTCAGGGTAAAATCAGTAATGCATTTTGCTGGATCAGCAATTGTGGAAGAATCCGTAATTAAACCACTTAAATATTATGAAAACAATACGGAAGTCACACGGAAACTGATTGACTGTTGCATTAAACAAAACGTACACCAGTTTATTTTCTCATCTACAGCAGCAGTTTACGGAAATCCACAAAAAACGCTTTTGACTGAGGATGACACGATTGCACCTGTCAATCCGTACGGGGCTTCTAAAGCGATAACCGAACGAATGCTCACAGAGGTTGCCGCCACTTCACAACTCAGGTTTATTGCGTTGAGATATTTTAATGTGGCAGGCGCAGATCATGGTAATCGTATCGGCCAGTTGACGGAGAATTCAACCCATTTAATCAAGGCGGCCTGTGAGACTGCACTGGGTAAACGTCCTTATATCACGATCTTCGGTAACAATTATGATACACGAGACGGCACCTGTATAAGAGATTACATCCATGTTAGCGATCTGGCTTCTGTGCACGTCAAGGCACTGGAATACCTGGAATTGAATACAGAGAGCAGGATTCTTAATTGCGGTTACGGGAAAGGATATTCCGTCAGGGAAGTGCTTGAAATTGTACAGGAACTAACCGGCGAAGCATTGAGTATCAGGCAGGGATCACGTCGAGCAGGTGATGCAGCCGAAGTCGTCGCAGACACTGCCCGGTTGCGTAATTTGCTGAACTGGAACCCTGCATACAACAATCTGCGCAAAATTGTTAGTGATACGCTGGAATGGGAAGCGTTACTGACTAATAAGAAGGCATGTACTTACGAATCAGTAGACCATATTAATTGAAAACTCAACTGAAATTCACACTAATTAAAGACTGCTAAGATAATAACTACAGTCAGAAAACTCGGATTATGAGCTAGATATGAACCGCAGGAAATCATCGGCAGGCGTCAATTCAAGCGCTGTTTTGCCAAGCAATAACTCAAGGCTTGGTCTATGGAATAGTGTTTATGCCGGTGGAGTCAATCGCGCCATGTACGATGATATAACTACTGCCCGTGTAGCCGGGGCTTATCTGAGTCGTGATTGCATCCTTACGGTAGAGGACTGGGGATGTGGCCTCGGCGGGTTCAAGGAATATATCGGTGCCTGGCAAGACTACATCGGTATCGACGGATCGCGCTCACCATACGCAGACTGTATCGCTGACCTCGAAAAATACACGAGTAACTCAGACTCGGTGCATATGCGCCACGTCTTGGAGCATAATCCCCAATGGGAACAAATTCTCTATAATGCCCTCTGTTCGTTCCGTAAACGCATGGTGCTCACACTTTTCACACCTTTCAACGAATCTACGCAGATTATTGCCAGATATAAAAATTTCTGCGGCACTGGTGTGGAAATGATCGATCTCGGATTCTCGCGCGACGATATTGTAAATCAGTTCGATGACTTACATTGGTTTTCGATAGAGAATATCCGGACTGATACCCAGTATGGTATTGAACACATGTTCTTTATTGAGAAATAAGCTTGTGAAAATATTAACAAAATTTGCCAGGGCTGCTTTAAGACTACAGACTTTTCCCGTAATCCAGTTATTTTCTCTCATTGATACTTCGAAGCTGGAACATCTTTTGACTGGAGACCAACTGCAACTTCCTGACCGAAAGGCTCCATTGCCAGGAAGGGACTATCCAGTGTTTCCACATCGCTCTGGCATAAAAGGCGCTATTCAGTCGCTCATCGCCGAGATCGCTGCCAGAGACTGCTCATACAGTGGCCAGGCCATGCGCCGGATCTTGTGAACCTGCGACCGTCGCAGTTCGTGTTCCCGTTCGAGCATTTTTCGGTTTAATCCGGTCGAATCGACATGGAAGGAAGAATTGGGGCGCACCGGTTTACCGAGAAACGTGGGCGTGAGAAGAGATTCATGAAACTCGATGCCTGCAAATTCGGCCAGTCCGCGAAGTGTCTGTTGCGGTTTGGTCAGGATTTGCCCGTAACTGAGCAATCGTACCCGGTCCGGGTATCGACGGGCCAGTTCGAGGCTGGACTTGGTAGACTTGCACCACAGGTTGATTGCATGACTGGTATGCCTGTATTTCAGGCTATGTCTTCTGGCAGACGTGTACCACGTAATCGGATCACGGATGATCGAGATTAGCTTGCCGTCAGGATAGTCGCGCAGAAATCCCTCGCGCGAATGTTCGTACATGTTTACCCGGGGCGTGAAACCCGACACCAGGCGCTTGCGACTGCTGGGGCGATGGCCTTCCCAGGCAGCGAAAAATGAAGTGAAATAGGCATTCAGAATCGTGCGATTGTCGTTTGGTGGATTGCGCTCGATCTCACGCAGGAAAATTTCCTTTTGGGTCGCCTCACAAAAGCGAAACGGAAAGCGATAATTTGCGGCTGCCTGGTTGTGATCGGCCTTGGCAAAGCCGTTTTGGACAAATCTGCGGATTGGTCTTTTTTCAAACAGTATGTTGAACCAGCGCTCAGGTTCATGATTCAGGTCAAGTGTCGGCCAATCCCATTTCTTCGGGTAACCAAGGTGAATTTCGAATGGATGAGCGTAAAGTTCCGGATGTCCATCGAACAGCTGCGCCATCATGCTGCCTCCCGAGCGCTGGATCTCTGTAACCAGCAATAACGGACACTCGATTCTTGCGTAGTCAGAACGTATGCCTCTGGCAGAGTTCTCTGTCATGCTTCGTGCCATTCGAAAACCTCTCAAAGTGATTGGACCCGTACGCAGGGAATTACACCGTCGCACCCCCGTGTGATCGAGGGTTATATTGTACTTCATTTCAGTATCGATTGGTTATTATTATTGCGATACAAAGTATGTGATCAATGACTCAATCTGGCTTGTCGACGGGTGCTATTTCCCTGTATTTTCGCTTTTTTGGTGCCTCGAATCAAAGGGGGCAGAGCCGATAGTTTCGAAGGGTTTTCCGGGATTTACGAATTCATGATGAATAAATCGTTTCTTCTCGCTTTGTATATGGAGGATTTATCCCGGACACACAATGCCATCCCCGGTACCCGCGAATACTTATCTCATCTTGTTACTCGGCACGCCTACCTGCGCGAAATAATTTGTTACCCCGTCCGGGTCATTGAGCCAGACGAAGCGCAGGTTGAATCCTGGCAGGCTGCCTAGCGGAGTTTCGACGGTGACATGGCGCGCCTTGGCAAGTGCATTGACGGCTGCGACGTCACTGACTACATACTGGATGCCGGCGCTGCCCGTATCAGCAGGAAGATTTTTGCCTGCTGACCAGAGGTTGATGGTTGTTTCGCCGTGGCGATAGGGGTATTTCGTGACGCCGAGCAGGGGATCCTTCACCGGTGGCAGTTCATCGAGTCCGACAAAATCACGGTAGAAGTCACGGCTCTTTTCGAGATCGGAAACGTTGATGCCGACCTCGAGCTTCGCATACGTTTCCGGGGGCGCGTGGGGAACAATTACAAGCATCAGTGTGAATCCGCCCGGGTCCTTTACCAGAGCGGCGCGCCTGCCGTCGCCGTAATCCCTGAATTCAGGCGCGGCATAGCCGTATTTCTGAAAGCGCCCGGCAAGCACGTCTGCATCAGGGAAGAATAACGTGAACAGGCGGATGCCGGTCCCTTCATCCACGGCACCGAGGTGATACTGGCGTCCTTGTTTCAGGCCGCTTGTCAGCTTGATTTGCCCGCTACCGATGTGGAAACGCAGGATCTGCCGGCCGCTGGCGAGATTAATGGGCTTCATCGGCTTCAATCCCAGAACCTTCTCATAGAATTTGACCATACTTGCGCGGTGCGCGGGGACGAAGCGCCGGAAGACATTCATTGAATTATGCGTAATTAACGATCCCACGTTGGATATCTTTCCGCTATCCACCGGGGAGCGTTCTCCGGCGTGCGTGCCGGGAGCCACCAGGGAAAGCACGAGGAAGAGTGCGGTTCCAAATCGCTTATGCAAGGCATCTCTCCATTCTATTTCGGCAGTGCAAAGACCATCAGGGATTCGTCGTTGAGGGGTTTGCCATCGGGCCCGGTCCTTCCGGCACCGAAATTGGCGGCCATCACGGCGACATATTGTCTGCCGTCCTTGCCGAGGTAGGTGATGGGAACCGCTTGCGCATTGTATTCGAGCTTTTTACTCCACAGCTCCTTGCCCGTTTTCGAATCGAAGGCACGAAAACGGCGATCATCCGTCGCACCGATGAACACAAGGCCGCCCGCCGTCACGATGGGACCGCCGAAGCCGTTATATCTCCCCGTTTTCCTTTTGCCTACCGGCAGTGCATCGGTTACGCCCAGTCGTGTTTGCCAGGCGATTTCGCCGGTGTTCGCGTTGATCGCGAAGAGTCGGCCCCAGGGCGGCCGTATACAGGGCAATGTGGCCTTGTGTCCGTTTTTGTCCGTGAAACTCGCACTGAAAGTCGAGTAGGCTCCGGGGCCGCTCAGACTGGCGCGGTCGTAGGGCTGGGTGGAGCCTTTCGTGCCGCGGCCATAATCCTCACCCTCCTTTCTTTTCTCGATGTAACCGATGCTTGCGCCCTCGCTCGAATTGATAAAAATGTATCCGGTTGCAGGATCCGCCGCGCTTCCGCCCCACAGTGAGCCACCGTTCATCGGCATGTTGATGGAAGCCTTCACCGGTCCTCCTTTCTTATGAAAGAAGAAGGGTGTGAACGGGCCCGCGTTGTAAAATGTGCCGCCGTAACTCTCCAGCAGTTTGTGGCAGGCGGCTGCGTGCGCCTTGTTCGTATCTTCGGATGTGACAATATCTCTGGGAGTCCAGTAGCTGCGTGACAATCGCGGCGGTTTGAGGGGGACAGGCTGCGTCGGGGAATACCATTCACCCGGAACGTCCGCCGATGCCACGGGCTTCTCCTTGACGCCGAAAACCGGTTTGCCGGTGCGCCGGTTGAGAATGTACATGAATGCCTGCTTGCCCGTTTCCGCCAGGGCGGGAATTGTCTTTCCATCCTTCTTTATATCCACCAGAACCGGTGGTGCAGGCAGATCCGAGTCCCACAGATCGTGGTGTATCGTCTGGAAATACCATTTCAGTTTGCCGGTTTCGGCATCGACAGCAACGATTGAATTTCCGAACAGATTGTCACCCGGCCGACCTCCGCCATAATAATTGGGCGAGGGGCCTCCGACCGGCATATACAGGGTTCCGGTTTTCTTATCCACCGTCATATACCAGATCCAGACATTGGTTCCGGAGCGGCCCTTCCAGCCGTCATTCAGCCATGTCTCGTGGCCGACCTCGCCCGGCCGCGGCACAGTATGGAACTCCCACAGCTTCTTTCCCGTGCGGGCATCGAATGCGCGGCTGTCACCGGAGTCGCCGATCGGCATCTCCTGCGTATTCGCACCGACAATCAGAACATTCCTGTAGACCGTCGGTGGCCCGTTGTAAGGCACACCCAGGTCGATCATGCCATCCTTTCCGAAACCGGTGTCGAGTTCGCCCGTTTTCGCATCCAGCGCGATCAGGTTTCCCCCGTTCGAGAAGAAGATGCGCGCGGTGTGATTCTTGTCGCCCGGCCACCAGGAGACGGCGCGCCTCGCCAGCCCTTCGGTCACTGGATAGCGCCAGAGTTCGTTGCCCGTATCAGCCTCGAGTGCTACGACCGCATTGCCGATGGGTAGATAGAGGACACCGTTCACCACTATCGGTGTAGCGCTGGACACGACCGTGCCTCCGCCATCCGGTCGCACCTTGAATGACCAGGCGGTAATGAGATCGGAAACATTCCGGGTATTGATTCGGGTCAGGGGCGAATAACGAGTGCCGGCCAGGTCGCGGGCATATCTTGGCCAGTCGCCTGGTTTGTTCATTGCGTTGCCGGATTGCGCACAAGCCACTGGCGCTACCAGCAAAGCGCCCAGCAAGGATGTAATCCAGGCACGCATGAAGAGAGACCCCCGATTATTTGTTTTTTTCGCGTAAATGGCGAGGTGACAGAAAATCCCTGTTTCCCGGTAGTCTAGTGACTCGATCTTGCCCGGGCAAATGTTCTGATCCGGTGCAACTGCCCATTTGGAATTATCAGCATATTCAGGTCAATACTGAAAGCCATTGCCCGGATTTTGACCGGGTTTCAGGGCCGTGGCGCTTTACCGCGATAACGGTTCACCGGCAAGCCTTGTCTGGAAAGAGGGAGTACGTTATATTTTGACTCGGATCGACATATATTATTATTTAAAATCAGTCGGTTACGCAGAAAAGGGGGCCATGATGGATGATATCACCAGAAAAACCGGCAAACCGATTTCACGTTTGCGGGTTCCCGATGAGAGCGAGGCCGATGAGAGCATCCGCCCGATCCTAGAACAGAATAAACGGCAGAACGGCTATCTGGAGAACTGGATCATCTCCCTTGCCCTGAATCCCGGGACCCTGTCCCGTTCTGTCGCCTATTTCGCCTCACTGTTTGACCCGGGCAAAGGCAAGTTGTCACCCGCCGAACGGGAACTCATCGCCGTGGTCGTCTCTGCCGAAAATGGCTGTGCTTATTGCGAGACGCACCATACCAAGGGCCTGGCCCGGGAACTCAAGGATCCCATCCGGGCCCGCCGTGTCGCCCTTGGCCATGATCACGTCCCGGATCTCAATCCCCGGGAGCAGGCCTTCGCCGACCTGGCCCTGAAAATAACCCGGGACCCGAAGACGGTCACGGATGAGGATATCGCCGGATTGCGTCAACTCGGCCTGGATGACAGTGAGATACTCGAGGTGATCGAGACAGCCTCATTTTTCAACTATACCAACCGTGTGGCTATTTCCATTAACAACATACCTGAAGATAAACTGTTCGAGCTGGAATAGTTCAAGCAATCAATGATTGCCGGTTAAGACCGAGGAGAAGATCGATGACCTGGAGTATACGCGGAGAGTATTTCGAAAATTGTAACTGCGAGATCCTGTGTCCCTGCCTTACCTCATCGATGCAGGGTCCGGGCGACGGTGACAACGGCCGTTGCCAGGTTCCCATGATCGTCCATATCACTGAAGGGTCTTTTGATGATATTTCCCTCAACGGCATCAACTTTGTGATGATGATCGATGCCCCTGCGGTCATGTCGGAAGGCAACTGGCGCACCGCCCTTTATATCGATGAGAATGCCAGTGAAGAGCAGCGCAGGGCCATCCAGGATATCCTCTCCGGCGAGTACGGGGGTGTGCCGGCCATGCTGAACGGGCTGATCGGGGAGAAGGCGGGGGTAAAATACGTACCTATCAGCTTTGAGGTGGACGGTTTGAAGTGGCGATCGGAAATCCCCGGCATCATGGAGTTCGAGGTCGAGGGTATAACCACGGAGGACTCGGACCAGCCCATGACCATGATTAATGTTCACCACCCCATGGGTGATTCCCTGCCGGTCGCAAAAAGCCTGAAAGGCGAGTACAAGGACGCAGATTTCGGATTTTCATTCAACAATACCGGCAAGAATGGGCACTACCGCGAATTCCAGTGGCAGGGCGGCTGAGCTTCGGTACCCGACCATCCTGATCTGGACAGGACTGACACTGACCGCGGTCCTGGCCTGGGCATCCACGCTCCACGATGCATGGAGGATGGGGAACATGCCCGGAACGATGGGGCTGGATGCCGCCGGTTACATTGTCATGTGGACGATCATGATGGCGGCGATGATGCTGCCGTCACTTGCTCCCGTCGCCGCCATGTATCTCCGGGTGATTCGCAACCAGTCCACCGCCGCTGTCCGCACTTTCCGTATTGCCTCATTCGTTGCCGGTTATCTGCTGGTCTGGGCGCTGTTCGGGGTGATCGCTTACGTTATCTCCTGGTTTATAAGCTGGTTGCTGGGAACCTCTCCGGCTCTGTTGCCGTGGATGACCGCCGCCGTCCTGCTGTTATGTGGTCTCTACCAGTTTACTCCCTTCAAGAAGGTCTGCCTTACACACTGCCATTCACCCCTGGGGATCCTGTTTCATTTCGGGAACTTTCGCGGGACATTCCGTGATCTGCAGGCAGGGATTTATCACGGTGGATATTGTGCGGGCTGTTGTCTTGGATTGATGATAATCATGCTCTTCACCGGAGTTATGAATATTACCTGGATGATTGCCCTGGCATTAATCATTTTTATCGAGAAGGTCTGGCACTACGGTACGGGGTTTGCCCGCGCTGTCGGTCTGGTATTGATTATCCTGGGGTGCATGTTTCCCTGGTTTCCTCATATTCTGCAAAGTGTCCGGATATCCGGATAGGATCTTCCGATCAGCGAATTTTCATGCCCGGACTTTTCCAGGGGGCTATGGCCTGACCTGAGTCGGGTACCGCTCGCATGAACATGCCTGTATGCTCATAACGAAATAATAAGGATGCCTGGTCATGAACGCCGACGTAATAATCATTGGCAGTGGTTTTGCGGGTTCGGTCGCCGCCGCCCGCCTGGTCGATGCCGGCTACAGGGTCAATATTCTCGAACGTGGTCCATGGCGAAAAACAGCGCCGGTCACCGCGGCCGGGATACCTGAGCCCGTACCGTTTCCGGTGGACGGTTCGAAGCCCGGCCTGACCCTGCGAAGTCTGCGGTTTGCTTCACGTGGACCCCGGCAGATAACGTTGAATAAACGCGGTTTGCTTGAAATGCATATTGGCAAGGGCCTGAGGACGGTAGCCTCTTCCAGCGTGGGAGGCGGCAGTCATATCTGGGGTGGAGTGGTTTCACGCCCCCAGGCACCGGATTACTGGGACCGGATTAACCGCGAACTCTCGGAAGAGCTGCTGGCCCCGCATTTTGAAAGGGTTTATGGGGAACTGGGTGCCATGCTGCCCGACAATGCCTCGGAAATCCCCAACCATACCTCGCACGCCTGGAAGGACGTGGATTATTTCGAAGATGTTCCCGAATCCGAGCAATTGCCCCTGGCTCTGCTCCTGCCCGAGCGGTACGGGGGGCCGGCGCCGACCAATAACCGCATGCCTTCAACCCTGGATGGCAGGGATGGCACGTTTGGCTCCCCCGGAGGGGCCAAGGCCAGTGTCGACGCCATCTATCTGCTTCCACGCCTCGGGAGAAATATTGAAATTAATGATCTGCACGAGGTCATGTCGATTGTCCGAACAGATGATGGCTATGAGGTCACCGCGCGCGATCACAAGGGTAAAACCGACAAGACATTCCGGGCCGGACACCTGATTCTTGCCGCCGGAACCATGAACACTGTCAAGCTGTTATGCGACAGCGAAGATTGCGGCAGGTTGTCGCCCATGCCCGGACTGGGTCTGGGTTTCGGGACGAATGGTGATTGTGCGGGGGCCTGGGAACCGGGCGATCAGCGCGATTCCACGCTGGGGACGGGTGCCCTCGGGCGACTGCTGATCAAGGATCAGGCCAAAGATGACAGTTTTGGTATTTTCATGGGGGGAGGGGAGCGCCCGCCCCTGCCTTCCTGGCTGCCACGGTGGATTGCAAATAAACTCAACAAGACCGCCAGCCTCAAATTCCAGATTATTGGCATGGGGGCGGATAAGGCTGACGGGAACATTCGCTTCGAGAACGGAAGATTGAAGCTGGATTATGATGTGAAGAACAGTCCGGTGTACGAAAAGATTTTTAACACCTTTGACCTGCTCTCTAAACATTCCGGTCATCCTGTTAAATTCAACCGGAATGGTAACTTTACCTGCCACCCGCTCGGTGGCTGCAGAATCTCGGAGTCTGCGCAGGATGGCGTGGTCAATAGTGAAGGTGAAAATCATACCAATCCCGGCATGTATATTACCGACGCGTCGGTCTTTCCCGCTCCCACCGGCTCTCCACCGTCCCTGAATATTGCCGCCTGGTCGTCCTATGTTGCTGAACGGTTAATCAGGAAGCTCGGGTAATAGCCGGAAATATCCGCAATCAAATCGCGGACTGAACCTTACAACTCGGAGTGATTGCCTGCGCCGTCAGCATTCACAGGCTTTCCCGGAGCCGGTACTTCAGCACCTTGCCCATGACGTTGCGCGGCAGTTCCTCGACGAGGATGACCTCCCTGGGGATCTTGAAATGCGCCAGCTGGCCTTCCAGGGCGGCGAAAAGACTTTCTGCATCCAGCGTTAGCGACCCGTGCGGGACGATAAACACCACCGGTACTTCCCCCCAGCGCGGATCCGGTTTGCCGACGACCGCACATTCATGGACCTCATCCAGGGCAGTGATGAGATTCTCGATTTCCGCCGGATAGATGTTCTCCCCCCCGGAGATGATGACATCGCGTTTGCGCTCGTCAATGTAGAAATACCCTTCCTCGTCGACATGCCCCACATCTCCGGTCCGGTACCAGTCGCCGGCCATGGCCGCCGCGGTGGATTCCTCATCGCTCCAGTAGCCGGCAAACAGGTTGCGGCCCCGGATCCAGATCTCCCCGTGTTCGCCGGGCGCCGCCTCCCCGCCGTCGGCGGTGACCACCTTCGCCTCGCAGTAACGCGCCGGCCGGCCGCAGGACCCGATCTTCGCC
>Ga0102944_1001076_pt1 | contig 19058 bp, 17 predicted proteins | sample SalPonD_shore_MG_FD_78172 | JGI IMG/M metagenome (GOLD analysis project Ga0102944, IMG submission 78172) | Salt pond soil microbial communities from South San Francisco under conditions of wetland restoration - Salt Pond MetaG... | ecosystem: Environmental > Aquatic > Marine > Intertidal zone >...
AGGCCATCGCCGCCCTGATCGGCCGACGCATCCCGGCCACCCTGCTGCTGGCGGCCGCCGCCTTCCTGGTGTCCCTGATCCTGGCCTTTCCCCTGGGCATCACCGCCGCCCTGCGCCGCGGCCGGCCGGCAGACCGCGCCGCCATGCTGTTCTCGGTGGCCGGCGTGTCCATTCCCAATTTCTGGCTGGGGCCGCTGCTGATCCTGCTGTTTTCCTACCGGCTGGGCTGGCTGCCGGTGAGCGGCATGGGCGGTGCCGCGTCCCTGGTGCTGCCGGCCCTGACCCTGGGCACGGCCCTGGCGGCGCTGCAGTCACGCATGATCCGCGCTTCCCTGCTGGAAGTGCTGCACGAGGATTACATCCGCGCGGCCCGGGCCCGGGGTCTCGCCGAGCCGGCGGTGATCCTGCGACACGGCCTGCGCAACGCCCTGCTGCCGGTGCTTGCCGTCCTGGGCGTGCAGCTGGGCGCCCTGCTGACCGGGGCCGTGGTGACCGAATTCATTTTCGACTGGCCGGGCGTCGGCCAGCTCACCATCAATGCCATACAGCAGCGCGATTACCCGGTGGTGCAGGCCTGCGTGCTGTTCATCAGTGCCGCCTACGTCGGTGTCAACCTGTTGACCGACATTGCCTGTGCCTGGCTCGATCCCCGGATCCGTCTCGATGACTAGAATCTATTTCAAAATTCAGCAAGGTATCAGTTTGTTATCGCGAACCCTGTGCCGAATGAATAAGGGATCTCGCCAAGGCGCAAAGGCGCCAAGGAAATCAATACAAATGCATAGCTTTGCGTCTTTGCGCCTTGGCGAGAACTGAATGTTTATCAATTTTGAGACAAGTTTCAGGTATCTGTCTGCCGCTGTCCTGGCTGCCTGGGTTGCCGCCGCGGTGTTCACTCTGGTCCTGCCGCCGGATGTGCGCCATATCGCCCTGGCGCATATCCTCGGTCCGCCCGGTGCCGGCAGTCTCCTGGGCTATGACGATCTGGGCCGTTCCATCGCCGCCCGCCTGCTGGTGGGTGCGCGTACCTCCCTCATGATCACCGTGGCCGTGGTCGGGATCTCCGCGTGCCTGGGTACCGCCGTCGGCATCGCCAGCGCCTGGGCGGGGGGTGCCTGGGACAAGATGTCGGTGGCGGTGATCGATATTTTCATGGCCTTTCCGGGTCTGCTGCTGGCCATCGCCCTGGCCGGTCTGCTGGGCGCCGGTCTGTCCAATGCGGTGATCGCCCTGTCCGTGGTCGGCTGGGTGGGCTTTGCCCGCCTGGCCCGTGCCCAGGCCCTGACCCTGAAACAGCGCGAGCACGTGCAGGCGGCCCGGGCCTTCGGTGTGCCGGCGTACCGCATCATGCTGCGCCATATCCTGCCGTTGATCCTGGCGCCGCTGATCGTGCAGGCGACCTTCGAACTGGCGGGCGTGGTCATCGCCGAATCCACGCTGTCCTTCCTGGGGATTGGGGTGCAGCCGCCGCAGCCCTCCTGGGGCAGCATGATCCGCGACGGCATGCGCTATATGCTGGTGGCGCCGCACATGGTGCTGGCGCCGGGCGCGGCCATATTTCTGGTGGTATTATCCATCAACCTGGTGGGCGATCACCTGCGCGATCGCATGGATGTCAAACTGAAGACCCGGTCATGAGCCTGATAATCACCGTCAACGCGGGTGTAAAACCATGAGCCTCGGCCCCGTCATGCCGGATCTGCGCGGGCCGTTCCTGGAGCCCGATGAAGAGGAAATGCTGCGGCACCCGCTGGTCGGCGGCGTCATCCTGTTCGCGCGCAACTACCGGGATCCGCAGCAGCTGGCAGAACTGACGCGGCGCATTCACCGGTTGCGCACGCCGCCGCTGCTGATCGGCGTCGATCATGAGGGCGGCCGCGTACAGCGTTTCCGCGATCAATTCACCCACCTGCCGCCCTGTCGCAGCTACGGCCGCCTGTATGACAGCGACCGGAGCAAGGCGCTGGCGCTGTCCCGCAAGGGCGGCTGGCTGCTGGCCGTGGAACTCGCGGCGGTGGGCGTGGATTTCAGTTTCGCCCCGGTACTGGATCTGGACACCCGGCGCAGCCGGGTCATCGGCGACCGCGCCTTCCACGGCCAGCCGGACGCCGTCGCGGAGCTGGCCCGGCAGTTCGTGCTCGGTATGAAGAACGCCGGCATGGCGGCGGTGGGCAAGCATTTTCCCGGCCACGGCAGCGTGCACGAAGATTCGCACCACGAGACTCCCGTGGACGACCGGCGCTACGAGGATATCCTGATGAAGGACATGGTGCCTTTCCGGCGCCTCATCGACGCCGGTCTCGCCGGCATCATGCCGGCCCACGTGATTTATCCGCAGGTGGACCAGCAGCCGGCGGGATTTTCTTCGATATGGCTGCAGCAGATCCTGCGCCGCGACCTGGGTTTCCAGGGCGTCATCTTCAGCGACGACATCAGCATGGCGGGGGCCGAGTCCGCCGGGGATTACCGCCGGCGCACCCTGGCGGCGGTGCAGGCCGGGTGTGATATGGTACTGGTCTGCAACAACCAGCCGGCGGCCATGCAGCTGCTGGACAGTCTCGAGGTGGATCCCGATCCCGTATCCCAGGTACGCCTGATGCGCATGCATGGCCGGGAGAGCAGCACGGATCTGGCGGGGCTGAAGCAGGATCCGGAATGGCAGGCTGTAACCGGGGCGCTGGCCGCGCTGGATATCGAGCCGGAACTGGATCTGGGAGACGATGACCGGGAAACCTGAAATCCGCCTGGCGGCGGTGCTGCTGCTGTTCCTGGCCGGCATGGCCCATGCCGAAACCGTCCCGGCGCCGGCACCGGAATGCCGGGCCCTGCATGTCGTCGCCGCCAAGTATGACGGCCCGGCCCGGTATGCACACGGCCTGCTGTGGAAAATCAGCAAACCCGGGATCAGGCCCAGCTACCTGTTCGGCACCATACATTTGGCCGACAAGGAAGTCGTCGACCTGCCGCCGGTAGTCAGTGAAAAACTGGCCGGCAGCCGCATCTTCGTCATGGAGGCGCTGCCGCAGGCGGCAGAGGCGGCGAAGCTGTCGCAGATGATGATTTTCGGTGATCAGCAGCGCCTCGATAAGCTGCTGAGTGCATCCATGTTCAAGCAGGTGGTCGATATCCTTGCCGCCTATCACCTGGATGAGGAGACGGTGAACAAGCTCAAGCCCTGGGCCGCGTTCATTACCATGAGCTATCCGGCGGACCTGCGGCCCATACTGGATCTGCAACTGCTGGAAACGGCCAAGGATAAAGGGCTCGATACCCGCGGCCTGGAGACACTGGCGGAAGAGGGCGAGATTTTCAACGGCATGAAACTGCAGGATCAGCTGACGCTGCTGAAGGATTCAGCCTGCTATCATGACCGGTTTCTCAAGGACTTCAAGGTCATGAAATCACTGTACCTGAAGCGCGATCTCAAGGGGCTGTACCTGTACAGCCAGCGCTACCGTTTTAATGACAACCATGTCTATGATTCACTGTCAGGCAGGTTGTTGACCCGGCGCAACCGGACCATGGCGGATCGCATCCGGCCGATCCTGAGGGAAGGAGGCGCCTTTATCGCCATCGGCGCCCTGCACCTGACCGGCAGCGACGGGGTGCTGGCCCTGTTGAACAAGAAGAACTACCGGATAACACGCGTTTACTGAGGTGACCATGGATCTGACGTCGTACCTGAAAGAGGCCTACATCTTCCTGCGGGGTGAATCCTGGATGGTGCAGGTGTTCGTCATTATTTTTCTGTCCCTGCTGTTCGACTGGGCACAGAAACGCATCATCAACCGCCTCTATGAGAAACTGAAAAAAACCCATACTTACTGGGACGACGCCCTGGTGGATGCCATGCGGCTGCCGCTCAGCGTCCTGATCTGGCTCATCGGCCTGACCTATGCCGCCGATATCGTCAGCAACAGGACCCAGGCCGTTATCTTCGAGGCTATCGATCCCATCCGTCACATCGGTGTTGTCGTTACCATTACCTGGTTTCTGACGCGCTTCATCAAGCGCGCAGCGGACAATATCGTCTACAAGCATGTCCTGACGGAGCCCGCCTATGACCGGACCACGGTGGACGCTATCGCCAAGCTCCTGCGGCTGTCGGTGATCATCACGTCGGCCCTGGTGATCCTGCAGACCCTGGGTTACAGCATCTCCGGCGTGCTTGCCTTCGGCGGCGTCAGCGGCATCGCCGTGGGCTTTGCCGCACGCGATCTGCTGGCCAATTTCTTCGGCGGCTTCGTGGTTTACATGGATCGACCGTTCGTGGTGGGTGAATGGATACGCTCTCCGGACAGGGAGATCGAGGGTACGGTGGAGGAAATCGGTTGGCGTGTCACCCGCATCCGCACCTTTGAGAAGCGGCTCCTGTACGTGCCCAACTCGGTGTTCACCACCATTTCCGTGGAGAATCCCTCGCGCATGAGCCACCGGCGCATCTACGAAACCGTGGGCATCCGTTACGACGATGCAGGCAAGATGGGCGCCATCGTCGAGGAGGTGCACGAAATGCTCAAAAACCATGAAGAGATCGATGCCAACCAGACCCTGATCGTGAACTTCACGGCCTTTGCCGCGTCCAGCCTGAACTTCTTCGTCTATGCCTTCACCAAAACGCGCGAATGGATCAAGTACCACGAGGTCAAGCAGGACGTGATGCTGAAGATCATCGACATCATCGAAAAGCACGGCGCCGAATGCGCCTTCCCCACCACCACCGTCCACATCCCCGACGGCCTGGCCCTGGCGCAGACCGGGGAGTCAGGTTCGTCCACGGGACAGGCGGATACTAATTGATTAACCACGGAGAGCACGGAGGACACGGAGAAAAGGAATAATCATGAAAAAGATGATCTCGCAGAGACGCCAGGACGCAAAGAACAAATTAAAATGTATTTCTTAGCGTCTTAGCGTCTCGGCGAGAACGAATTGATAGCTCAGTGAGTTACTGAAGCCTGGTTAGAGTATGAACCGGACAAGGCTTCCTGGAATAACAGATATCTGTTTCCTCCGTGTCCTCCGTGCTCTCCGTGGTTAAATGCCGTTTTGATCAGTTCAGGACGGAAGAGAGCTTGCCGCGGTACTGTTTCACCCGCGGATCCTGGTTGCCGAGGAGCTGGAATACGTCCACCAGGGCGCGGCGGCCGGCGTCGTCGCCGTAGTTGCGATCGCGGCGGATGATCTCCAGCAGGTTATCCATGGCTTCTTCGTAATCACCCTCCATGACCTTGACGGCGCTGAGCCGGTAGCGGGCATCCAGGTCGCCGGGATCCTGTTCCACGGCCGCGGCGAGTTTGTTCACTTCAGGCGCGTCGCCGGCGATGCGCGCGAAGCCGAGCATGGCGTTGAGGCGCTGGATGCCGTCGTCCTGCTGAATGTTGACGGGCAGTGCTCTGATGAGTTGTTCCGCCTCGTCGTAGCGTGCCTCCCGGATCAACAGTTCGGCCAGCACCGGGTGGATACGGTAATCCTCGGGATCGGCGGCCAGCGCCTGATTGAGCAGCTCCAAGGCCCGGCCGCGTTCGCCCTGTTCGGCCAGGGCGGCGGCGTCCTGCAGCACGTTATCCGAGGCACGCGGCAGCCAGGGCTCGACAAAGGCCCGGATCCCCGCCAGGGGCTGCACGCCATTGAACTCGTTTACCGCCTTGCCGTCCCGGAACAGCTTCACCGTGGGCAGGGCGCGGACGCCGTGGTTCGCCGCCAGTTGCGGTTGCGCGTCGGTGTCGACCTTGACGACCTTGAGCTTTCCCTCGTATTCCTGCTCCAGTTGCTCCAGCAGTGGTGCCAGCATGCGGCAGGGCTGGCACCAGCCGGCCCAGAAATCCACCAGCACCGGCATGTCGCCGGATGCCCGGATCACTTCATTTTCAAAATTCTCTTCGGTGACGTCGTGGATATCGGTCATGGCATTGTCTCTCGGGATGTAGCAGTGGCGATCAGCGGCAACACAGTTGACCGGCTGTCAGCGGCAAACCTGCTTTGCAAGCAACAGCGCTCCCTGTAATCTGTCGTTCATGGAACTTGATTTCACCAAGATGCACGGTCTCGGCAACGATTTTATCGTCATCAATGCCCTGGAACGGACCGTACAATTGACAGGCGAACAAATCCGCTTTCTGGCGGATCGGCACTTTGGTGTCGGCTGCGATCAGTTACTGATGATCGAGCCCGCCGGCACGGCCGGGGCGGACGTTCGCTATCGCATTTTCAATGCCGATGGCAGGGAGGCCGGGCAGTGCGGCAACGGCGCCCGCTGCATCGCGGATTTTCTGCACAGGGAAGAAATTATAACAAATGACGTCATAACTGCCGAGACGGCACGCGGTCTGATCCGCATCCACCGGCAGGCGGACGGTGGTTACCGGGTCAACATGGGTACGCCGGCTTTTGATCCGGCGGATATTCCCCTGCGTGCGGATCGGCGCCGCGACAGTTATGCCATCGATCTGCCGGAGTCCCGGCTCGAGGTGTTTGCCCTGTCCATGGGCAATCCCCACGCCGTTCTGCTGGTGGATGACGTGGATACGGCGCCGGTTGCCAGCCTGGGACCACAAATCCAGCGCCAGTCCCTGTTCCCCGAGGGCGTCAACGTGGGCTTCATGCAGATCCTGGACCGGACCCATGTGCGCCTGCGTGTTTTTGAGCGCGGTGCCGGTGAAACCCTGGCCTGCGGCAGCGGCGCCTGTGCCGCCGTGGTGGCCGGAATCACCGCCGGGAGGCTTGATAAGCAGGTGGATGTCGGGTTAAAAGGGGGACATCTGCAGATCGGCTGGGACGGCGGTAACGAACCGGTATGGATGAGCGGACCGGCCATAATGGTGTATAAAGGGCGTATCGAGCTATGAGCGAACCGGAACAATCTGGCGGAAATCCCGCCCTCACCGCGGAGGCGGTGGCGGAATACCTGCGCGATCATCCCGAATTCTTCTCCAGCCATTCCGAACTGGTGGCCGAGATCACGGTGCCGCACGGCAGCGGCGAAGCGGTATCACTGGTGGAGAAGCAGGTCTCGGTACTGCGCGACCAGAACGAGGAAATCCGCAAGCGCCTGCACGAGCTCATCGAGATCGCCCGGCAGAACGAGGAACTGGCCCGGCGCATGCATCAGCTGGCCCTGACCCTCATGGACGCGGCGGAGCCCGGGGAGATATTCAAAACCCTGTACGACAACCTGCGCAGGAACTTCCGTGCCGATTACGCCGTGGTCAGGTTGTTTGCCGATCCCGCCTTCGTCGACTCCTTCGCCGGCGAGGAATTCGCCGGTGCGGATATTCCCGAGGAGGCACTGTTTCGCTCCATCATCCACCAGCGCACCCCCCTGAGCGGCCGTCTCAAGCGCCAGCAGCAGGTATTCCTGTTCGGCGACGAGGGCGATGACATCGCCTCCGCCGTCATGGTGCCGCTGCACGCCCCGGACTGGGGCGGCATCCTGGCCATCGGCAGCCGCGACGCGGATCGTTTCCAGGAAGGCATGGGCGTGGAGCTGCTGGCCAACCTGGGGGAGATACTCAGCTTTATTCTGAAACCCTGGGTGGCGGAGAAGTGATCTCGTGGGTCGTGGCTCGTGGTTCGTGGCTCGCTTGGGCAGGGTTTGATGCACCGGGGAGCGGGAAAGTATGAACGAGGGGGAAGACAAAAAACTGGAGGGGTTTTTGCAGAGCCTGGCGCATCTGTCGGTGCATACGCGCAAGGCCTATGCCCGCGATCTGTCCGCCCTGCAGGCATTTTGCGCGGCGCAGGACATTCAGTCCTGGGCGGCGCTGGACGGGCGGCTGCTGCGCAGTTATATCGCCGGCCGCCACCGGCGCGGCAGCAGCGGGCGCAGTCTGCAGCGCAGCCTCTCGGCAATCCGCGCGTTCTACCGTTATCTGATCGAGCAGGGCCACGCCGCCGGCAATCCCGCCACCGGCATCGCCACGCCGAAAACGCCGCGCAAGCTGCCGCGCACCCTGGACGTGGATCAGGCCGTGCAACTGGTGGAGCTGGAGGCCGATGATCCCCTGGGTCTGCGCGACCGGGCCATACTGGAGCTGGCGTATTCATCGGGTCTGCGCCTGGCGGAACTGGTGGGACTGGATCTCGACAGCCTGGATCAGGCTGACGCCCTGGTCACCGTGATCGGCAAGGGCAGCAAGACCCGGCAGGTGCCGGTGGGACGTCAGGCCCGCGCGGCGCTGGCAGCCTGGCTCAAGGTCCGCGGACAACTGGCGCCGGCGGACGAAACGGCCGTGTTCGTGAGCCGGCGCGGGCGGCGCATCAGTCCCCGTACCATCCAGCAGCGCCTGCAGCAGTGGGCGCGGCGCCGCGGCTTGGACTGCCATGTCCACCCGCACATGCTGCGTCATTCCTTCGCTTCCCACATGCTGGAATCCAGCAGCGATCTGCGCGCCGTGCAGGAACTGCTGGGCCACGCCGATATCAGTACCACCCAGGTCTATACGCACCTGGACTTCCAGCACCTCGCCCGGGTCTACGACGCGGCCCATCCGCGCGCCAAGAAGTCCTGAACCCTCAACGCCCCGGATCGGGCCCGTAGAGTCCTGATCGTGTACAATGGGCCGTTTCAGCCGGCCGGGGTAAACCTGCAGTATATCAATACGTTGCCCCCGGCCTCGCAGCAAACGGAGGTGAGCATTGCAGCAGTTCCACGGCACGACCATTTTGTCCATACGCCGCGGCGACCAGGTCGTCATCGGCGGCGACGGCCAGGTTTCCGTCGGCGAAACCGTCATGAAGGGCAACGCGCGCAAGGTCCGGCGCCTCTACCAGGAGCGGGTCCTGGCCGGCTTCGCCGGCGGCACCGCCGATGCCTTTACCCTGTTCGAGCGCTTCGAGGGTAAGCTGGAGAAGCATCAGGGCAACCTCACGCGGTCGGCGGTGGAGCTGGCCAAGGACTGGCGCACCGATCGCATGCTGCGGCGGCTGGAAGCCATGCTCTGTGTCGCCGACAAGACCGCTTCGCTGATTATCTCCGGCAACGGCGATGTCATCGAGCCCGAGCATGACGTGGTCGCTATTGGCTCCGGCGGCAGCTACGCGGTTTCCGCGGCCCGCGCGCTGCTGGAAAACACTGATATGGCGGCGCAGGATATCGCCGAGAAGGCCCTGCACATCGCCGCCGATATCTGCATCTACACCAATCATTCACTGGTCATCGAGAAACTCTGACCCACACCGTGACGTATCGCATATGAAGGAACTGACCCCCCGGGAGATCGTGTCCGAACTGGACAAGTACATTATCGGCCAGGACGCGGCCAAGCGCGCCGTCGCCATCGCCCTGCGCAACCGCTGGCGCCGGGCCCAGATCGAGGAAACCCTGCGCAACGAGATCACGCCCAAGAACATTCTCATGATCGGACCCACCGGCGTCGGCAAGACGGAAATCGCCCGGCGCCTGGCGCGCCTGGCCCGGGCGCCGTTCATGAAGGTGGAAGCCTCCAAGTTCACCGAGGTGGGCTACGTCGGCCGCGACGTGGAGTCCATCATCCGCGACCTGGCCGACGTGGCCGTGAAGATGACGCGCGAGCACGAAATGGACAAGGTCCGGCCGGCGGCGGAAAAGGCCGCCGAGGAACGTATCCTCGATATCCTGCTGCCCTCGCCCCGCGACTGGGACGACACCGCGCAGGAGCCCAGCCGCGCCACGCGCGACAAATTCCGCGATAAGCTGCGCAGCGGCGACCTGGACGAAAAGGAAGTGGAAGTCGAGGTGGAGATGCCGTCGGTGGGCGTGGAGATCATGGCGCCGCCGGGCATGGAGGAAATGACCAGCCAGCTGCAGAACATGTTCCAGAACATGGGCGGCGGCAAGAAACGGGTGCGCAAACTGCGCGTGCCCGAGGCCCTGAAGATCCTGACCGAGGAAGAGGCCGCCAAGCTGGTCAACGACGACGATATCAAGATGCGGGCGCTGGAAAACCTGGAGCAGAACGGCCTGGTGTTCATCGACGAGCTGGACAAGGTGACCGGCCGCTCCGCCGAGTCGAGCAGCGGGCCGGACGTGTCCCGGGAAGGGGTGCAGCGCGATCTGCTGCCGCTGGTGGAGGGCTGTACCGTATCCACCAAGTACGGCATGGTGCGCACCGACCACATCCTGTTCATCGCCTCCGGCGCCTTTCACCTGGCGCGGCCGTCGGATCTCATTCCCGAGCTGCAGGGGCGCTTTCCCATTCGCGTGGAACTGGACGCCCTGGGCGTGGACGAGTTCGTGCGCATCCTCACCGAGCCGGATGCCAGCCTGACGGAACAGTACACGGCGCTGCTGGGGACCGAGGGGATGGAACTGGAATTTGCCGATTCCGGGATCCGGCGTATCGCCGAGATCGCCTGGCAGGTGAACGAGTCCACGGAAAACATCGGCGCCCGCCGCCTGCATACCGTCATGGAGCGCCTGCTGGAAGCCGTCTCCTTCGATGCCCCGGAGCAATCCGGCGGCAGGGAGGTCGTCGATGCGGATTACGTGGACCGCAACCTGCGCGAACTGGTCATGAACGAAGACCTGACCCGCTATATCTTATGAACCGATACATTTCTCGATTAATAAGCGGGATTTCAAGCAAACTTGAAGTCTGCCGTTCTTAATTTGATCCTGTATTTACCACGGAGAACACGGAGATCACGGAGAAAACAGCAGAAATTATTTGATTTTGTACCTCCGTGATCTCCGTGTCCTCCGTGGTTCAAGGCCGTTTCAGAACCATGGCGTTATGCGGAAATCGCTTAAGAACTAACTTATGATAAGGAATTACGAATCACCAGCCACGAGCAACGAGCCACGAGGAAAATGAATCCCTATCCCACGGCCATCAACCTGCGCACCAAATCGAGACTGCTGCACGTGGAGTTCAGTGATGGCGCCGCCTTCGATCTGCCCTGCGAATACCTGCGCGTGTATTCGCCTTCCGCCGAGGTCAAGGGCCACGGTCCCGGCCAGGGCGTACTGCAGACGGGGAAGGAGGACGTTAACATCAGCAATGTCGAACCGGTGGGCAACTACGCCGTGCGGCTGGAATTCGACGACGGTCACAATACCGGCCTGTACAGCTGGGAGTACCTTTACGATCTGGGCAGTCATCAGGAACGCTACTGGCAGGATTATCTGGACGCCCTGCAGGCGGCCGGTCAGGCGAGGCGTTCGCCATGACAACGCCGGATTCCACCGATTTCGGCTACGAGAAGGTGACTCCGGAAGAGAAAACGCGCCGGGTCACCCGGGTTTTTTCCTCGGTGACTGAACGCTACGATCTCATGAACGACGTCATGTCCCTGGGCGTGCACCGCCTGTGGAAGCGCTATGCCGTGCATCTGTCTGGGATCCGGCCGGACAGTGCCGTCCTCGACGTGGCCGGGGGCACCGGCGATATGGCCGCGCTGTACCGGCCGCTGCTGGACGAACGCGGGCGCCTGGTGGTCAGCGACATCAACGGCGACATGCTCGGGCGCGGCCGCGATCGGCTCCTGGACGCGGGGCTGTGCGGCATCGAGTTCGTCCAGGCCAACGCCGAGACCCTGCCGTTCCGCCGCCACAGTTTCGACTTGGTGGGCATCGCCTTCGGCCTGCGCAATGTCACCGACAAGGAACGGGCCCTGGCTTCCATGTACGACCTGCTGCGCTACGGCGGCCGCATCGTGATCCTGGAATTCTCGAAAGTGGTGCTGCCGGTGCTGGACCGGCTCTACGATACCTACTCGTTCCGCCTCATCCCGTTGCTGGGCCGGCTTATTACCGGCGACGAGGACAGCTACCGTTACCTGGTGGAATCGATCCGCATGCATCCGGACCAGGCAACCCTGTCGGCCATGCTGGAGGATGCCGGCTTTTCCCGGGTGACCTGCAACAACCTCTCCGGCGGCATCGTCGCCATCCATCGCGGATACAAACTCTAGGTCTCCCGTTATGGCGCCTGCTCTGCCGCTGCACAGCCTGCAACTCCTGGTGAACCGCGTACTCGCCCTGGACGAGGAGGCGCACGCGGCCCTGGCGGGGCTGGCGGGGAGAACGCTGCTGGTGGAACTGGCCGATACCCGCTGGCGCTGCGGCGTTGTGCTCACCAGCGCCGGCGTCGAGTTGTTCGAGGAACCACCCGCAGAGCCGGACGTCACCATTCGCGGCGCGCCCGCCGCCTTTATCGCGCTCGTGCGTGGCGGAACCGGGACGGCGCGGCGCATCGATATCTCCGGCGATGTGACCGTGGCCCAGGAAGTCCAGGCCATTCTCAAAAACCTGGACCCGGACTGGGAAGAGCCCCTGTCCGGGTGGGTAGGGGATACCCTGGCCCGCAAGACCGGCAACCTGGTCCGGGACGCCCGCCGCTTCCTGTCACAAACCAGCCGTACCCTGGAAGCGGATATCAGCGAATACCTGCGTTACGAAAAGGAAGTCCTGCCCGACAGGACCGAGATAGAGGAATTCAGTGCCGCTGTGGATACCCTGCGCAACGACGCCGAGCGCCTGAAAATCCGTATTGCCCGCCTGCAGCAGGCATTGTCCGGAGAACACTGACATGCTCGGTCCCGGACAGGTCCTGCGGCTGCTGTACATACAGCGCGTGCTGATCCGCCACGGCCTGGATGAACTGGTGTTCGCCATGCACCTGTTCCGGCCGGTACGTTTCGTGTTCTACCTGTTGCCCTGGAACTGGTTCCGCCGTGGCCGCGAGCCGCGGGCCGTGCGCCTGCGCATGGTACTGGAGGAACTCGGTCCCATTTACGTCAAGTTCGGACAACTGCTGTCGACGCGGCGCGACATGCTGCCCGAGGACATCGCCAGGGAGTTCGCGCGGCTGCAGGATGACGTGCCGCCGTTTCCCGGCGCCCTGGCCAGGCGCATCATCGAGGAAGCGTTTGAACATGACATAGATGATATCTTCAGCCGCTTCGACGAGACGCCCCTGGCGTCGGCTTCCGTCGCGCAGGTCCACGGCGCCCGCCTCAAGGACGGTCGCGAGATGATCGTCAAGGTGGTGCGCCCCGGCATAGAACGAAGCATCCGTCAGGACCTGGGCATGGTGTACCTGCTGGCCGAGATGGCGGAAAGGTATTCCGCCGACATCCGCCGGCTCAGGCCCACCAACGTCGTGGCGGAATTCCGCAAGACCCTGCTGTATGAACTGGATCTGCAGCGCGAGGCGGCCAATGCTTCGCAGCTGCGCCGCAATTTTGCCGATTCCGACGTAGTGTACATACCCCAGGTCGAATGGGATCTGACCCGCCGCAACGTCATGGTCATGGAGCGCGTCAGCGGCATTCCGGTCAGCAATATCGACGCTCTCCGGGAAGCCGGCGTCGATCTGAAATGGCTGGCGGAGGCGGGGGTGGAAGTGTTCTTTACCCAGGTCTTCCGGGACAGCTTTTTCCACGCCGACATGCATCCGGGCAACCTGTTCGTGGCGCCCGCTGAGGGGCGGCAGCCACGCATCATGATGGTCGACTTCGGCATCATGAGTTCCCTCAGCGAGTACGATCAGCGTTACCTGGCCGAGAATTTCCTGGCTTTTCTCAATCAGGACTACCAGAAAGTGGCGGAGCTGCACGTGGAATCGGGCTGGGTACCTTATGATACCCGCGTCGACGAGTTCGAGTCAGCCATCCGGACGGTCTGCGAGCCGCTGATCGACCGCCCGCTCAAGGAGATCTCGTTCGGAACCCTGCTGCTGCGGCTGTTCCAGACGGCCAAGCGCTTCAATATGGTGATCATGCCGCAGCTGATACTGCTGCAAAAGACCCTGGTCAACATCGAGGGCCTGGGCCGCCAGCTCTACCCGGAACTGAACATCTGGCATACCGCCAGGCCGCTGATGGAACGCTGGATGAGCGAGCGTATCGGCCTGCGCGGCCTGGTCAGGGGGACCCGGGAACACGCCCCGCACTGGCTGGATCGGCTGCCGGAACTGCCGGGGAGAGTGCTCGATCTGGTGGAGCGGGCCCGGGAAGGCAAGCTGCGGCTGGAATGGTACTCTGAGGATGTCGAACGCCTGCGTCGGGAAATGCACGAAAACAGCCGACGCGATCGTCACGCCCTGATCGGTGCCGTGCTGATCCTGGCCGGCATCCTGTCCACGGAAATGCCCGTGCTCATGAACACTTTCATGAACCTGCCGGTGTTGACCTGGGTGCTGATCGCCGCCGGAGGCGTCTTTCTGATCCTGTCGCTGCGCACATAGGGGCCGGGGATCAGGTGTCAGGGATCAGGTGACGGAAAAGATTGTGTGCCATACTTCCCTGATCCCTGATCCCTGATCCCTGATCCCTGATCCCTGATCCCTGATCCCTGATCCCTGACTCAATTCTTTTCGCCTTGCCTCGCCGCATCGCCGCCGGGCGGTTCAACCCTGGCCATCCGGGTATCATGATCCGGTGTGGCTATCATTCTCTTCAGGCTTACCAGGACGACGCCGTACTCCTTCAGGCTGGACAGTCGGTTGGCGAGAACCTGCATGGTTTTCGCATGCGGATGGCCGATGGCGATGGCGTGACCCTTGCGCCGGGCAATGTCGATCAACTTGTCGAACTGGCCGTTGATGTAATCAACGTTCAGTTCGTTGTCGAGGAAAATGTCGCGACTCATGGAAGGAATGTGATTTTCCCGGGCGATGCCGGCGGCCACGCTTTGATGGCTGGTAACGCTGTCGATATAGAACTTGCCGGTGCCCCTGAGAAAGTGCATCAGCCATTCCATATCGTCCGGCATCTGGGTCAGCAGACTGCCCATATGGTTGTTGACGCCGATAATATGGGGAAAGGAATGCAGATCGTCTTTTACGGTCTTGACCAGCTGTTGCCGGGTCATGCCCTGGGTCAGGGCACCGGGACCGAGGAAGCGGTTCTTGTCCGTTTCCTCGGCCTGCATGGGCAGATGCAGCAGTACATCCTTTCCGTTTTTATTGGCGAGCCGGGACATGCGGATCGCATTCGGCGAATGCGGCATGATGGCGATCGCGACCGGCCCGGGCAGATCGACAGCCTGCGTGTCCTCGTGCTCACGGTAGCCGATGTCGTCGATAATAATGCTGATCCACGGTTTCGACCCGGGCAAACGATGATCCGCATGCGCCGACGGTGCGATAATGGCGGCAATGAGACATACCAGCACTACTGTGCCGCTGCATGAAAGACGCCGGCCTTTCGTCACAGCTTTAATCCTGCTTGCTGTCGTGCTTTATTTCCCTTTCCAGGATTAACCCCTTTATGACGTTGACGGCTTCATGTAATGCATAATCGGACTTGAGCATTGACTCTGCATCCGCGGAGCCGCTTTCCTTCGACTGCTTCTGCTGCGACTCGGTATTATTCTTGAGGTGGCCGCTCAGGTTGGCTTCCTTTACGACGATGCCTTTCTGTTCCACGGGCTCAAGCTTGACGTTTTTGATCGGGATATCGGGCGTGATGCCGGACGCCTGTATGGAACGGCCGGATGGTGTGTAATAACGGGCCGTTGTCAGCTTCAGCGCCGTGTCGTCGGTCAGGGGCAGTATGGTCTGTACCGATCCCTTGCCGAAGGTTTTTTGTCCCATGATGATGGCGCGCTTGTGATCCTGCAGGGCACCGGAGACGATCTCTGACGCGGAGGCGGTTCCGGCGTTGACCAGCACGATCAGTGGTGCCCCGTTCAGCATATCCACGGGCTTGGCGCTGAAACTCAGTCGCGAGTCCTTGATGCGGCCCTCGGTATAAACAATCAGACCCTTGGTCAGGAACATGTCGGAGACGGCAACCGCGCCGCTCAAAATGCCTCCAGGATTATTCCTGAGATCCAGGATAAGCCCCTTTAACTTCTTGTTTTCCTTGATAAGCTCGTTGAGTGCCTTGCGGGCGTCCTTGGCGGTATGCATCTGGAAATGGGAGATGCGCAGGTAGCCGATGCCCGGTTCCAGCGTCTTCTTGCGGACGCTTTTCACGGTAATAATATCGCGCGTGATAGTGATGTTGAGCGGCTTGTCCGCGCCGTTACGGATGATAGTCAGGGTAATTTTGGTACCCGGTTTGCCGCGCATCATCTGCACGGCGTCATTGAGAGACATGCCTTTAACCGGCGTTTTGTTGATCTCGATAATCAGATCCCCCGGTTTTATGCCTGCCTTGTCGGCAGGAGTATCGTCAATGGGCGCGATCACCTTGATCAGGCCGTTTTCCATACCGACCTCGATGCCCAGGCCGCCGAATTCACCGGAGGTGCCTTCCTGCAGATCGGCGTAGGCTTGCTTGTCGAGGTAGGCGGAATGGGGATCCAGACCCTGGATCATGCCGCGGATAGCGTTTTCTATAAGTTTTCGATCATTGATCGGCTCGACGTAATCGTTTTTAACCTTGGTGAAAACCTCGGTGAAAGTTCTCAGTTCATCGAGGGGCAGGGGCTGGGCTGAACCATCGTTCTTGCCACTGTTATTCGTCGCTTCGTCAGCGACGGTAACGCACGGTATGGACAGAAACAGGGTTAACAGCAGCAGGCAGATTCGTCTGGTCGAGGGCATGATCATTCCTGTAAAGGTGCTACTCGGGAGATGGGGATCCTGTGGAGACAGGTCGTGGACAGTCTTTGTATGGATGTCAGCACATGGCAAGCATACAGCGATGGAGGCCGGGGTGACAAGTTTTGACGTTTAGCCCTCATGCAATATGCATAGTATGCGGGTTAACGCCGGCACCACAATGACGGGTTCAGGGGATGACCCTTGCGGCGGATTTCAAAATACAACCCGGTATTCTGCTGGCCGCCGGTGTCGCCTACCTTGGCAATTACTTCGTTCTTGCTGACCATGTCTCCCGGCTTCTTCATTAATCTTTCGTTGTTGCCGTACAGGCTCATGTAACCGTTCCCATGATCAATGATCAGAAGCAAACCCATGTTCCGGAACCAGTCGGCATAGATGACCCTGCCCCCGCTGATGGCGTGAACGTCCGTCCCTGCCGCCGCGGCAATGCGCACGCCACGCGATCGCAGCTTGCCGCCGCGCAGGCGGTCGCCGAAATTGCTGATGTGTTTCCCGCTTATGGGCCAGCCGAGCTTGCCCTTGAGCGAACCAAAAGGAGGCAGGTCCTCGTAGGCCTGTACGGCCGTCTGTTCGGATTTAAGACGGTTGATGAGTGAGGAGAGTTCCTTTTCATTGTGCTGCAGGTGCTGTAACTGGCGGCCCTGTTTGTCCACGTAGGCCTGCAGATCCGAGATAACCTTCTGCCGCGCAACCCGGTATTTGCGGTATTCCGCCAGTTTTGTCCGATGGTTGTCGCGCAGGGACTCCAGGTTGCGGGTTTCTTCGCTGATGGAAGATTGCAGTGAATGCAGTTTTTCCAGGGATGCCTGCACCGCCTGGATGCGCCGGGCGCGGGCGCGGTTATAGTACTCGTTATAGGCGACCATTCTGCCCACCAGGGCGGGATTCTCCTGGTTCAGCAGCAGCTTCAGGAAGTCGTGCCCGCCGCTCTCATAGCTGCTGCGGATCTGGGCCGCCAGGAGTTGCCGCTGTCGTTTCAGGGTGGTCTTCAGTTCATCCGCCTGCTGCTGCAGGCGGCCGAGACGCTGTTTGTGTTCCCGGATATGCGCTTCCGTCTTACGCAGTTCCTCCGCCGTTTCAGCCGCGGCCTTTTCCTTTGCCTGCAATTCCTTCATGTAGGCATCAACGCGGGTTTTGGCGGAATCGAGACCGGACCGGACATCCTGGATCTTCGAGCGCAGGTTTTGCAGCTCCACTTCCTTGTTTTCCATCTTTATGGAGTTATCGTCGGCGGCGCCGGCGGAAGCTGCGGCGAGCAGGAGGAGGGTCAGAACCGGCACCAGCAAAACCGGCGAACGTGCGCCGCGCCGGCGGAAGCCGGAATTATTCTCCGGCGGCAGCCTGTGTGGAATAGTCGGCGACATGGAACAACGGTCGTCCGGTCATTTCGGGAGGCATTTTCATCTGCATCAGATACAGCAGCGTGGGTGAGATATCACACAGGGCGCCGATCCCCGGCATGGGCTCGGCCGGCCTGCCGATGTATAGCAGGGGGACCAGGTTGCTGGTATGGGCGGTGTGCGCCTGGGCCTTCACCTTTTCGGTGATGAACGACTTCATCTGTTCGGCATTGCCGTGATCGGCCGTGATCAGGATTTCACCGCCCACTTTCAGGGTGGCGTCGACAATCTTGCCCAGGCAGGTGTCTATGGTTTCGACGGCCTTGACCGCTGCATCCAGGTCACCGGTATGACCGACCATGTCGGCATTGGCGAAGTTACAGATGATGACGTCATATTTGCGGCTGTTGACGGCGTCGATGAGCCGGTCGGTCACTTCAGGGGCGCTCATTTCGGGTTTCAGATCATAGGTGGCGACATCCGGCGACGGCACCAGCACCCTGTCTTCCCCTTCGAATACGCGTTCATCGCCGCCGTTGAAGAAAAAGGTAACGTGCGCATATTTCTCCGTTTCGGCGATACGTAACTGGTGCAGGCCTTTTGCGGCGATGTATTCACCGAAGCCGTTCCTGATGTGCTCGGGCGGGAAGGCGGCGGGGAAGTTAAAGTCTTCCTTGTATTGAGTCATGCTGATGAAGGTGCCGAGCCGGACGTCACGTTCCCGCGGGAATTCATCGAAATTCCGCTCGGTGAAGGCCCGGGACAGCTGCCGCGCCCGGTCCGCCCGGTAATTGGCAAAGACCACTACATCCCCGTCTTCGACCCGGATGCGTTCCTCGCCCCGTTTCAGCACCAGTGTGGGGCTGACAAATTCGTCGGTCTCGCCGCGCGCATAGGCCTTGTCCACTGCGATGAAGGGGTCGTCGGAGCGGAATTCCGCCTTGCCATCACAGATAAGTTCATAGGCGGCGCGTGTCCGGTCCCAGTTGTTGTTCCGGTCCATGGCGTAGTAGCGGCCGATGATGCTGGCGAAGCGCCCCTTGCCCAGTTGTGTCATTTTCATCTGCACATCGTGCAGGTATTCCTCAGCACTTTTCGGCGGCGTATCCCGTCCGTCCAGGAAGGCGTGGATACAGATATCCTTGAAATCGTAGCGACTGCCCAGTTCCATCAGGGCGCAGATATGATCCTGGTGACTGTGTACGCCGCCGGGCGAGAGCAG
>Ga0102944_1001077_pt1 | contig 19016 bp, 11 predicted proteins | sample SalPonD_shore_MG_FD_78172 | JGI IMG/M metagenome (GOLD analysis project Ga0102944, IMG submission 78172) | Salt pond soil microbial communities from South San Francisco under conditions of wetland restoration - Salt Pond MetaG... | ecosystem: Environmental > Aquatic > Marine > Intertidal zone >...
ATGTACTATAAAAAATTACTTAAACCTTTTTTATTCCGATTAGATGCTGAGAGGGCTCATAATAGTACAATAATATTTGCTCAACTGGCTAATGATAATGCTTTATTACGCAGTCTTGCTCATCTGATTTATTATTATCAGTCCGATTTATTACAACAGGATATCTGGGATTTATCTTTCTCCTCACCGGTAGGACTTGCAGCTGGTTTCGATAAAAACGGATTAATTGCTCCGTTATTAAGTGATTTGGGATTCGGTTTTGTTGAAATAGGCAGTGTTACGGCACATGCTTCCAAAGGTAATCCCAGACCCAGGGCTTTTCGTCTGGCTGTGGACCACGGATTAATTAACAGGATGGGATTGAATAACGATGGTGTGGATATAATTTCCAAACGCATCCAACAAACGATTATGACTATCCCACTCGGTGTTAATATTGCCAAAACCCATGACCCGGCCATAATGGGTAATGATGCAATTGAGGATTATCTCTACTCTTATAAAAAAATGCAGGGATTAGCTGATTATATTACACTTAATATATCCTGCCCCAATACCACCGAAGGAAAAACATTTGAGAATAAGGAGGCTTTAAATAATCTTCTTTCAGCTATAGAACAAGTCCGTTTGCCTAATGCCCCTCCTACCCTCGTTAAGTTTTCAGTAGATATTAATAAGGAAACCTTGACAGCGTTGGTGGAAACATGCGAACAATATCACATAGCCGGTTATGTGGCCACTAATACGTCCTCTCAGCGTACTAACTTACAAACCAACCATAACCGGTTACAAAATATCGGCAACGGGGGACTCAGCGGGAGGCCTATAGCTGATAATAGTACTAAAGTTATCCGATGGATTAATGATATCCTTAAAGGCCAAAAAACAATTATTGGTGTTGGGGGGATCGATTCGGTTAAAACCGCTTTGGATAAAATCCGGGCCGGAGCCGATTTAATCCAGGTCTATACCGGTTTAATTTATGAAGGACCCGGTTTGGTTAAAACAATCAACAAAGGATTACATGATTTGATGGCCAGGCATAACATCTCATCGATCTCCGAATTACGCTCTATGGATAGTAAGTAATAATTATTTATATCCCAATTTTATAAAAACCACTCATTACTATTTATAAGCTTAATGATCGTTTACAACATATTGATAATTGATCATTGATCATTGATCATTGTATACCTACTTACCTTCTTTTTTAGCTTTAGAAGGCGGCGGGGGTTCGGTTATTTCATCCATTATATTTTTCGCTACATCCTTGCGTGTATAATTTGGGAAATAATTCATTAATTGCCTGAGCACCACACGTGTGCTATCCCAATATTGACCCTGAAACGGGAAATGATCCCTGAAATCAGGTTTTGTTAAGGTGGTATCAAGAATCTGCTTCCAATATTTACTTTGAGGTTTTGATATATCCGTTTTTTTGAGTTTCACCTGTGCGGTATCCTTAAGCTGTTGCAGGGAATCCTGCCGGTCGGACCATTTCTTTTGAATAGAAATCCACACCTTAATACTATCGGAAAATCCGGCTTGTTCTCTGGCCTTCCTTGCGTATAATCTCGCGGCATATAAGAGCGCATCCGGCGCATAACCGGATATGGAATGATTCAATCCAAACGAACGTAAGGCTTCAGCACTTTTTACAGGTTCCATATGTTTTACACTATCAACAAGCGAATAATACAGCGTTTGCAAACTATCCTGAAGCGTTGATTCCAACGCTGTCTGTTGCTGTGTTCCGGCTACCTGCTGCCCATAACGCCTATTTAATTTGAGTGCATAAATACTGGCAGGATAGTTTGTTATGACCGAATCAGCCCACTGTTGTGCTTTTATACTATCCTGATTTACATAATAAAGTTCCGATAGAGAATACATGGCCTGGGGTGCCAATTTTGTTTCCCGATATTTATTAATAATGTGATGATAATATCTCTTTGCACTATCAGGCAGATTCAACGACAGGAAAAACACATTACCAATTTCATACTGTTTCTTGGCAACTTCAGATCGCATTTTTTCCTTTGCATCATTCGTCAATGGTATTTTGGATAAATCCACTTTAATCTGATTCTCCAGCTTACCAGCCCCGTTTTTCGAAACTGCAATCTTTGTAGTATCCGAATTAGCAGTCACTCCGGCTTGTTGTACCGCCTGTATTCTTCTCCAGTTATCGACCAGTGGTCGATTTCCCCATATGGCTTTGAAAGCCTGACTCGCTTCAGCTACTAATTGCGGATTTCTATGATTCAAAAAACCATTATTCCCACTATTATCTTGTTGAGCATTCCGGGCAGCATTCACATTTACTAATGTGTTCCGGTTAGAAGCCTGTGCTTTTAACCGCTCCTTGAGCTCTTCTATTTTCCGTTGTTTGACGACATTTATAACCGAATCGAATTGAGCTTTCGGCAAACTACCCAACCACAACAAACTATCGAGGTTTGTAATATCTTTCTTGAGTTTTGCGTACTCACCAAATGACTTAGATAATTCGGTGGCATTAAAATTTTCCGGTAATTTTTGCATATCGGACGCCTGATTAGCGGAAGAATCATAATAAGCAGCCGCTATAGATAAATTTTTGTAATAATCCCTGTAAATATTTCCTAAACCATAATAAATCTTTGCCTTAGTGGCCTGATCCGGTGTCTTGAGTCCGTTGCGCAGGGTATAATTATAATCTCTTTGTGCTTTCCTATAACGTCCCATAGCTTCAAGTGTACGGGCAATCTCATAATTCAATTCAGGCAGGATATCGAAGTTTTTGTCATCTTTGCTCATGGCTGTAAAGATGTTCAGCGCTAACTTAAGATGACCGTTTTCTCTTGCTACCTCAGCCTGTTTACGGTGTGCCGCGTAAATCAGATCATACTCCGGATGTGTTTCATCTACATGTGTGTAACTGTCGTAAGCTTCATCCAGTTTTCCCAAACGTTCCAGAAGCTGGCCTTGCAGAAAATATGCCCGTGCACGAATTTCCTTCTCATTCACATAAGGCAGAGCCGATTGTATTAGTTTTTCGGCATTACTCCAGTCCTGTTGATGTACATACAACTCAGCCATCACCAGTTGTACTTGTGCCTTAATCTTTTTATTCCACTTATAATCGGTAGAGGATAATTCCCTTGACAGTAAACTCAAACCATCATCGTAATGATCCATTTCAAGGGCCACTCTTCCCTGCCACAGGACCGATTTCTGACGCATCACATTATTATTTGTCGTGTTGTACAACTCCTCGAATTTCTGATCGGCTGAATAGAACTTGGTCTCATAAAAATAGGAACGCCCTATAAGGAATAATGCATCGTCTACCCATTTCGATTGGCTGTGATTCCGGAGGATATCGGCACTTTTACTTATGGCTTGATCAAAATTATCCTGACTTATTTTTACCGGTCGCTCGAATATTCGAATAGGCCTCTCAGGATTAATTTTATCGCGTTGTTTTACTACTTCACGGTATCCATCTTTATAATACTTTTTAGCATTGTAAAATGTATTGTAGTAAGCAGTAAAATTATCCCAGCTGCTTTTAAGCGCACCATGACATCCTCCCAATAACAGGAGCATGCCAATTAAGATAGATATTATATACTTTCTCTCTCTCAATATCAGGTGATCGTACTTATTTTAATCATATTTGTTCTTCCGCGTTTAGCAATAGGCATTCCTGTTGCTATGATCACGCGATCGTTTGCTGAAACCAAACCTACTTTTTTCAGGTGTTCTTCCATTACCTGGACACTTTTATCCGTATTAAATATCTGGCTGATTCTGACAGGCGAAACGCCCCACACAAGGTTCAGTTGCCGTAACACATCCTGACTCTCCGTGAATGCTATGATAGGAACTTCAGGACGGAATTTGGCAATACGGCGGGCTGTTGTACCCGAATGGGTAATGGTTGCAATCACTTTTGCGTCGACATATTCGGAAATCCGCACGCAGGAATAACTTAGTGATTCGATTATCTGTTTCTCTTTCCATTCCGGTTTTTGGAATGTCAGGCTATTATATAGCTTGGCATCCTGATTCTCAACAGACCTGCAAATCTTATCCATGACTTTTACTGCCTCTAACGGATACTTACCGGATGCCGTCTCTCCGGATAACATAACAGCATCCGTACCATCAAGAACAGCATTGGCGACATCTGAACTCTCGGCACGTGTTGCCCTTGGATTTTGAATCATCGATTCCAACATTTGCGTTGCCGTTATAACCGGTTTACCGGCATTACGGCATAAGCGTATAATTTTCTTTTGGATTAACGGCACCCTTTCACTGGCAATTTCAATCCCTAAATCACCCCGGGCTACCATTATTCCATCACTTTCTTCAATAATTTCTTCAATAACAGCTATAGCTTCGGGTTTCTCAATCTTGGATATAACTCCCGCATTACTGCCACGGGCCCGTATACGAGAAATAAGGTCCTGTACCTCACGTGCTGAACGAACAAATGAAAGAGCAACATAATCAACACCTTGTTGCAATCCAAAATCCAGATCTTCTTTATCTTTTTTCGTTAAGGCCGGTATGGAAATTTTTACATTTGGGAGGTTCACCCCCTTGCGTGATTTTAATAATCCACCCACGACAACATCAGCCGTCAGATTATTGGTATCCCTGGAGATAATCTTCAATTCGAGCAATCCGTCATCCATCAGGATCGTGTTTCCAATTTCGGCATCCTGAACCAAATTCTCATAATCAATCGGGATCAACGATTCGGTTCCGGTTACCTTTTCCGGCGTAATGGTAACCTGGCTGCCTGTCTTCAGCATCTGGGCGCCATCTTTCATCTGTCCCACCCTGATCTTAGGCCCTTGTAGGTCCATTAAAATTGGAATGCTGCAATTTAATGACTCGGATATTTCCCTAATATATTTTATCACCTTCTGATGATCGGCATGTGTCCCGTGCGAAAAATTCAAACGGGCTACATCCATACCATTCCGGATGAGTTCTTCAATTTTATCTTTTGAACTGGTACTCGGACCTATAGTACAAACAATCTTAGTCCTTCGTTTTAAATCCTTCATGTAATTTGCAGTAGAAAATCTTTTAAGTTATAGTTATTAATAGATTACATTGACAAAATAAATACCTGAAGTACGTTGTTATCAATTTATATCGTATTTATTTGAAATTTAATGTGGTAATATCTCGTATTTAGATATTTATCACAAAAGTTATGCAGAATAAGGTTATACATTATACATTAGAATTGTATTAGGAAACATTGGATATTAAATGTTCTCTGTTTTAAAATAACGCAGTTTAAGTACATTAACTTATATAATGCTTTATTACCGGAACAATTTAAGATCTGGAGATGTTGCATGAATTGGATATTATTAACAGGTACATTGCATGTCAAAAAATAAAGATAATACCTTCAGAGTAAGAAAACTGACCTTTATTACAGGGCTTTTGTTTTTAGCACCTTTTTTATTTAACTGCGGCCGCTCTTACAATCCGGATATTACCCGCGGATCGACTTATCTTTTTCAAACGGGTCACCCAGAAGTTAGAATAGCGGCTATCGGCTTGTTCGATCAAAAAGGAAATCCGGGTATTAATGTTACCGCCGATATTGTTTACGGCAGCTTAATTTATAAAGAAGAGGATAAGAAATATACGGCCAACATTAATATTACCCTTCAGATAGTTTCACAAAAAAAAGACAGTTCACTTGGTACAACCAGAAATTATGATCTGACTGTTCAGAAAGATAATAAAGAAATTATACACAGTGGTGAGGTCTTCACATTTCAAAAACGTATCCCTATAAAACCGGGCAAATACAATGTTACCGTTGCTGTAACAGATAAAAGTTCTAAAAAACAGACTGTACGCTCGACTCATGCAGAAATTCCCAATCCCAAATCCACAGAGGTCAGTCTGACCAACGTCTTGCTTCTGGCACGTAATTTCGATAATCAGCAGAAACATGGATATCTCCCTGTTACAACATACGATGTTCCCGGCAAACTCGATTCACTAAAATTTGAATTTCAGGTAACCAAGAAAGATCCCAATAAACATCTTGATGTTGATATGAAGTTGGTTCGTTTCAAATCCGATACTATGCCAGCCAGGGAAATGTTCGCACCGAATCCGAGTCCGTCTACTTTACCATATCGTGGCATTGATTACAGGGATGAGACCGTTGTCCAAACCCAAAAAAGAGTTTTGCGATCTGAAACGGGAAATATTCTGATACAATATCAAACGGTTCGTCCCAAACGGGGTAATTATCGTTTCGAGGTTAATCTTAAAGGTGCTGGTATTGATGAAAAAAAGGATTTCAAAGCACGTGATTTTAGTGTAAAAAGTAAAAACTATCCGAATGTACGAACCCCGCGTGAATTGGCTGAGCCTCTCTATTACCTGATGAAGAAGAAGAATTATAAAAAATTGATGGCAATCAAGAATCCTGATTCTCTAAAACAGGCTATCGATGCTTTTTGGTATAATAATGTTGGAAGTCTCCAGAAAGCCAAGAAAGTTCTTCAATTATATTATCAACGGGTGGAGCAGGCTAATAAACAGTTTTCAAATTATAAAGAAGGTTGGAAAACAGATCCGGGGATGATATACATACTCTTCGGCCCCCCCTGGTATGTTGAACGTTCTCTGGATCATATGCAGTGGACTTACGGTTACGACCGGTATGATCCTCTACGAAATTTTGAATTTATAGAAACCAAAATACCGAGCAAATACTATCCTTATCACAATTATATCCTGCAGCGACAAAATTATTATTTCAATGTTAATTACCAGAAGATACAGGATTGGTTGAGTGGTTATGTCTTAACACACGATCTGTAACAAGCAGAGAGCATAGTGCATAAAGCAATTATTAACCGGTCTGGCGGTTTGGAACAGTCAGACCGATTAATGTTTGAAACCGCGTAAATCCGCTGTTTAATTTCCCTTTATTTCACTACGAAATTGATAATTTTATTGGGAACAAAGATCTCCCGTACGAGTTGGCCTTCCTCCAAATACCTGGCTACTCCTTCTTCAGCTTTAGCCAAATCTAAAACGTATTCTTTGTCGGTAGCTTTATCACGTTCCACATCAATTTCGCCCCGGACTTTACCATTTACCTGAACCGCATATCTGCTCGTATCGGAAACCAGGTATTCCTTTTTATATTCTGGCCAATCGGTATATGCCAGTGTATCTTCGTTGCCGAGTTTAAACCATAGTTCTTCGGCAATATGGGGCACGAATGGTGAAAGTAACAAGACAAACTCTTTCATTATACTCACCGGTTTCGTCTCCCATTTCATGGCCTCATTGTTGAATATCATCAGGGCAGCTATCGCCGTGTTAAATTTCAACTCATCAATATCATCCGTTACTTTCTTAATCGTTTGATGCAATAACATTAGATGTTCACGGGTTGGCTCAATTGCTTTTACATCTTTATTGAGATTACCGGTGTCCTCATCTATAAGCATTCGCCAGATACGTTTGAGAAAACGATACACACCTTCTACTCCCTGCATGCTCCATGGCTTGACCTGCTCGAGCGGCCCCATGAACATTTCATACAAACGTAACGCATCCGCACCATATTCACTTACAACATCATCGGGATTGATGACATTACCGCGTGATTTCGACATTTTGAAAGACCGGGCGTCAACGACAATATTTGTACCCTTGATAACAAAATCTTCCCCTTTCTTCGCAACCTGATCTTCGTTGAGTTTTTCGGGTGTAAGATTTTGAATGTTGTTATCCTTAACCGAGACATAGTCGCCTTTATCATCTTTATAGGCGGTATATTCCATTTCGCCAAGTATCATACCCTGGTTGACAAGACGTTGAAAGGGTTCTTTCGTTGAAACTACGCCGCAATCGTATAATACTTTATGCCAGAAGCGGGCATACAACAAATGAAGAACGGCGTGTTCGGCACCACCGACATATAAATCCACAGGAAGCCAATAATTTTCTTTTTCTTTGTTAACCGGCCCCTTTTTATAATCCGGATCGATATAACGCAAATAATACCAGCATGAGCCCGCCCATTGAGGCATCGTATTCGTTTCTCGTTTGGCCGGTTTTCCCGTTTCCGGATCCGTCGTATTCACCCATTCCTTTATAGCTGCCAATGGTGATTCACCCGTTCCGGTCGGCTCATAACTATCAACTTCCGGTAATGTAACCGGTAATTCACTTTCCGGCAATGGTTTTGGTTTCCCATCCACATGAATAATGGGGAATGGTTCTCCCCAATAACGTTGACGTGAGAACAGCCAGTCGCGTAATTTATAGTTTACACTTTTTTCCCCGAGGTTTCTTTTTTCCAGCCAGTCGGTGATCTTTTGCTTGGCTTCGGGTACTTTCAGCCCATCTATTGATAAATCATCAGAGGAGGAATTCACAATTATACCTTCGTCAGAATCGGTGTAAGCCGCCTCTTCTACATTGCCGCCTTTGACAACCTCGACAATGGGCAGATCATATTTTTTGGCAAACTCCCAGTCCCGTTCGTCATGACCAGGCACAGCCATTATCGCGCCGGTACCGTAACTCATTAATACATAATCAGCTATCCAAACCGGTATTTTATTACCATTGACCGGGTTAACAGCATAGGCTCCGGTGAATACACCCGTCTTATCCTTGTTCAGATCTCCGCGATCCAAATCGGACTTTCTGGCAGCCTGCTCTTTATATTCACTTATTGCTTCTTTTTGCTCACCTGTAACGATCTTATCGACTAACGGATGTTCCGGTGCCAAAACCATGTATGTAGCACCAAATAACGTATCCGGCCGCGTTGTAAAGACTTTGAGTTCATCGCCGTAACCGTCAACTTTGAATATCACTTCAGCGCCAATCGACTTGCCAATCCAGTTACGCTGCATCTCTTTAATAGAATCCGGCCAATCCACTTCATCCAAATCCTGAAGCAAGCGCTCTGCATAAGCCGTAATTTTCAGAACCCACTGTCTCATGGGCTTTCGGATCACCGGGAAACCGCCTACTTCGCTCTTACCGTCAATGACTTCCTCGTTTGCCAGAACCGTTCCGAGTTCCGGGCACCAGTTAACGGGAGCGAAATCTTCATACGCCAGTCCTTTTTCATACAACTTCAGGAATATCCACTGTGTCCATTTATAATAGTCAGGATCAGTCGTATTTATTTCCCGGTCCCAATCATAGCTGAATCCGAGTGACTGAAGCTGCATGCGGAATCGATTGATATTGTCCTCAGTGGTTACCCTTGGATGTGTTCCGGTCTTAACAGCATACTGCTCAGCCGGCAACCCGAATGCATCCCAACCGATCGGGTGAAGTACGTTACATCCCTTCATCCGTTTATATCGGGCTATGATATCTGTAGCCGTATATCCTTCCGGGTGACCGACGTGTAATCCCGAACTGCTGGGATAGGGAAACATATCCAGAACATAGAATTTTGGTTTTGATGTGTCGGTATCATCCGTTTTAAACGTTTTGTGCTCCAACCAAAAATGTTGCCACTTTTTTTCAATATCAGAAGGATTGTATGAACTCATTCTAATTTATATACGGCTTTTGTTTTTATAATTACTATTAAGAATTGGAAGATACGGATTTTTTAACCGTTTATGGCAGTATAAAATTCCTAAATATTATAAAACCATATAAACGATTCTTTACATATCCTTTTGAATACAAGTATATTGAATATGAATACCAATGACACCTGTAGATAAATAACGAATGAAAGATCGTAAACCATGGTCACAGATTAAAGCTCTCATTATAAGTGATCAGGATAAAAATACTTTACAACCATTGTTACAGGCTTTTCAAGACAATGTTGATCTTTCAGAAGATCATTTCACTACCTATCAATTTTCCCGATCCGATTTTTATCCATCTGTTCTTACCCATTCAGATGTTATCTTTATAAATGATGTGGATCCTCAAAATGAGCAACTATTAAAAAAAGCATTGGACATCATTACAAAGAATAACATTCCCTGCTGGATATTTAATAAAGGCTTTACATTATTCGGCAGGATATTGGGATATAAACGTATCGATGTAAGAACTGATTCTGTAATTTATCTGACAGGAACAGGCAAAAAGGATCCTGTCTTCAGTATCATGCCTGATAGTTTTACCATTGCACCAAACAATTATTTTTCTTTCTTATTGAATGACGAAAATATGCAAGTGATAGCCCGTTTCCAATCTAAGGTCCCTGCCGTATTTAAAATAAAAGGCTGTGCTTGTTATGCATCTCCTTTCTCGCCAACAGAGTACAAAGATTTATTGATGCAATTTCTACGTGAATATGTCGGCTACCTGGAATACCTGGCTTAATCAGAGATCAATAAGCAGTAAACAGTATCAGTTGAATCCAGAACGAAGCGAAGCCTCGTTTTGATTAATAAGCGAAAATAATTGAAAATTACATTTTTTATTAAAACGGATTATATATCCGTCACCTTTGCTCACTACTCACTGCAAAAAGCCATTTTAATATATCGATGCCATCAGGTTTCCAGTTGATGAAAGGACATTGAGCACGGGATAAAAGCTCGGTTTTCTCTTGGTATCCGGGTATCCTTAACTTTTCGGAACAAACATATAAATTTTGAACCTGATCACCGAATTTATCTGACAGTTCAACCATTTTATCCAAACCACCATGTACCCAGTAAATAATGTCATCGTTGGCAGGAACAGGATCGATACTCTCTTCGATGATCACATGTTCCAAAAACATTTGTACTTTTTGAACGGCTTTGTTATACGCATAACGATATTTTATTCCTGGAGAAGGTTTACGATGAGTTGGATTTTTCGTCCAGTATGACTCAAAATAATCCGTGAACGTGCAGCTTATTTTTCCCAACTTCAGCGGACTAACTACGATTGCCACCGATCGACACCCTTTTCCGTCGTATCTCAATAACGCATTTACCAGGTTCTCAGAATTTTCAGAAGTAAAATCATCAAAATACGTTATGGAGAAGTGAGCTTTCCTGATCAGGTAACGGCAATTGTCATCAGCCATATTTCCTGCCTTAACGACTTCCATAACTTCCGGTATCGATGATTCCGATCCTGAAAAAGTAACGGCATTCGCTTTTACACCCCTGAACGCCTGCAAGTCTGTATCCGGGTGTATATGTGATTCCAATGGAGTGCCATTGAATTGATCCAAAAAATCCGGGAGCAAATATGGATCCTTCCTGGAAATTTTACCGTAATAGTCATACCCCGATAATAATGCTGCGAGTACATCCTGAAAGCCTACCAGGGGCAGATTACCGGCATGCAGGCAAAGTACTTTTTTATCTTCACTTGTATTTTTCGAAACCCCGGCTTTTGCTACCCAGGCAGAAAGAGCCTCTTTTGACACGCTATCTTTTAAACACTGAATAGCATAGAGTACATCCGATTTTGGGAAAAAGCCCTCCTTATAGGTCCTGGTTGCGGCCTCAATCAATGAGGTATTTTCAACATTAAACCAATACCGGGCCTTTTCTGCTATTAATTCAATACGTGATTCAAGTGTCATTTCAGTCCCGATCAATTAGAAAATTACATCCACGCAGATTGGTCTTTTGCCAGCGTCCATTGACTTTAAAAGTGCCGTCAGGTCGTTTCTCGCCGGCATCACCGGTCAATATAAAGGAACACGAATAGATATTGGATAAATCCAAAATACCTATTAAGCCTTCATTTCCATCGGCTAATTCCATGAGTGGATTTACGGGATTCCTGATGCTTATCTTCATCCACGGCGGAGTATCAAACCACTCCGTGCCCCGGGCGTAGGCCTGACTCAATAATTCTGTCATACCGTATTCCGAATGAATATGATCCATAGGTAATGCAAATCCATCTGCCAGGTTTTTGTGTAAGTCAGCACGACTCATTTCCCTGCGGTGTGTCTTCATTCCACCGGTCTCCATCACAATGGCGTCTTCAGGTAATGATACAGATTTGCGCTGCACAAGATCGATCAATCCGAATGCGGCACCAAATAACATCAGACGTTTGCCCGATCTCTTAAGCTTGTCTATTTCAGCAATATTCAGTGTCTCATTTAAATGCAGGAAACGACTCAACCCACTATCATCATATCTGATGAGTTCGTTAATCATCCAAATCAGAGATGAATGTGGATTATCAGCATATCCTGGTGTATATCCCCAGAAAACGAAATCCGACAGATCGTAAAAATGATTAAATCCCTTTAACAAAGAATCACGGTATACCGATGCGTAACGAACATAATGATGACTTCTGACGGATCCGGATGTTCCGCTGCTTTGAAACATCAACTCTTCTTTGTCCCATTCACCCGTAACAACCCGCCCCTCTTTAAAGGCATCTATCGGTAATAAGGGAATATCCCCGGCATGCCGAATATCTTCCGGTTTGATCCGTAGCGCTTCACAAAAGCGTTGATAAATCAGGTTCTTCTCAAACTGGTAACGGAATACCTGAAACACTTTCTCTCCGAAAGGTAATTCTTCCTCTAAAATTGTATGAACTAAGTTATTCATAGGTTATAAAATCGGGATAATAACGCAATTCTGACAAACTTTAAATTAACCTGTCTCAAAAATATTGTAGTGTAATTCCTTAATTTATAGATCCGTAAGATTATTATTGCTAATTATATATTTTTATAAGAATATATTTATTGTACTAAACTGAAAGAGACGCAATTACAATAGCTTATAGTAGATACCATTCTTAGAATAAATCTACCTAAAACATATACACGAATCATCAAGTGGAGGAGAGTAAGTATGCTGAAATCAACAATAATAGCCTTATTTTGTGTATTCGGGATAACCATTCAAAGTATTGCACAAAATAATGAAAAAAACATGATTGACGACATTAATATTACTTATAAAAAACATGTACTTAAAAATGGATTAACGTTGCTTGTGCATGAAGACCATAAAGCACCTATAGTTGCTGTTAACATTTGGTATCATGTAGGATCAAAAAATGAAAAACTAGGCAAAACCGGATTTGCTCACTTATTTGAACATTTAATGTTCAATGGTAGTGAAAATTATAATGATGATTATTTTGGTCCCTTTGAAAAAGTCGGCGCCACCGATATGAACGGCACAACCAATCGTGACCGAACAAACTATTTCGAAAATGTCCCCACTTCTGCTCTCGATCTGGCTTTGTGGATGGAATCGGACAGGATGGGACATCTTAAGGGAGCTATCGATCAGGGGAAGCTGGATGAACAGCGAGGGGTCGTTCAGAATGAAAAACGCCAGGGAGAAAATCAACCCTATGGGAATGTGTTTAACCTCATAGCTGCCAATACGTATCCGAAAATGCACCCTTATTCATGGACAACCATCGGATCGATGGATGACCTGAATGCAGCGTCTTTAGATGATGTACATGATTGGTTCGAAAATTATTACGGCCCTGCCAATGCCGTTCTTGTAATTGCAGGTGATGTGAATTTTAATAATGTCAAAGAGAAAGTTGAAAAATATTTTGGTGATATCCCTTCGGGTCCACCCGTCTCCCGTCAAAAAACATGGATCAGTAAGATGAGTGGCAGTCATTATATGATAACACAGGATCGTGTTCCCCAGGCGCGTATTTATAAAGTTTGGAATGTTCCCGAACTGGGATCCGAAGATTACGACTACCTTGAACTGGCTTCAAATATCTTATCTTCCGGTAAATCATCGCGCCTTTACAAACGCCTTGTCTATGACGATCAGATTGCCACTAATGTCGCCTCATATGTTTATGGTGGAGAAATTGGCAGTCAATTTATCATTCAGGCAACTGTTAAACCCGGAATCGAACTATCACGGGTTGAAAATGCCATAAATGAAGAGTTGCAACAATTACTGGCTGAGGGTCCAAATGACGAGGAATTGACCAGGGTTAAAAATCAAAACTTATCTCAATTTATCCGTGGCATAGAACGGATAGGTGGATTTGGAGGCAAATCAGATATCCTTGCGATGAACCAGGTATTTACCGGAAATCCTGAGCATTATAAAGTGACACTAAACCGAATCGCTGTTGCGACTACGGAAGCGATTCACAAATCGGCAAAACGTTGGCTAAGCGATGGTGACTTCAATCTTGAAGTAAGGCCATTCCCGAAATACTCTGCTAATAAAGAGGGAGCGGACCGATCCAATTTGCCCGAAGCCGGTGTAATGCCTAAGGTTTCGTTTCCCACCATCCAAAAGAAAACGCTCTCCAACGGATTGAAAATTATCCTGGCAGAGCGCCATTCCATACCGGTAATTCAAATGAATATGATGTTCGATGCCGGTTATGCTGCCGATCAGCACATGCTGCCGGGGACCGCTAATCTTGCAATGGCGATGCTTGATGAAGGCACGAAAAACAGGAACTCATTGGAAATAAGCGATGAACTGCAGAAACTCGGAACCCGTTTATCAACCGGTTCAAACCTGGACATGTCGACCGTTTCACTGAATACGTTGAAACAGAACCTTGATCAATCGTTGGATATCTTTGCAGATGTCATTCTGAATCCATCTTTCCCGGATAAAGATTTCAAGCGACTGCAACAACTGACACTGGCAAGAATTCAACGGGAGAAGACTACTCCTGTCCAGATGGCCCTCCGTGTTTATCCACGTTTATTATATGGTGAAGGTCATGCTTATTCCAACCCATTAACGGGTTCCGGAACGGAAGAAACCGTTAAGAAAATATCGACCGGCGACTTGAAAAAATTCCATAATGCCTGGTTTAAACCTAATAATGCCACACTTGTGGTTGTCGGTGATACAAAATTGAATGAAATAGCACCCAAAATTGAAAAGCTTTTCAATAACTGGGAAAAAGGTGAAGTTCCGACGAAGAAAATTGATAATGTTACACAAAAATCGACTTCTGAAATTTATATCCTTGATAAACCCGGTGCCCAGCAATCCATCATCTTTGCTGGCGAAATTGCACCACCGGTAGCCAACCCCCACGAAATTGCCATCAAAACGATGAACACTATCCTGGGGGGATCATTCTCATCACGCATTAATATGAACTTAAGAGAAGATAAACATTGGTCATATGGTGCCTTCAGTGTACTTTACGGTGCCCGCGGCCAACGTCCGTTTTTTGTTTATGCTCCGGTTCAAACGGATAAAACAAAGGAATCGATGATGGAGATCAATAAAGAGTTTAATGGAATCATAAATAATATTCCGGTGACCCCGGAAGAACTCAGTAAAGCTCAGAAGGATCAGACGTTAAGCCTTCCCGGCAAATGGGAAACAATGGGCGCCGTTTCATCATCCATCAATAATATCGTTCGATACGGACTTCCCGGGGACTATTACGATACGTTTGCCACCAATGTGAACAACCTGAAACTGAATGATATAACAGATGCGGCCCGTCAATTAATACATCCTGATCAGCTCGTCTGGGTTGTTGTAGGTGACAAAGATAAAATTGAGGATGACATCCGTGAACTTGGATACGGCAACATTCATTATATCGATGCGGATGGAAATGTACTTGATTGATATTATTCTTATTTAAATATATTACTGGTGGCTGCCTGTTAATACCGGCAGCCACTTTTTATTTGCAATTCTCATTCAATCTTCATTATCATCGTAAAATATTTATCCATTTACTCTTCCTTAAATCTTCTTTTAATGTAATTACCATCAATATCAGGTGCCTATCCATCGGTAATTATTAATCCTAAATCAAAAAGAGGATTCCATGAATCATTTAAAAAAAATATACAAGTATTTGATACTCCTGATGGTGTTGTCAATAATTCCTCTGTCAAAATCATTTGCACAGATCAGAGGTGTTCATCCCGGATTACGGGTCGGTACGTATTCAGATGTTGGTGATATATTCCTGGGAGGCGGCTTTACTACTCCTTTGGGTAGCAGATGGTATCTGAACCCCAATTTTGAATATGTATTCTCAGATTATCAAACTTATGCAACTTTTAACGGCGATTTTGATTATTCCATACCAGACCAGGTTAGAAATGTAAGTTTCTGGGCCGGAGGAGGCCTTGGAATCATTTACAGTAATCCTGAAGGTCCATCAGGTGGAGATACTGACCTTGGCTTAAACCTGTTGGGTGGTATTGGAATTCAAACTGGAAGTGTGATGCCATATATACAGCCCAAAATAATATTGAAGCAAAATAGTGAATTTGTAATGGGCTTTGGTGTCAGATTCTGATCTGTCATAACAATCGACACCAAATAAAATTACAATAGGATCGACAAGACACTCGTTTGCGTTTTAGTTGTGTCATTAGTTACTGAAGATCCTATAACATACCATAGAATAATAGTCAAGATGGTAAGGAGTATTTTCAGATGTTCAATTACAAATTTTCAAAATATTTTATTCTTAAACAGGCAGCTCTTTTCATATTGCTGCCTATGTTGGTTTCTTGCAACAGTAATCTGACCAATTCCACTAACGCTAATGTTTCGACTGTAAATGGAAGAATTGGTGAGCCTTTGCCGTCACAATCCGGATCTCAAAGTTCATCATCAACCAATTTGGGTGGAGCGACGGTTCGTTTGAACCTATTAAGAAATGATGGGTCACTTGAAGATATTTCAAACCAAAGTGTTCAGACAAAATCTAATGGGTCATTTCAGATAACCACAAACCGGTCGGGAATTCGAAACACCATTATTACTGTTAAGCAAAATGGTACAACATTTAAATCAGTGATTAGTGACGCTATTCATCATGGAATTATTATCACCAGCCCTCCGGTCACCCGCGAAACAACGGCTAAAACGAATACCTACCTGGATGCCGAAGCTCAATTGAACGGCTCTGTGGATACGGTTCATTATTCTGATATTCAATCACTCATGAATATACGTACCTCACGTAAGATCTATGGAGATTCCACTTCTGTTGAAATTCTTGCTCATGGCATTATCCAATGGACCTCAGCTCATAAACTTGCTTTTAAAAGTTCAATAATCGGTGCTTCCGATAAGCAACTCAAAAACATTGCTCAGAGTAAAGCGGTTGTTACGGCACAACTTCAACGGGCATTATATAACGCAGGAACAGATACGAATGCAATAATTGGTGCTTATAATGCTTATTATCAGGGGGTTTTCAGTGCTTATGTCAATAATGGCATTTCATTGACACAAATGATTGAAGGTAATGAAACGGCAAATACCGCCCTCATCAATAATACCAGTAACATCAAACAGGGTATTCAGTTCACATTAGAACAAAATGGTACCGGTGTGCTTTCATCGGCCATAGGCCTGGTTGATAAAACGGCGTTAAATAACCTTGGGGCGAAAACAGCAATGGTGGATTCGGCATTGAGTGCCGTTAATCATTTTCAAACACAATTGACAAAAGCTACTTCAGAAGACAGCCTTAAGGCGTCTATCACTTCCTATCACGATAGTGTTATTAAAATTATGGAAGAAGTGCTAACTCAAAATGCAACAGGTATCGCTGACGTTGATGATAGCATTAATTCACAAAATGGCCTAAAAGCACAGCTTAAAACATCACTTCGCAATCAAACATCACCACAGATGATTGTTCAGACATATGCAGCTTATTTTGATGCCATTGACAAACTGATGAAAAATAAATCCGGTATCTCAAACAGTAGTACATTACAGGCAGCTACAAAACTGATGATCGTCAACAATATTTATTAAATAAATAACTATATATGGGTACACAGGCCACTGTATGAAATATAGTGGCCTTTTTTTATCTATTTTTAATATTTTAGCATGTCTGTAGCAGTTTATATGATGATATAAGAACCGAAAAATGATACGCATACATTATATTCAACACGTCTTTCACGAAGACGCTGGCAGCATTAAGACCTGGATCAACCAACATGGATATGATCTTCAGGTCACTAGAATGTTTAACAGCGAATCATTGCCGGATACTACTGACTTTGATTGGCTGATAATTCTTGGTGGCCCCATGGGTGCCTATGATGAATCACGGTACCCATGGCTAGCGGAGGAGAAAAGATTTATTGAAAAATGTATTCGAAGTAATAAAAAGGTATTGGGAATCTGTCTTGGTTCACAATTGATAGCTGACGTTTTAGGCGGCAGAGTTTTTAAAAATCGTTTCAAAGAAATCGGGTGGCATCCGGTCTCACTTACACAAGCAGGCAAGAAATCTGGTTTATTAACAGATTTCTCTGAATCGGAAAGAGTATTTCAATGGCATGGTGATACATTCGATCTGCCAGATAAAGCTGTACATCTTATCAAAAGTGATGTGTGTCAAAATCAGGCTTTCAGTTATGGTGAGAATATATTGGCTCTGCAATTTCATCTTGAATTTACCCCAACTATAGTTGAACAATTAATAAACACTTCCGGTGATGAAATTACAGATGAACCCCATATACAGCATCCCGATGATATGCTAAACAATTTGGATAATTTTGCACGAAGCCACATACTCATGAAGAACCTGTTAAAAAAATTCAATAAGGCTGAGGTATAATTAGTTCCTTTTTTAAACTTTTTCTGTCAAATTCTATCCGGGTTTATAAATGTTTTACCATTTTTATCTTTTTTTCCCCGTTCTCATTATTATTTATAGTTAAATGATTCACAGATAACATATTATAAATGTTGAGGCCCTATGCTTAAATTACGGAAACCCCGTCACGTTATTATTGCTATTAGTTCTTGCCTTTTAATCAGTATTATAGCCTGTTCGCGAAAAAATAACGAACCTGTTAATACACAGAATATTACTGCCGCCCAGAAATTATTCGGATTGAATTTTACCCGGTCCGAAAGAGATTCTATGGTTGGCAACCTTAAAGACAATTTAAAAGCTTTTAAGAAGCTTCAATCATTACATTTGAATGACAGTGTACCGCCTGCTCTTGTTTATAATCCCATACCTGCCGGCAAGCAATTTAATCACAAACAATACACACTGCATTGGGCTGAGCCGGA
>Ga0102944_1001080_pt1 | contig 19005 bp, 17 predicted proteins | sample SalPonD_shore_MG_FD_78172 | JGI IMG/M metagenome (GOLD analysis project Ga0102944, IMG submission 78172) | Salt pond soil microbial communities from South San Francisco under conditions of wetland restoration - Salt Pond MetaG... | ecosystem: Environmental > Aquatic > Marine > Intertidal zone >...
ATATTACCGGTCGTTTACCGCCTGTGCTGCGTTCAGTGCCGGAGTTATGACCGCTGAGGAGGTGCGAAACATGCCTCAGCAGCAATATGATCGCATGTGGGGCGACCTGTTCGGACCTGGCTTGTCCGGCGACGCGCGGCTGACGGATCACTATCAGGAACATAGCCCGCTCCATCTTGCGGAAACCATGCCGGTGGACAGTCTGGAGCAGGTTCGATTTTATCTGGACTGCGGCGATGATGATTTTCTCTACCGGGGCAACTCTGCCTTGCATGTCTTACTCCGGAACAGAGAGATCCCGCACGAATACCGGGTGCGGGACGGCTCGCACAGCTGGGTGTACTGGCGCACGGGTATCACAGATGCTCTCGAATTCATCGGCAGAAGCTTCCATAGATGAACCTCTTGCCTCCGATCACTTCACGGGATGGCCACACGGAAAAGTGGAATACTCACAGATTGAAAAACAGGTAAAAGGCCCCGCACCCTATGTACCTATGCCCTTATGTACCAGTTCTAATACACTCATATAATGGAACAGCTGTCAGCCGGGTGTACGTTGTTTCCTCTCAGGCAGTCACCGCGTTTCCCTGGTTAACTGTATACGCACCACCTGTTTGCGGGATCGATCAATGCCGTAAAGCATTCCCGGGTTGCTCCGATCCCAGGCGATGCCTTGGCCCGCCGTGGGGATGGAAACAATGTCCAGCAACGTCAGCACAGAGCCGGCTTCCGGCAGGGCGAGCACATACACTTCTTCGCGGTCGTGGCCGGTGCAGTAAAGCACGTTATCCGGTCCCCAGGAGCCTCCGGAAATACTCATAGGCAGGGCGCGCCCGATGACCGAATCCGGGAACACCCAGCTCTCCAGCCACTGCCAGTGGTCATCGAATTTCACCAGAGATGTCCAGTAGGAGTTGCCGTAGGCTTCCCGGCTTCGTCCGAACACCCGATTGTAGTTCGCAAAAACTGCCCACCAGTATCCATCATGCCGATCGATCCAGGTGCACGATCCCCGATGAATGCCAAAACTGTGGGTACCTATGTGCTCCAGCGTTTCTGCATCCCACATTTCCACCGAACTGGTCATGGGGATACCGGGGTAATTCGAATGAGCGCACACCAGGGTGTCATTCACTATCACACCGCTGTCCAGATGAATGATCGGTCCGGAGGCCATGCCTTCCCAGCGTTCAATCTGCGCGCCGGTAGCCTTGTCGTACTTCCCAATGGCACGGGTGGAGATGGTATAAAAATATCTGGAATCGACGGCGACGCCCTGATGAGCGTCTGCTGCGTCAAACCGGGTGAGTTCCCGGAACGCACGACCCGGATTCTCCGGCGACTGTCCGCCGGAATATTCCGGTGCCGCTATCAGAATCAAAATCACAATGAACGGTACGCATCCGCGGATCAACATTGCCCAGAATTCCTTCTTTTGTCATCTCTGACTTGCATAGAGAATTCAGCAGGAGACCTCCTGATTAGCCAATCCAGGGAACTCAGAGATTAGGTCTCCGCTCTCTCATTTAAAGAGGATACCTCCGGAACCTCATCTGATTCGGAGATAGACCTAGCTGTGCTGCTGAATTTGCTGAGTTATTTCACCAGTCTCCGGATCCTTCAGGATCAGCTTCACCTTCCCGTCCGGCATACGTTCACGTTTCACCAGTACTTTACCCTCGAATTCGCTGCGGTCGGCCCGGATTTTGTCCACACCGGTGGCGCCACGCCAGTCATCGATTTCGATGGGCTCCCACCGGCCGGTCTCCGCCGAGCGATAACAGGCGTCCATAATCGCGTTCACAACATAGCCGTCGTAGAATGTTTCCCGGGGTTCGCTGCCGTTATCCAGAGCGTCGAGCATATCGGTAAACATCTCCGTATATCCCAGCGCCGCCAGTTCATCTCCCACCGGAAACAGCCAGCCGCTTTCACTTTCCGCCTTTTCGGCGACATATCCGCCACTCTCTCTGCTGGCAAACATCTCGTAACCGGTCCGCAGAAAATGGTTCAGCCAGATGGTGCCCTCGGTGCCCGAGACTTCATCCCTGAGATCCATCCCGCCACGAAATCCCCAGCTCACTTCAAACTGACCGATAGCGCCGTTCTCATAGCGGACTATCCCGATGCCGTGGTCTTCCGCTTCAATGGGATGAACCAGCGTAGCCGACCAGCACATGGCTTCGACCGGTCGGATATCTTTTCCGATAAAATTCCGGGCGATTTCGATACAGTGGCAGCCCATGTCCACAATCGCGCCGCCGCCCGCCTTCTCCAGATCCCAGAACCAATCGCTGTGCGGACCGGCATGGGTCTCCCGGGAACGCACCCACATGACTTGTCCCAATGCACTGTTCCGCACAGATTGCAATGATTTGAGGGTCTTCGGCGTGTATACCAGATCTTCCAGATATCCCTGGAACACCCCGGCCTTCTCCACCGTGTTCAGGATCTCACGGGCTTCTTCCGCAGTCCTGGCCAGCGGCTTGGTACAGAGGATGGCTTTCCCGGCATTCGCCGCCAGGGTGATCGCCTCCCTGTGCAGATGATTCGGCAAGCCGACCACCACAACATCCGTCTCGGGATGTTCAACGGCTTCCTGCAGATCGGTGGTCCAGTGGGGGATACCCCATTCTGCGGCGAAATCTCTCACGTGATCTTCCGTCCGGGAGCAGACCATGTGCACCCGATCCTGTCTTCGCTGACCGTGCAGGGTCTGGGTATAAAACATCCCGATCAAACCGGTGCCCAATAGCGTGATGTTATGTGTCTCGCTCATTGCATGTCCTCTTTCGTATATAATTACGGCGATCGGATACTTCCCGTTTATACTGTCACAGAAACAATCTGTGTTGTGAATCTGGGATCCGAGATACTATGTTACTCCGGATGTGCGAAAAAATCAATACACGAACCGGACATTCGCCTGTTTCGTTTTCCAATTTCGATGAACCGAGACCGTCATTCATCTTCTGGGAAAAAAGTAAAGTACCAAATTCTGCAGTGACGATAGGGTTCAGGAATCAGGGGAAATGATTTATTCTGACGGATGTCCTATCTTTGATAAAAATCTCATATTGAATGGAGGGCGTTATGGAACAAATTTCGATATTGAAGAACGAGGAGATCCGAGCAATCCTGGGCCTGGTCTATCAGCGATGGCTACTGCAGAAACATTCACCAGGTGAGCCCTTTCAGTTCGAATCAGTCCTGGAGGAGGTACAGAACGACGCCGAGATGCTGCAGAAGATCTTGTCAGAGTGATCACAGGTGGCGTGGAAGCCCCGGACACTCTTTGAAATATGCGACCCTGTTTCTGAGTCTCCTGTTCATTGGTCCCGGTAAATACAGCCTGGACGAGTTGATCCGGCGGAGATGACAGTCGAAAGGCGACCTGCCTGCGGGCGGACAGGAGAATGCTGTCAGTGATGTGTAAAGCAGTTGTGACAGGGCTTCTCTGATACAGACTGATCACCGCGACTGGCAAGTGCTCTCGTCACTTCCTCCTGGCAAGCTCACTCTCGTAATTGCGTCCCAGCGATTCGGCATGTTGCTGTAACCAGGCGGATAAGCGGGTACCACCGGTTGGCGGGGATTCAACGTATAATAAATTTTTCATCAGTCCCCGGATTTCATCTCTGGTGAGGAGGACATCCCCGGTCAGGTGTCCCAGCAGCCGGGCGGTAAAATATCCGAACCAGGGCGGAACCGGAACCAGGGGGCGGGGAACTCCGATAGCGGCGCCGATAGTCTGTACCAGCTCACGAAAGGTGAAAATCTCCGGGCCTACTCCGTCGATAACGCTGCGTTCTTCTCCGGAGCCATGACGGACTGCCATCCGGGCGAGATCATCGACATGGATGGGGCAGAGCCGGTAGGCTCCGTCGCCAAAGAGGCCAAAGACAGGAAAACGCCGCAGCAACCAGGCAATGTTGTTTATCAGAATGCTGTTTTCACCGAACAACAGTGCCGGACGGAGAATTGTATACGGTATTCCGCATGCTTCCAGGCAATGTTCAACCCTGGCCTTTCCGCGAAAGTACGGTAATTCCGAGTCTTCCGTCGGATTGGTGATGCTGATATGGACAATTTTTTCAACTCCCGCTTCCCTGGCTGCGCGGAACAAGATTTCCGAGTTTCGGATAGCGTCCTCAAAGGTGTAGGAATCGTATTCGAACCGAATCCAGTAGGTATTGTAAAGTACGCTCACACCATCCAGGCACCTTTTCAGTGCTTCCGGTTGGTCAAAAATTAACGGATAAGCTGCAATGGCCTCACGGAGAGGATGTGCCTCCGGAGGAGTATTGGTCAGGGTAATGACATCCCGGCCACATTTTAGCAGGCGCCGGGCAATATAGCTGCCGGTGAACCCGAAGGCTCCGGTCACGGCATGGGTGCCACGCTCTTTCATATCCGTATTTTATCCTGCCTGTCAGATTCCGGACACTTTGGCATCAACCGGCATAATTTATACGGACCGGATAGCTATCGAAACACCAATCCGGGTTCTTCCCCGGGAAAAGACAGTTTCATCGCTTCTTTCTGTTACACCAGGAGCGAAGCAGGCTTCTCGTATTCGATCTGACACAGCAAGGGCCCGAGTTTGGATCTGGACTGTGAGTTCGCGGCAGAGAGCAACTGAGTCGTATCGTAAGGGAACACCGGATTGCGGTAGACGTTACCAATGTTTACATTAGCGGAAAATTGCAGGTGCAGTTTTTCCAAACCATTGCAGGAGAAAATTCCGGACCAGACGATGTTTGGCAATCCGTTCACCGAATTTGTAGTCGTATTTACGATCTTCGTCTATGCGGCCCGGCTGATGACCGGTCCGGGCGATTATTACGGGTATGAATTGAAATATGCCAATTCCTATGAATCACAGGCCGACCTGGATCACATGGAATACCGTCATCCGGAGATGTGGCAGATCGCCAGGCAGGAAGCCGATTCCGGATTTATAGAATTCAGCTGGATCCCCATATCCAGACCGGCGTTCTATTTCCCTGAGAATATCGGTTTACTTTCGGGAATGCTATTCAGTGATTTCATACTGGAGCTGGATTATAAACCGGTTTCCCAGGAAGAAAATGGCGGGGATTTCTGTATCATGTTTAACTTCCAGAACCCGGAACAGTATTATTACCTGCATCTTGCATCACAGGACGAAGCATATACACATGATATCTTCCTGGTCGACAGGGGAAATCGTATTCCGATATCTAATATGAGTGCCGGCGGTATCCAGTGGAAGACCCGGCAATGGAACCGAATTCGGCTGGAACGCAGTCTGACCTTCGGCACGATCTATGTATATGTGAATGACATGCACCATCCCGTCATGATGGCTGAGGATAATACATACGGCCATGGACTAATTGGATTCGGCGCCTTCCAGAATCCCGGCAAAATCGATAACCTGCGCATACTGGCGCCGCGGATGATGCACACGCGGATGTCATTCTTCCGAAAGAAGTCTGCCGGACGCTGACACTTCCTCCGGTTGGCAGGGCCGACTGCTTCCCGAAGATTGTTGAGATTTCCTCATGGCTCCCGTACATCACTGTTCGGGCTGCAGCCACGCTGTGTTTAGCGGGCGCACGCTGCTTGAACACCGTTGATCAGAACCCAGGTAACGGTAGGCGAGTAACTCGGGAAGATCGCCCCAATGCAGCCGGGAACTGAAATCGCAACAAATCGGAGCACTCGGTGTCCTATGAGTCATGAGCGACATCAATTTTCCCGAAGAGCCATTCTTACTGTAGAACAGACGGAACGAGATAACTTAAAATGAATCCCGCCAGAAACGCGATGATCCCGCCAATGGCCACCAGCACATAACTCAGGAGGGTGTTTTCTTTCCCTTCCATAGCTGGCTCCTTTCACGTATTAGTTAGAATAGCCCTCCCTCACATCTCTCTGCACCCTTCCATGATAAAAGGTTCAAGAAATGTGCCAATAAATCACAGCTCTGACAGAACCTGCTGGTTTTTAAGCACTTATAAAAATCGGATTCCCGAGATATGTCGGAAATTCGACCGCATCGTCGAACAGAATATGAAGACCGGCCTGTTTGAACCACTATTCGGATCCATACAGCCGGTGAATATGAACCGGTTGAGTAGAGTCAATCCGGGGAAGCAACCACAGGATCCCCCAGTCTGAGCAATCATTTGATCCGGAACCGGTGCAAACAGCCGGTGGAAGAAATCCGAATTACCGGAAAATCCTGATTTCAGGTCTGATGCACGGGGTGCAGCAATAGGTTGCCTGTAACCCCTTGTGCCACTCAGTTTCCTTTGTGTCAACGAATGTTCGAAAAGGGGGAGAATCTGGTGCACATGGTTGGGGGCAGGAGATTATTTACTTTCGGAATAGCTGTTAGAATCCACCATATCCAGGGTTTGTTCGAGCTGGGAGTCCACTCCGGTCACCTCTTTATCGATATCCCGCTGAACGGTGAAATCCGGGATCACCCCGTGCTTCTCGAAATTATCCAGCGGCGGTTGTTTCAGCACGATAGTCGAGATACCGACGGAAAGGTTGGTCCGGGGCAACTCCACCGGAATGCGCTCCCCGAACGAACCACCGGACAGCCCGCCGGTTTCCACACCAACGACGTATCCCAGGTGATAATGTTGAATAAAGGAGGGAAAATACGCACCGGCAGAGAAGCTGTGACCATTCGTTAACACAAACACCTGTCCATGGAATCGTCTCCGTAACGGCTGGGGCTGGATACTCTCCTTCACGGAGATCTCGATCACCTCGCCCTCCGGGCTCTGTAATACCTGCTGATGCCGCCGGCTGAACACATGGACCTGCAGCCACTCGAAAATGTCATTGACATAATGCTCATAATATTGTTTCAACTGCGAACTGACCTTCATCCGAACCCTGGAAATCGGCAGCAGCGGTTCGTCGGTAAGATAGCTTAACAGCTCATCAGCATTGGCCGTGTTCCCTCCGAGATTATCCCGGAGGTCAATCACCAGATACTCTATCTGATTCTGATTCAACTTGTGGAAAGACCGTCTATAGAAAGGTTTTAACTCTGATCCCCGGAACGTTTGCACGGACATTACGGCGGCCTTCTTCTGCGGATAGATGGTTAATGAATGGGTATAGCGCGGTTGACCGGAGCGCCGTTTCCGCATTGCCACCATCTCGTTACCGGTGACACCAATGACGATCTCACTCACCGGTTCCCGGCCCGGCTTTTGATAGGTGACGTTCCACATACTCTCGTCCGGATACAGCATCCAGAAGAAAATCTTAAACAGATCGGATTCCAGCGATTTCGTCACAAACGAAGCGGTTTCCCCCTGCAATAACGTGGTGAATCGCCTGGTGATGTTCTCTATGGGAGTATCGTTGATCGCGAGTAGTTCCGCGCCAATCCGGTGAGATTCGGGCCGGGAATAATCCTGGAGAATATACGTTTTGTTGCCGATGTATACCAGGTCAAAAGGAAATAAGACAGAGCGCAAATCGGACAGCAAGTCGGGTTCAAACGGGAGGGAAAGGTAGGTATGACCGTCCTTGATCATCGCAACCAACGGGGCAATCTTCAGATAAAACTCGATGCGTGTCATCGGCTGCGTCAGAGACGAGTCAATCTCCACAAATTTCCGCCGGAGCGAATCCTTATCGACCAGTGCATACAGGTCAGGATGGACTTCATGCAGCGTGTCCCAGAGATATTCCAGGTCGGCCCGGAGTTCGTCGGGGTCATACTCCCGGCGAATTTCATCTGCGGGTGTCAGTTTGGTCTTGCCGGTAGCAGCACAACTGAGCAGCATACCTGCCGTAACCAATCCGACGACGACTATGAGTATTTTGCTGCCCAATCTCATGGCTTTATCAACAAAATTGTTATAAAAGTGTTCCCCGAATACAGGAGCGAATACCGGGAATCTATAAAATCAGGATTATATTCAAAAAGTTACTTCCAATGACCTTCAGAGACACCAATTGACCACGTCTGTACCAGAACCAATCGCGATGGCTTCTATCCCGGAATCCTGTCCGTTCATCATCATGATATCGCTCTATCATCACCCCGCCATGTATATGAATTATAAATATGAAGAATGCGATATGCAAATATTTCACTTCATTCGGATCAATTTTTCCTTGGAAGCATGATCCGAACAGGAGAGAGGCGGTACCGGGACGGCAAGAACGCAAAGTCCCTTAGTACGATACCCTATATTCAAAACTCCAATGATCCTGCCATTCTCTGGGAAACGAGATGACACAAGTTCACGAAAGCCAAAAGACAAAACTCGGAACCCCGACTATCAAAAGAGCACCTATCCAGACATTCACATGGGAAGCCAGTTCGCTGCCAGGGATGGTGACGAATAAAGAGGACCATTGCGAATCAGGCAGGACTTCACACGGTATTACAATGGAAAAAGGGGTTCTCCCGCCCTGGAATCTTTCTGATCAAGGTTCTTAATCCCGGTGCTCACTCAAGATGGAAGACCTCATTTAGGTCCACGGATGTGGGGCTCTTGTCGGGATTGGTTGGCATCAGGTCACTCATATACTCCCACCAGCGCTGGCAGACTTCGGTTTCCGCAATCTGTTCCCATTGATGGTCCTGTTCGAGTTCCACGTAAGCGAAAAGCTGGCTGGTTTCGGGGTGCAGAAAGATGGAGTAACTCGCCACCCCATGCCGCTTCAGAATCTCTTCCATTTCTGCCCAGATCGGATTATGTCGCCGGGCGTACTCGTCGTGTTTCTCAGGATGGACGTTCATAACGAAGGCTTTTCTCATCATGCCGATATTCCCGTTCTTTCGGATATCAGGAGCATCACCGGGAGCTAGTTTTCCGGCACAAACCGGACGTTCAAATCAATAGGAACCGGCAATCCTTTGTTCGGTGCAATCAACAGGTTTGTAACCTCAAAAGGCAGGCTGACCTTGCGTTTGCCCGACAAATTTTCGGAAGTGGCACTCAGGGCCATTATCACAGTTTTCCCGGCCTGTAATGTCACATTGCTCGGCGCCCGGATATTTTCAACGGTTCCGCCGGCTGCGAGCTCAAAAGGGACATCCGAGTGGTTGGTGATTTGTACATAGGATCGGTCTGTCCCCTCTAGCGTAACGGTCGTCGAACGGAGGGTGACTGATCGATCAAAAATCGGCCGCAAATATTTTTCCTCTCCGATGAGGGTGTTCCGCCAGTAGATTGCCGTTCGCTGATTCTGCAGGGCCTGCTTAATTGCCTCCGGCGAACGGTCTCTGGCAAAGACCAGAGTCATGGTTCGGTGTTCGCCGGCTGCAAAGTCGTAATTCATTCCGATGGGATTATGGATATCGGAATCACCGAACATGGTCAGGCCTTTATCCAGGCACCATTGATGTGCGTTCGGATAGTAGGTGCTGCCGTTGACTACCTCGATCCCCTGCAGCAAGCCCTCCTGAGACATCGCCTCCTGGGTATCGTACCATACGGATTTGCGATTCGGCTGCTTCCATCCGGGATGATTCCAGAACACAAGCCCGCCCTGCTCAACCGCGGCTCTGACGGCATCCATGTAATTCTCGGTATCCAGCGGATTGATATCCTGCAGAAAAATAGCGTTCAGGTGACCCGGCGGCTCATCCCTGGTAATTTCGGCGCCCCGGATAACCGGAAGACTCACAGCGTCACCAAACGGTTTGGCCAGTTCATGGGATCGGTTGAAGTTCGTGGGGATGTCATCTTCATGGGGTTGGTATTCGATATGATCGGTGATGGCAATGGCATCCAGTCCTTCCGTCCAGGCCTCCTGGGGACGAATCGGCGGCCAGACGTTGCCATCGGAAAAGACCGTGTGGATATGAAAATCGCATTTCAGTGTCAGATACCCGGGAATATCCGGAATCTGAATTTCGTTCCGGGTCGCCGTTTGGGCGTCAACGGTGGCACTGAAGGCGGTAACAATAATAAAGAGCCACACCAGAACCAGCCGGTTAAGGGTTCGACTGTTCATAAGCAATGCTCCCTTCAGGATTTCAGGGTTAATGAGACACTATCGAATTTCCTTTTCCTGACATGGTGTTACGCTCCAGCCGTTGTCTCTGCCTGCCATATCAGGCTATCTGCTTTTATCTTCCTCACGTTCTCCGTCAGAACTCACTTTCCCCGTGGTCCTCCCGAATCCCCCGGTTCCCAAGAGATGCGGGGTCTGTATTACGGCTGGGAAAGGCTGATAACGTGATGTCTCTGATATATGGGTTCACTATATGGTTCATTCGCACTCAGAAACGCAGGTTACGCTTCTTCCCAGATATCACCTCGCCACCGGGACCAATTCCACCGTATTGGCTGGAGCATGATTCGCTATAAAGAAATTGCATTAAAGGTTCAATTGGCCTGAGCGGTTAGTATTGAACAAAATTACAGAATCAGATACCGATATGCAATATGATTGGAGTTTCTCTTCAAAGGCTCTACTGAATTCCGTGATGAATCCGATGAATTCCGGTTAAAGATTTTTATTTTTTAAGAGCAAGGAAGTACCAACATACGATTCGGAGACGCACATGAAGAATCTTTATGAATGGTTTGATCGCATTGACACTCAAATCACACAATGGATGGCACACTACGGAATGCTGTTCCTGCGTATCAGCCTGGGCATCGTTTTTTTCTGGTTTGGCGTGCTGAAGTTCTTTCCCGGACTCAGCCCGGCGGAAGGGATCGCCAGCCATACCATCGAGCTTCTGACCGGAGGAATGATCCCGGCGCGGACGTCCGTACTCATCCTGGCAGTGTGGGAATGTCTCATCGGAGTCGGTCTTATCATTGGAAAATTCATGCGCGTTACCTTATTGCTGCTCTTTTTGCAGATGCTTGGGACGTTGAGTCCGGTGATACTCCTTCCCGGGGAAGTCTTCACGCACATCCCCTACGCACCAACTCTGGAGGGACAATACATTATTAAAAACCTGGTCTTGATCAGCGCGGGATTGGTTTTGGGTTCGACGGTTCGCGACGTACCAGCGGGTGGATCACAGCTCGGAAAGGAGACGGAAATGTAATTTTTAGAGGGGATGACCCCCCGGAGGTATGAATGACATTTCACCCTGTCATGCACAGCAATAATTAATAGCACTGAAAGTAGGCACATGGCTATGGGGAGGCCCTGGTTACACCTCACTTGATATACACAAGAGGAGGTCAGTCGGGACGGATTGCGGACGGTGTTGAGCGTTGAACAATCATCATCAAAGATTCACCGGCACAACGAGCGTAATGCTCTCGGATACCGCCATACACAAGTTCCTGCATATTCTTTAGAGATGGGGTGGGAAGGAATCTGCGGTTATCGGTTGTTTCTGTGTTCATCTGTATGCTATTTTTATTAGTCGATGAGAGAAGAAAGGAGATGAATTCTTCCATGGCAGAAGCGCGGAAAGTGGTGCTCATTCCCGGTGATGGGATTGGTCCTGAGATTACTGAGGCGGTCAAACAGATCATGGCGGCAGCCGACGCCCGGGTGGAATGGGTGGACCGGCTGGCCGGACAGAGCGCCCTGGATGCCGGAGAGAATGTCCTGCCTGATTCAACAGTCGAGGCTATCCGAACCCATGACATCGCACTGAAAGGCCCCTGCACCACTCCGGTCGGGACCGGGTTTTCCTCGGTGAATGTGGCGCTCCGGCGGACCCTGGACGCCTACGCCGCTGTACGGCCCGTCCGTTCCATGCCCGGCGTTGAAACACCATTTCGCAACGTTGACCTGGTCATTATCCGGGAGAATACGGAAGGGTTGTACAGCGGACAGGAAAATGCAATTGCGCCCGGAGTGGTGACCAGTCTGAAGGTGGCAACAGCAAAGGCCTGTCGCCGCATTGCAAAATGGGCGTTTGATTATGCCGTCTCTCGTAACCGCCGGAAAGTCACCGTTTTTCATAAGGCGAACATAATGAAGATCACGGATGGATTGTTCCTGGAGTGTGCCCGGGAGGTCCGGGAAAGTTATTCTGCTGTTGAATATGAGGAAGTCATTATCGATGCCGGCTGTATGAAAATCGTGCAGAATCCGGGACAGTTTGACGTCCTGTTGCTCGAGAATCTGTACGGGGACATTGTCAGTGACCTCTGTGCGGGGCTGGTTGGCGGACTGGGGGTTATTCCCGGGGCCAATATCGGGGACCGGTATGCGGTATTCGAGGCCGTTCACGGCACGGCTCCGGACATCGCCGGGAAGGGGATCGCTAATCCGCTGGGCTTACTGATGTCTGCAGTGATGATGCTGAACCATTTGGCGGAGACGGAACAGCGATCGGAGTTGCAAACTGCTGCTGAGCGGATCAAGAACGCCTACAATGCTGCGCTCGCAGCGGGTGACATGACGGGCGACATCGGCGGATCGCTGGATACCAATCAGTTCACACAGGTCGTGATCGACCGTCTGGAGCCCTGAGTTATGTTCTATTGTCCGAACAAAGTGGCTTATAAATCGCTCGAGGTGGAAACCTACAGCGGCTACAAAGCGGATGAACGCCCCGTGCAATTTACATTTCAGGGATCAGTGTACGAGGTGAAGGATATCCTGGACCGCTGGTACGAAGGTGGGCAAATCTCCGGCCGGCCCACCATCCATTATTTCAGAGTTCGCACAACCACCGATCGAATATTTCTGTTGCGCCATCATCCGCCCCGGAATCGCTGGGAAATTCAGGTGACGGCCCAGAACCTCATCTGATATTTTCAGAGAAGCCTTGAAGATGCTCAGGCTTGGTGACATAACTCCAACAGTGCTGTCCTGACGGGTCCGCCCGGTTAGCTGGGAACCACGAGAAAGTCTACTGCATGTTTAATAACTTCGAAATGTACAGAAATGCCGGGCAGCTCGGGGAAATACTTTCTTCAGTCCATCAATGAGACCTTCCATCGGACAGCTGGTTGAAGACGATTCCCCCGATATTTTCCCGCCAGTCTGCCGGGATATTGTCATGATGTGCCAGGTGAGATGAGCAGCATTTATTTTCAAAGACAGTTGAATTACTGAGACATCGCTTTTACGGGGACATAATTTTCTTGTCAAAAGAACGTGCGGAAAAAAATGAGCGGACGGTAATCAATTGGGCAGAGAGCGTTCTGAGACGCGAGGATACAAATGATTTGTCGAATACGAAATTTTCTCCTCTCCTATGATCTGGGTGTTGAATGATCATCTCCCGGATCAGTTGCTGTATAATGCCGGTAAAGCTTTGTAATCTGGAGCATGCCATTCTCAACTAACTATATCTGAAGGGAAAATTGACCATGTCCACTGAGCAATTCGATCTGACCGGAAAGGCGGCGTTGATTACGGGATCCAGTCGGGGGTTAGGTTATGCTCTGGCACAGGGATTGGGGGAAGCAGGCGCCAAAATCATCCTGAACGGACGGAACCGGGAACGTCTCGATAATGCGGTGGAGAAACTGGGCAAAGAGGGGTTGGATGTTTCCGGTGCGCCCTTTGATGTGACCAGCGAGGAACAGGTCGCATCTGCTGTGGGGATGATAGAAGAGGAGAGAAGCCCCATCGATATTCTGGTGAATAACGCCGGGATTACCACAAGAGAATTGCTTGATGAAATGGAGTTACATTCCTGGAAGCAGGTTCTCGAAACGAATTTGGACGGAGTATATCTCACGAGTAAATACGTGGTTCAGGGAATGATCAAACGAAAACGAGGGAAGATTATCAATATCTGTTCGTTGATGAGTGAGATCGGCAGAGAGACAACCGGCGCGTATACCGCCTCCAAAGGCGGTGTGAAAATGCTCACCAAGGCTATGACAGTTGATTGGGCAAGGCACAACATCCAGGTGAATGGTATCGGTCCCGGTTATTTTCTCACCGATTTAACCCAACCCCTGACAGAAGATCCGGAATTCGACCGCTGGTTAAAAAAACGCACCCCGGCCCGACGGCTGGGCAATCCGAAAGAATTAACCGGCGCGGCGGTGTTTCTTGCCTCATCGGCTTCCGATTTCGTTAATGGTCACATTATCTACGTGGACGGAGGTATTCTGGCCTCCCTATAATTCTGTTCTCGAAGAATGGTTGTCTGGAACCGAGATCATTTCCGGCCTCAGCAGTCGACCAAATCAGAGGTACCTGTCGACATGAGATGTGCAACAGAGCACACTTATCTGCGATTTTTGAGAAATATGTGCAAAAATAGGGTAAACCATTCACGATTTTACCCGATAATATCAGAGACGGAATCTGGCCCTGACTTTCACCTCAAGGGGATCGTGTCTGTCGATCCCATGCTGCATCGATCCACTGATAGCCATCATAGTCACGTATCACAACTGAAGATGTTAATAACGATGATCGCTCGAACCAAGAGAATCACGATTCAAACATTGATCTCGTGTTAAATATATATTGAGGAAGAATGGGCACGGACTCGACGAAATCTCTGGGAACAATTTTATTTGTCGACGACAAAGATTTAATCCTCGAATCCGCCAAACGTTATCTCGCGAATGCTGCATTTCAGATTGTCACCGCCCGAAGCGGTCACGAAGCGCTGAAGATGTTCAATCATCAAACTATTGATATTGTGATAGCGGACTATAAAATGCCGGATATGAACGGTCTGGAGTTTCTGGAAATCGTCCGGGAGCGGTTTCCGTCTGTTCGGAGGAGCATTGGCACCGGGTACATGGACGAACTCAAATCAATTCAAACCATCTCAGATAACCTGGTGTCCAACTATTTCAAGAAACCTTGGGATTATACGGCATTACAGCAGGAGCTTGAACATCTCCTGGAAATTAAGAAGCAGCTGGAAAACGATCAGCTGATGGAAACTCTCGGTGAGATTGGCATTCTGCCCACCCTGCCGGATATTTACAATGAATTTATTCAGGCAGTGGAGGAGGGGTTGTCTGCACGAGACCTTGCGTCACTTTTTGAGAAGGATGCGGCTGTCACCGCAAACATCATCCATATTGCGAATTCCGCCTTCTATGGCCGGAGTAAAACCAACTCCCTGGAACGGGCGATCATCACACTCGGATTCCACAGTATACAATCCATTCTGCTTATCCTTTCAATGAAAAATACCTTCGACCGAGATGAACGCCAGGAGAAATACTTGCAACAGTTCTTCCTTCGGGTATCACTGGTGAACTTCTGTTTTCTGGAATTGCATAAACAAATTTTCGACCGGAGCCTGGATCGGCTCGACACCTCACTCGGACTTTTATACGATATCGGTAAGGTGATCATTCTGCAATGTTTCCCGGATCGATACCAGGAAATAGCCGTCTATAAACAAAACCACCCGGATCAGTCATTCTATGAAGCGGAAATAGCGCTGGGCTATGAGGGCGTCACTCATAACGAACTGGGCGCGTATCTGTTACGCTGGTGGAACTTTTCGGATAAAATCGTCGAATTGGCTCTCTATCATCATACACCGGAGATAGCTTACGAAGGATACCGGCCTTCCACCCGAGTCCTGGCTTACGCCGACGCCCTGGTCACCCATCTCCTCAACTTGTATCCTAATCCCGATATTGATTTCGACTCCTTTATCAGAGATCCCATTGATCAACAAGACCTGGAATACCTCACCTATCTCGTCTATCAAAAGATCAAACAGCACCAGGATTCTACCCAGGTCCCTGTCAATTAAAGTGCCGGCCTTCCTCGCTGAAAAGGTTCAGAGGCGTGCTCCGGCGTTATCGATTTCGGCAAGAAATGATGACTGCGGTTCTCACTATTCGGAGAGCATGCCACTACCGAGGACCGCATGAGTCAGGTGACTCCCTCTCCTGCCCCTGTTCTGTAGCGCTAATCGCCTGGTAGCATCTTATGGCATAAAATTTGAAACAAATTTCCCAAACGGGAATGTGATACCCGGCGGGTTTCATCCGGGTACTCTTTTACAGGAGGTTTTCATGAATCAATTGGGTTCGTTTCTGCTCGTCGTCGGTGCATTCGGCGCCTTGTGGACCCTATTTCGGGGAGTGCAGGGATGGCGGCAGCAGAATTTTCTCTATACCAAACAGGCCCAGGCCGGAATCTATATCTCGTTCTTCAGTGTCACTCTGGCTGTGTTGATTTTATGGTATCAATTACTGGGCAGTCATTTCATTAGCAGATATGTGGCATCCTATACCAGTCTGGCGCTTCCCTGGTATTACAAAGTTTCGGCCCTTTGGGCCGGCCAGGCCGGATCGTTATTATTCTGGCTGTGGCTGGTTACCGTGTTTGCCACCCTGTTCATTTATCGCCACCGGGAAGATTACAAGCAATTTATGCCGATTATGGTAGCGGTGTTCGCGTTTGTTTCCCTGCTGTTCTATGGGCTGACACTGTTCGTTACCTCCCCGTTCGAAACATTGAATTTCATGCCACGCGATGGAAACGGGCTGAATCCATTGCTCCAGAACTGGGGGATGTCCATCCATCCGCCGTTGCTTTATCTGGGATATGTGGGATGGACAGTCCCGTTCGCATTTTTGATTGCGGCGCTGGTCACCGGGAAAACCGGCAGCAACTGGCTGAAACAGGCGCGGCCATGGACGCTCTCCGCCTGGCTCTTCCTGGGGCTCGGAAATCTGATTGGAGCGCAATGGGCGTATGTCGAGCTGGGCTGGGGAGGGTATTGGGCCTGGGATCCGGTAGAAAACGCCTCTCTTATGCCCTGGCTGCTTGCCACCGCCTTCGTGCATTCTCAGATTATGCAGGAACGTCGCGGGATCTTCAAATTCTGGAATGCCAGTCTCCTGCTGATTACGTTCACGCTCACCATCTTTGGGACGTATTTAACCCGGAGCGGTGTGCTCCAATCCGTGCACAGTTTCGGGGAATCCACTATGGGCCCATATTTCCTGGCATTCCTGGCGATTGTACTGTTCGGGGGATTTGCCTTAATCATTTCACGCCGTCAGTCCCTGCAGGCTCCGGAGGAAGTCAAAACACCCTTCTCCCGGGAGGGGACGGTCCTGCTCTCAAACCTTTCCTTCTCTGCGATGACCCTGACAGTGTTCTGGGGCACCATGTATCCGCTGTCGTCCCTGCTGCTGTTCGGTGAGCAGCGCTCAATCGACATCAGCTATTTTAATGACCTGAACGTCCCCATCGGTATTTTCATACTTCTGCTGACTGGTGTGGGACCCCTGATTGCCTGGCGGAAATCCAGCAAGTCCAACCTGATGCGTCACTTCAGTATTCCAACCGTCGTGGGAGTAACAATTGTGGTACTCCTCGCATTATTCGGTATCACCGAACTCTATCCGCTGATCACTTTCGGTCTGGCCGGGTTTACGCTGGCGGGCATCCTCCAGGAATTCGCACGGGGCGCGGCCGCCATTATCAAACGTACCGGAGAGAACTGGGTGCGCGCTTTCGGGCGATTGATTATGAGTGCCAATCGCCGGTACGGAGGCTACCTTATTCATATCGGCGTGGTGATGATATTCATCGGAATCGTGGGCTCGTCTGCCTATAACACCGAGAAAGAAGCGAAGCTTTCCAGGGGCGATTCCATGGAGATCGCCAATTTTCAGGTGACGTATTCCGATTTCAAACTGACCCAGAATGACCTGAAGTGGAGCGGAATCGCCGTGATGGATATCCGGAAAAACGGCAGATATGCAGGACAGATGCACCCGGAGAAAGCCAAATTTTTCAAGCACGATCAGCCGATGTCGGAGGTAGCCCTCCGGATGACTCTCACTGAAGATCTGTACCTGGTCCTGGCCGGATTTGACGAAGAAAGGAATATCTGGATTACAGCGAAGGTGAACCCGTTAATTAACTGGATGTGGCTGGGAGGGGTTATGATGATCATCGGGACCATGATCGCTCTGCTCCCGGACAGGACGGTCCGGAAGAAACAGACCACACCTGCGCAAACCCGGCTTGAGGATATCGATCCGGAGACATTAATCCGGGAGTTGAGCGAACTGGAAATTGATTTTGCCGAAGGCAAAGTGGATGAGGAGACCTACCAGGAAGAATATCAGCAGTATGCAAATATCGATTCCTGGATCAGGGACGCGGCGCTCATCAAGGCAGAACAGCACCTGGACGGCAACGGACATGCGACGGTGGCCACCCAACAATTCGTTTTCTGTTCGGAATGCGGCACCCAATTACCATCGGACGCTCGTTTTTGTTCTCAATGCGGAGAACCGGTATAACAACGCAACCTCCTCCTCTGTGCAAGAAAGCCCCCGGCCGGGGGCTTTCTTGTTTTAAAAATACCGGGAAACCCAGCGCTTCTTCCATTTGCCAGACAACTGTGCCGGAGTGAGCCATCGAATGATGAATCACGAACCGCAGAAGTCCCCTCCCGTCCCCAGTAGGGAAGTGAGGAGGGGACTTCGACATTCGGCATTCGACATTCGACATTCTTTCGAATAGTGGAATAAGTGACTATGATGATTATACAGGCATCAGCGACCAGCACTATTCGTTGACACAATAAACATCCAATCTGCGGTCATCTGTCCCGAAGAAGGGATCCCGTTGGGGCGTACAGTTCTCTTTAGGTCCCAGACGGGCTCGGGCTTCTTGCACTTCTCACCTTGCAATTCATCAGTTAAATCAGTTTATTATCTCCTGCAAAGAGAAAATCCCATGGATACAGAGCACAACAGTACCATATTTCAGATTAACCACGTTTCCAAACGACCGCCCAGTCAGACTGATCAGGCATTCATCCTCTCGGATCTCACTTTTGAGATAGCCGATGGCGAGACTTTTTCAATTCTGGGTCCGTCCGGAGCGGGAAAATCGACCCTCCTGCGGCTGCTGAACGCCCTGGATGAACCTGACACCGGTGAAATCTTTTTCCGGGGAAAATCGCTGCGGGAATACAACGTGTTTCAGCTGCGCCAATCGGTGGGTATGGTCTTTCAGCGTCCGGCGCTGTTGCCGGGGACGGTGCGGGATAATCTCGATTACCCCCGCCGGTTCCCAAACCGTTCAGGTGAGCTGGATGCCGATAAAGACTCGCTCCTGGAAATTGTAGGGCGCCCG
>Ga0102944_1001081_pt1 | contig 18976 bp, 15 predicted proteins | sample SalPonD_shore_MG_FD_78172 | JGI IMG/M metagenome (GOLD analysis project Ga0102944, IMG submission 78172) | Salt pond soil microbial communities from South San Francisco under conditions of wetland restoration - Salt Pond MetaG... | ecosystem: Environmental > Aquatic > Marine > Intertidal zone >...
CAGAAAACCACATCAAAAAATCGAGTAACGATTTCAATTTTCGTTCGTCCAATGACTGGATAACGATTATCCATATCCGGGAACAATACAAGTTTCTTAAAGTATAACCAGACAGATAGGAATTATTAATAAAAAAGATGGGCTATGAAGTGCAGAAAGTATTTTAGAAACGGAATAATTACGCTTTGTTCACTATGTCTGATAGCATTAGTTAATAGCTGTGATGTGGCCAATAATAAAAATGCCGTAAAGAAACAGGTGTCTGTCAACATGCAGGTGGCCACTACTTCAGCTAATAAAACCAATTTGAATACTGTCCAGCAGATGGATTCTGTGTCGCTGGATAATATCAAATTGCTGGTGCAAAAATTAGAGCTGAAGAGTATTGAAATAAAAGGCAATGACCAGGGAAATGAAGACAGTAATGGTGAGGGAGAATATGATAATGAGCAAGGCGAAGAACATGGAGAAGAATTTGAATTGAAAAACCAGATCTACGATCTCCCACTGGATGGACAACAAGTGTCGGTTTCCACCCAGGATGTACCTTCCGGTTTGTATAAGAAAGTTGAATTAAAAGTGGGTCCGGCTGAACCGGGAACTAATCTCCAGGACACAGTATTGATTAAGGGAGATGCCGATAGTCTTCGTTATTCAATGGCTATCAACGGTTCATATGGAGATACGACATTTACTTTCAAAACCCATAAAGATTTCAAATTCGAAATGGCTATCAATCCACCGGTTGAAGTTACGGACAGTACTCAAAACGTAGATATTAACTTAAAGGTTGATCCTTCAAATTGGGTTAAAAATCCGCATACCGGCGAATTCCTCAATCCAACGGATCCGGATAATCAGGAAATGATAGAATTCAACATTGCACAGTCTTTCCGAGCCTATTGCCACGAACATAATGAGCATGATGGCTGGAAAGAAAATGATCACGAAGGAGATCATAACGGAAATGGAGATGATAATCACGAAGATTGATGTGAGAAAATATCCATTAGAATTCCCCCAAAGCCCGCTTTAAAAGGCGGGCTTTTTATATTTATAGATTAATTCACCTTCTCGAGAGCTTGTTTGCACCACTCTTCTTCCCGCTTATTGCTAACCCGAATAAAAAAAACCGGAAGAACCATTCCTGATTCTTCCGGTTGGTTATGTATTGATCAAGCCCTGTCACGTAACATGATATGCCTGAAAGTTTTGGGGTTAAGAGCCCCAAATCGGGCATTTAGGATATGAGTTACCGTGCAGGGAAGGAGCTGGATAAATTTGAAATATAGAAGCAGGCAGCAGGTTACAATCAACTCTATGGAGTGATTGATAAAGGGTATTCAGGATCCGCATTGACTGTAAACCTGGTGCCATGTTGGATAAAGCTTTTAATATGTGGGTCGTTGAATATTTCATCACAACTCGCACTATTTATATAACTCATTAGTAATATCTATATATTAGTTTACATGAATTCAGAAAAAAAGTAAACAATTATTTAAGATTTTTTTGTCTTAAATAGATTTAAATATATAATACATTGTCTCGCAATAAGTTAAAGATTTTAAAAATTTAATAAATGTTTTAATGGATTGATATTCAGGTTTAAGGCTGAAAAGCTTGATTTATGGTTTAAAACATTTTTTTGATTACATCATAGAGGGCTTTGCAAAATCAGGGATTTTGGTCAATCCCAAATGCTTTCGGGGAGAAGTACCAACTACCCATTCCTTCGATTTAAGTAGAGGGAGGGACATTAAAATTTTCCCATCCGACATCATGACAGTCTGGTGAATAAAGCTTATACTTAATTAGCACGGAAATTTCACATATATTATATATTAAAATGCGGTAATATATTTGTATTCAATGAATTAGACCTATTTTAAGGTTATAAATATTACGACAGTATGTATAACGCTGCGAAATTATTCCGAAAGTGTTCGGAACTGCGTTGAAGATAAAATGGCGTGCTCAACGTCCCAAACGCTTTCGGGGCGATTCCGCTGCCATTTTTCCCGAACGCATTCGGGATTGTTCACGAATTAATTTCTTGGTGAAATATCCGGGTTAGTTAATTTTAAGAGGACTTTGCAAAACCGTGCTTTTGGTCAAATTCTGCATTTTCGTGATTTCAAAATCCTTACGTATTACTTATACGCTGCGGTTTTGAAATCACTCAGGCTTTGACTTTGACCAAAATCCCTGGTTTTGCAAAACCCTCTTTTTAATCTTGTTTGGGGCACAAGTTTGACGATTATAATTAGATGGGTTTCAACATAAATTCAGCAAAATTGATTGATCACATATAAACCAGGGATCGATTAGATAATTCCTGTTACGAGTTTTCGTTTATAGGTTTTCAAAATGTCCATACACAGAGTTAAAGAGTAATATCTGCAATTGAGGATTTTAGAGTGAGATATAATTCTGAAAAAAAGATTATTGGCCGTCTGGAACGCGTCGATTTCCCCGAGTGGGAACTCTATGATATACAGGCCAAAGTAGATACGGGGGCTTATACTTCCAGTCTTCATTGTCATCACATTGAGAACATCGAGAAAAACGGTAAAACTTTTGTTCGTTTTAATTTGCTGGATCCGACTCATGATGCCTATAATGAGAAAAAGTTTGAACTCCCCACATATGATATTCGGGATGTGAAAAGCTCGAATGGAACCATACAAAGACGATTTGTTGTGCGAACTATTTTAAAAATTTTCAACATCGATTATCCGGTTGAACTCTCTCTGACGGATCGATCTGAAATGAAAAACCCGGTGTTACTCGGGCGGCGTTTTTTGAATAAAAAATTCATTGTTGATCCCTCCAAAGTTAATATTTCAAAAAAAAGTTTAAGTAAAGGTCATAAATGAAAATTGTCATATTATCGCGTAATCCTAAACTATATTCCACCCAGCGGCTGAAAGAATCTATTGAAAATGCGGGCCACGAGTCCGTCATCCTGGATCATTTAAAATGTGATTTGGTTATTGAGAAGGATCACCCCCAAATTCATTATAAGGGAGAAGAAATCAAAGATGTTGATGCTGTTATTCCCCGGATTGGTGCATCGGTTACCTTTTATGGATCGGCAGTAGTTCGACAGTTTGAAATGATGAAAGTGTTCACCGCCATGGAATCCCAGGCGCTGGTTCGGTCCAGGGATAAACTACGCAGTTTGCAGATTCTTTCCCGGGCCGGTCTGGGCATGCCTAAAACAGCATTTACGAATTTCTCGAAGGAAGTGGAAGATATTATTGACAGCGTGGGTGGCGCACCGCTGATCGTTAAACTGTTGGAAGGTACGCAAGGAGTGGGCGTGGTATTGGCACCGACTCGTAAAGCCGCTGAATCGGTTATCCAGGCCTTTCATGGTATGAAAGCTCGTGTCATAGTGCAGGAATTCATTAAGGAAGCCAATGCGCAGGATATCAGGGCTTTCGTGGTTGATGGCAAAGTGGTAGGTGCTATGAAGCGCCAGGGTAAAGAAGGCGAATTTCGGTCCAACCTGCATCGCGGAGGCAGCGGTACCCTAATCAAACTAAGCAAAGAAGAGCGCCGGGCGGCTCTAACGGCGGCTCGTTCCATGGGATTACCCATTGCCGGCGTGGATATGCTGCAATCAGAACGCGGTCCGTTAATTTTGGAAGTCAATTCATCTCCGGGACTCGAAGGTATTGAAAAAGCAACGAATAAAGATATTGCGGGCAGTATTATCAAGTTCGTGGAACGGAAAGTGACTGAACAGAACCACAAAAAAAAGCGTAAAAAGATAAAATCTGATGCCTGATTTCATAAAAATTAACGGGCAAAAAATAGGAGTGGGACAGATAGACGAGATTTATTTAAATATCGCCCGACTGCCTACGTACACCAATATCGACTTGCCCGTTCATATTTACCGGGGGCACGAGGATGGGCCCGTTCTTTTGTTGACCGGCGGTTTGCATGGGGATGAGATCAATGGTATTGAGATTATTCGACGAATGATCAGTCAGAATCTGATAACGCCGGAGAAGGGGAGTGTGATCGCCATCCCATTAGTAAATATTTATGGATTTATTCAAAATGTACGAGGCGTTCCGGATGGAAAAGACATCAATCGAAGTTTCCCGGGCGTAAAGGGGGGTTCGCTGGCTCGTTTATTGGCTTATACCCTGATGCATCAAATTGTACCCCAGATCGACGTGGGACTTGATTTTCATACCGGAGGGGCCAGTCGGGCAAATTACCCGCAAATTCGTGGAGCATTAGACATTCCTGAGAATGTTGATCTTGCCAAAGCCTTTGCATCTCCACTAGTCGTTCATTCTCGCTTAATCAATAAATCATTTCGTAAGGCTGCACAAAAAATTGGAAAACACATCCTGGTGTATGAGACGGGCGAGGCCCTGCGATACGATGAATTTGGAATACAAGAAGGTATCAACGGCACGTTACGGGTAATGAAGCACCTGGGGATGCGCGACGATGCACCGGAACCCAATGAATACGAAATATTAATGAAATCGAACTGGATCCGGGCACGATACGCCGGTCTATTCCAGACCAGGATCAAACTGGGAGACCATATAAAGAAAAATCAACTGGTGGGCTATATCACCGATCCATACGGCAATGAGCGATTCAAAGCCAAGGCTTCCTATTCAGGGTATGTCATCGGGCTTAATAATTCTCCTGTTGTTCATAAAGGGGATGCCCTAATGCACATCGGACATAACTGATGATTCCTTTTTTTAACTTTACTTCAATGGTTGAATCATTAAACCTGGATATTTCGCACTAATTTATCGAGGACTTTGTAAAACCGTGCTTTTGTCCAAATTCTCACACCAAAAGCATCCGGGATTGACCAAAATCCCAGGTTTTGCAAAGCCCTCTTATCATAAAAAAGGTGTGAAATATCCAGGCTAAACATCTCAACTTCTAATTCTTTCAACCTTTAATGCTATTTGTAAGAGCTATTTATAACATTTGAATAAGGCTAAATTTAAGTTACTTATTAAATATGTAGATTGATTATTAAATCTCTTTAAATTTTCCGATTTTCAAGCCGCTTGTCGGAAATTTTAGATTAATAAAAATTATTGTAATTAAGATATATGAAGGACGAATTAATATTTCACCTGGTAACTCAAAAGACCTGGAAAGCTTCGCAACACAGTGGCGAATACATACCTGAATCCCTGAAAGAAGAAGGGTTTATCCATTGCTCATCCGGTCAGCAAATTGAAAAAACGGCCAATCGACTGTTCAAAGGTGAAAAAAGGCTCTTTTTGTTAGTCATTGATGTCTCCAGGTTGCAGTCTCGCCTTACTTATGAAGATAAGGGAGGGACGGGCGAAAAATTTCCGCACCTCTATGGACCCATTAACATTGACGCCGTGATTGATAAAATCAAAATTTTCCCTGAAAAAGACGGCTCTTTTAAAATTAATGTAGAAAGCAATTGATTACTTCCTATTTATTTCATTTTGAAATAATTATTTAGATAAGAATACAATTCAGGCTTCATTTCCTTAGTTATACCTATTAATACATAAATTTTTTTAGATTAATATACTATTAAGCTGGTAATAAGTGGAATATTATGTTTAAATTGTTCACCTTACAATGATCTTATGGTTTGAGATCCATTGAGGAAAGTGACTGAAGACTTAACAATAACACCGGCTGATTAGTTGTGTGCTATGAAATAAGAGATCTTTGCAAAACCGGTTTTTTGTCCAGGATCACAGGTTTATTAAAACCCTCTAAGAGTGATTTGGGCCCATATCAAAGGTTGAGCGCCACTAAAATCACTGCAAGGAAGTTTGGATAATCTGGGAAATCCATGATCAATTTCAACCACTGTTATTCAAACCCATTAATAATTGCATAACTTATATACTTTTACAGGGCATCGATGATAAAAAAACAGGTACACGAAATGCAGGCATTGGAATTAGCATTGAAGCACATACAGGAGTGTGCAGAAATTCCTTCATTCAGTTCTTACGAAGAGCGGCTTCATCCTTATATCGGGATGCTCGCCCGAACCACAACCGGCGTTAGGGAAATCGATGTTCCTGGAAATAATCGCATAATCACCGTGCCCGGCAATCATAATAGAAAACCCGTTGCCTTGACTGCCCATCTGGATAAAATCAATCATTACGGTTCATCCTATCCCAAGAGACTACCGGTTGAAATTACAGAAGATCATATCGAAGGGGCCATGGATAATTGCGTGGGTTTGGGCATACTTCTGACGATTATGCAACTCAGTAAAAAATATGATTTCCCCCCGTTGTATCTATTTATGTCGGAAATGGAGGAGAGTTATGGCCTGAGAAAACATCCGGAACTATTGAAAAATAAAGGGAAAAACAGGTCGCATGGTATGGGAGCACGCCGTATCTCAGACGCACTGCTGAAAATTGGTCATATCCCGGCTGTTATCATCACTGTGGACACCACCCCGTTATTCAAAGGCCGTCCCGGAGTGGCCCTTTACTCGGAACACTGGGAGTATCACGACAATGATCCGACCCCGGAACACCGGGAACATACCCAACAGATCGTTAATCATTTTTCGAAGATATATCCGGCTCTGTACCTGGCGAATAATACCAACGATTACCTGATCTACGGAGAAGCTTTTAATAAATCTGGAAAATATTCCGTACCTTCCGTGGCATTAGAGCCATCCATCCATCCCTATCATCAAAAAGGAGAACGAGTGTTTATAAGTGATATTCAACAAGTTTTGGATATACTTATTCGCTTTTTGGAAAGTGGTTAATCTACGTGAGATACTGCTTTATATATAATCCATCCGCCAACCGGGGAAAATCCGGTGATCACATGGAGCAAATCAACAGAACGGTTAAAGACAGTTGGACAGGATCTACCGTGATAGTCTCACGGGCACAGGGCGATATTGCCCATTTAGCTCGGGAAGCAGCGGGAACGTATGATGTGGTTGTAGCCTGTGGCGGAGATGGAACCATTCGGGAAACGGCGATAGGCCTTTTAAATCAGTCATCAACAGCTCTGGGCATCCTGCCGATTGGCAGCGGAAATGATATTTCCAAGACTTTGGATATTCCAATATCATTAGACAGAGCGTTATCCATTCTGAAAAAGGGTACCAACAAGAAAATTGACATAGGTAAGTGTAATGATGAGTATTTTCTGAATACCCTGGGGATAGGTTTTGATGGCCTGACCAATTATTATGCTCAGCAAATCGATTCATTAAGTGGGAAATGGTTATATACCATTGCAGCACTAAAAGCCAATTTTGTGCTTGACCCTCCAACCGTTGACTTAAATTTTAATGAGCAACATATACATCGAAAAGTGTTGATGTGTACGGTGGCCAACGGAAAGATAGAAGGAGGGAATTTTCGCATAGCGCCAAAGGCTTCCATGGAGGACGGGAAACTGGATTTTATCCTTGTCGACCCGGTATCCAAATGGCGACTGCCTTTTTTACTCCCATATTTTCTCACCGACCAGGGGATCTATTTAAAACCCGTGCATCATTATCAAATTTCGAAGCTCCAGGTAAAACTGGAAAAGCCGGTACCTATTCATGCCGATGGAGAACAACTGGATTGTAATCGATTGAAACTGGATATCCGTATTATTCCAACAGCCCTTAACGTAATCGTCCCCCCGGTTCAGGCCTGATGTGCCATTGAAGAAAAGACAGTAACTTTCTGTTGATTGATACCAAAAAAAATTTTCCCGGAATTCGGATCCCCAATCCTGTAAGGGCTTCCCGCATAAATAAGTACAAAAAAAACGGACTTTTCCCTATATAATTTATCCCATTTCGATCATAAATTAGCCCAATTTAAATAAGTATCAACTTTCGATTAAATAAAATAGAATTATAAAAGAGTATTTTGTCTTAAATTAATTTTTGCTACCTTGAAGTAACGAATTTAAAAAAGACCAAAGATTTAAATATGTATTGAATTTTATATTGGGAAGGGAGTTACAGATGAATGCCCCGAATGTACTACAAAAACAAAATGATTATAGAAACTCTTATCTTATAAATTTTGAAATCGGATTAATTGCAAGTTTACTGATTTTTCTCGGATTATTTAACATCAAATACAATCCTGAGGATAAGATACAACTGCAAACAGAGAAACAGGAAGTTGTACAGATGGAGGAAGTAGTTCAAACCAAGCAACAGGAACAGCCTCCGGCACCACCACGGCCCCAATCACCTATAGAAGTCCCCAACGACGAAATTGTACAGGAAGACAATATCAATTTCAGTTCAGAAATTGACCTGGGTACGGCTCTTGAACTGCCGGCACCGCCTCCAAGTGCGGATAAAGAGAAGAAAGAACCGGAAGAAAAAATATTTGTTGTAGTTGAAAAGATGCCACAGCTTATCGGTGGTCTTGCCAACCTGCAAAGTAAGATTGAATATCCTGATATGGCTCGCATGGCCGGTATCGAAGGTCGGGTTATCGTACAGTTTACGATTAGTAAAAAAGGGGAAGTTATGAATCCGTCTGTTATTCGCGGTATAGGTGGTGGTTGTGATGAGGAAGCGGTTCGAGTGATTAAAACAGCCCGTTTCACACCCGGTATGCAACGTGGACGACCTGTTAACGTACGTTACACCATGCCGATTCGTTTTGCATTACAAAAATCTACTTCATAGTAGTTGATGTATCTAACCCGGATACTTCACCAAGAAATTTTTTCCTCAGCAAGGCGAAGTTAAAATGGCGACGGAATCGTATAAATATACGTTGAGTAAGCCATTTTAACTTCAACGAAGCGGAGGGGAAAATTTCGCAGCACTCTACACACTGTTAAAATTATAACCACTTTGAAATGGATATAATGCAATGAATGGCAATATGATACGGTAATATTACATATTATAGTGTGAAATATCCGGGCTAATTCTTCCTATAACTGGTTGAATTATTTTCTGACAATCTTTATTGGGTTGATGTACAAGAAAAAGTCGATTATCGAAAGATGACCGGCTTTTTCTATTTCATAGATTTTATATGCTTATCCTGCAAAATATTTCCGTATTTGAGATACGGAAAAAAATGTAACTAACCCGGATATTTCACCAAGAAATTTTTTTCTCAGCAACCCCGAAGGCATTCGGGACAAGGGCTAAAATAGTGGCGGAAACGCCCCGAATGCGTTCGGGACGTTGAGTAAGCCATTTTTAACTTCAACGCAGCCGATGGAAAAATTTCGCAGCGTTCTACACCCTGTCATTAATTTTTCAACCTTAAAAATAGATAGATGTGTATTTGCATCAATAAGTTCATTCATTATAATATTATTTACTGTGAAATATCCGGACGATTTACTTATCCACAAGAACTTTATTTATTGCGTGAATGATCCCATTATTAGCATGAATATTGGTTTGTGTGAGGGTGGCCCCGTTAATTTTCAGAGCATTTCCATTAAAGTTGATATGAAGAGTGCTTCCGCCCATGGTGGGAGCCGAATCCATGAGTTCAATCTGCCGGGCCGTGGCCATTCCGGTTAATAAATGATTTAGAATAAAGTTTCTCAATTTGCCATGGGATTGTTCCAGTTTTTTAATCCGTTGTTCCCCCACTTGTTGCATGGCTTGATTGGTGGGGATGAACAGGGTATAGGGTCCTTTGCCATTTAGCTTTTGTGCCACCCCCGATTCATCAATCAACCGTACAAAACGGCTGAATTTAGAATGCTTCTGGGCTTCTTCCAAAATGGTATTTTGCTGGGCTTTAACGACTATAGGTAAACAAAGTAAGAAAGCTATTTTTAGAGTTTTTAGCATAATTATCACCGTCAATGTAGCTGTTTTTCTTATTTAAATAAGTTGACGAAGATAATGTTTCGAATTATATGTAAACCGATGCTTGCAAGGCAATTAAAAATATTTAATACGAGGCATATCACGAAATTGATTGTTTAAATATAAGTCAGACGTCTTAATCTCTTCTCAACCACCCGGTCAAACTGTAACGTTCTCTTTTGGATGGTAATACTTCGTGATAAACAAGAGCACTCCTGAAACAGACAAAAGTGCCAAATTCAGGTAAAACATCAATAAATAGATCATCATTTTCCCCTTGATAAATCCGTAATGATCCCCCGTCGGAAGCTTCCCAATCCCGGTTTAGATACAGTATGCAGCTTATCAATCGGGTTTTATGTTGTTTAAACTGATCCAAATGCTTCTTATAAAAGGAACCGGGCGGATATACGGCAAAATGTGCTTCAAAATATTGGGCTCCTACATAGAGTTCCTGATTTAAAGCGACCCGCAGTTCATCAATGTGGTTCCAGTATTCCTGTTGCGCTGGGGATAAATCATCAGGTTCCAGCCATAAAACACGGTCCGAACGAATTTCCGGTTTAAGTTCTTTTTGATCACCCGTCCCTATACGTGCTTTTATAAAAGTACCCTGACTCCAATAGTCGTGCTCCTCTTTAATTAATTGATCCAACAGATCATCATTAAATATTTGTGGTATTACCGTCCAACCCTGATCTGAAAGATTATCTATTATTTGATCAATTTTTTCTTTCTGCATTTGCTACCAATCTTTTGAATGTTATCCCAGGTCTATAGTTGGAAGGGGACTTTGCAAAACCGTGATTTTGACCAAATTCTTCAGGCTTTGACTTTGACCAAAAATCCCTGGTTTTGCAAAGCCCTCTTGGAATAAGGTAACATTTCAACCGGGACCATTCACCCGGATATTTCACACCTTTTTATGATAAATTAGTGTAATATTATGATATATAATTACTTACAGGTATTCTAAGATTTATAATATTAAAACGGGGTGTAGAGCGCTGCGAAATTATTCCGAAAGTGTTCGGAACTGCTTTGACTAATTTCTTGGTGATATATCCGGGTTAAAAAACCATAAGTAAACCAAAATGTTATCATGCAATTTCTGTTGTAAAATACCTGCCTGTAAAAACAATAGCGTAATTTACTTAGTAATTCTTTTCATCATTTTTGGGAAAACATCATTATTCATCTGAAAAAAATAAGAAATAGTGTATCAAAAATAATTTTAGTCCGTATACCCGATTGAAAATTTAAATAGAGTAAATAATCAGGGAAGTAATGAGGATAAGGTTAGGAATATTTGTTATTGTTTGCTTGAGCATTTTTCCCAAATTTGCGAAAAGTCAGGATATTCATCCCCACCCAAAAACCGTAGAAGCCACACGAACCCATAACCCAATACATATTGACGGTAGTTTAAACGAAAAAGCCTGGAAGGAAGCTCCCGTAATTACCGGTTTAAAACAACGCACCCCAAATGAAGGGGCCAATGCTACGGAAAAGTCAATTATAAAGGTTCTTTATGATAATCAGGCTCTATATGTCGGGGCTATATTGGAAGATAATGCCCCGGATTCCATTATAGCACGTCTTGGGCGCCGCGATACGTATCATTCATCAGATCGATTTACGGTTTATCTTGATCCGTATAATGATAATGAGTCGGGTTATTATTTCGGCGTAAACGCGGCTGGCACAATCATGGATGGGACGATGTATGGTGATTACCACGACAGTGATTCCTGGGACGGCGTTTGGAGTCGTGCCATTAAAATGACAGACAGGGGATGGATTGTGGAAATGCGAATTCCTTTTTCTCAATTACGATTTCAGAACAAAAACAAAAATGTTTGGGGCGTAAATTTTCAGCGACAGATTGCCCGTAAAAATGAGCGGGATTACCTGCAATACGTACCGAAACAGGCCTCTGGATTTGTCTCATTTTTTCCAGATTTAAAAGGAATCAATCAAATTCATCCCCCTGGATATTTTGAAGTGGTGCCTTATGTGACGTCTAAAGCGGCGTATCAGCATTTTGATGCAGGTAATCCATTTCATGATGGAGCCGATTACAATTTTAACGCCGGAGCGGATATAAGAACCACCATTTTTGATGATTTGATGCTGAATGCCACCATTAATCCGGATTTTGGGCAGGTGGAAGTAGATCCCGCGGTTGTAAATTTGAGCGATGTGGAAACCTTTTATCCTGAAAAACGCCCTTTTTTCATTGACGGGTCCAACTTCTTCAATTTCGGAAATGGGGGGACGGCCATCAACCTGAATTTAAACTGGCCAAGCCCCAATTTTTTCTATTCACGAAGAATTGGTCGAAGCCCACAAGGTAGTATTCCCGATGCCGATTATGTCGATTATCCGGATGCGTCGCACATCCTGGGAGCTGCCAAGGTTACCGGACGTATGGAAGGAAACTGGAATGTGGGAGTGCTACAAGCCATCACCTCGCGGGAGCATGCAAAATATGCTGTAAATGGAAATATCTCGAATGTAAATGTTCAGCCCTTAACTTATTACGGAGTTGGACGTATAGAGAAAAAGTTTCATAATTCAAGTAGTATCGGGTTGATGAGCACATATTCTTCACGCAATTTTGAACGCAACACGCTTCGCGATCAAATCAATAACAGTGCCCTGTTTATTGGAACAGACGGTTATACCTATCTCGATCGGGAACATTCATATGTTATTTCAGGCTGGGCCGGTGCATCCAATATCACCGGAACCCGGAATCGAATGCTCGACCTTCAAACAAATCAGGTTCATTACCTACAGCGACCCGATCTTCGAAATTATGGGGTGGATAGTTCGGCTACTTCGCTTTCGGGGTACGGGGGATATATTACCATGGATAAACAGCGCGGGAAGCTACTTTTTATAAGTTCACTGGGGATGTTGAGTCCCAATTTTGACATTAATGACATGGGCTATTTGTCACACTCCGATGTTATCAATGCGTTGGGTAGTTTGGGACTGCACTGGACGGATCCGAAATCCTGGTATCGTGAGATTTTAATGGCCGGTGCGTTTTTTCACAACTGGGATTTTGAAGGAAATGATACGGGAAAGGGAACCTGGTGGACCTGGCAGATGACGTTGCCCAATTATATGGATTTGAATATTAATTTTTTCCACGAATTCCAATTCTATGACAATCGCCTAACTCGCGGTGGCCCGCTGGCTCTGAATAAAGGGGGCAGTAGTATAAATTTGAATATGAATACCGATTCCCGCAAGAAATGGTTATTGGGTTCGAACATAAATTATTATAATGGAAATGATGGATCAAAAAGCATATCGGTTGGGCCCCGCTTTACCTGGCAACCGGCTACCAATGTATCTCTTTCCCTGGAGCCTCAGTATGAAAGAAATCGTCAAACGGCCCATTATATTGATACTTTCGAGGATCCATATGCGACCAAAACTTACGGCCATCGGTTTGTATTTGCGCATCTCGATCAGAAAACATTTTCGTCAGCCATCCGCATGAACTGGACCTTTACCCCGGCACTGAGTTTGCAGATGTATGTACAGCCACTCATTGCTGCCGGGACCTATACCGATTATAAAGAGCTTAAACGACCAAAAAGTTATGATTTCAAAATATATGGTACTCAGGGTTCAACTTACAATCCGGAAACTCATATGGCTGATCCGGATGGTAATGGACCCGCACATTCATTTGATGTAGGAGCTCACAATTTCAACTATAAATCACTGCGGGGCAATGCGGTATTGCGGTGGCAGTATCGCCCGGGAAGTACCATTTACCTGGTATGGACTCAAACTCGTTCGGCATCAAGTGAAATCGGGCGATTCCAATTAGATCAGTCGCTCAACCATTTACTTAATATTAAACCGGATAATATATTTCTGGTTAAATGGACGTATTGGTTCAATTTGTAACGGTTTTGCAAAGTTCTCTTATAGTATACGCCAATTTAAAACCCTGACAGGGTTCTGAACCCTGTCAGGGTTTTCTTTTATGATAGAGAAAAAACAAAATATTCTGCAAGTTACTTTATAGAATAATGATAAAATAGTTTTTTTTCTAAAAAAGACATTTTACCCATTATTACATTTTTTGTTTTTAGTTTTAGATTCATAATCAGATATTCCAGATACCATTAAATAAATAGAGAACTTTGCAAAAGCCCTGGTTTTTCAAAGCCCTCTAAATATTCGACAAACGGTTAAGGGGTAATTCTATAATCTTATTCAACCGGATCAAGACGAGTCCATAAGAAGAACAGATTACGATGGGAAAAATTAAAATTCAGACTATGAAATCACCCAAATCTCTATCTTATATCATTACCGCTGTGATATTGAGCAGTTTGCCATCCTTAATGCTGGCTCAATCAAATACGAATCAACCCTTTGCACGATTTCCATCTATAAGTCCGGATGGAACACAAGTCGCTTTTTCCTACCAGGGAGATATTTGGGTGGTTCCCGAAGAAGGAGGGAGGGCCTGGCGTTTGACCCTTCATGAAGCCTATGAAGCCAATCCACACTGGAGCCCTGATGGAAAACAGATTGCTTTTACCAGTGATCGTTATGGCAATAACGATATCTTTGTTATGGATTCGGAAGGAGGGAAGCCCCACCGGTTAACCTATTATTCGCATGGTGATCAGCTTACCGGTTGGACCCCAGACAACCGGTTAATTTTCACAACCAATCGTTCTTTTAACCAGGTGGAATGGGAACCGGAAATCCATACTATTTCCGCATCCGGAGGAACACCCGTTCGACGGCTCGATGCCTTTGGTTTGATGCCGGTGGTTTCTCCCAATGGCCGGTTTATTGTTTTTGTGCGGGGATATAACCGGGAATATCGAAAGCACTACCAGGGGCCGGCCAACAAGGATTTATGGGTTTATGATACCGAAAATGGTGCCTACCATCAGCTCACCCACTTCAAGGGTAATGACATGTATCCACATTTTTCCGACGATCATACCTTGTTTTTTATCAGCGAACGCGATGGTACCTATAATTTATATCGCACCCCTTTTTCAAATGACGGATCTTTTACCGGCAAGTTTGAACAGCTAACAAAACTGAAAAATGATGGTGTTCGGTATTTCGACGTTGATCAATCGGGAAACAAAATTGTTTTCGAAAGCAAAACCGGGTTATATCGACTGGATACAGTATCCGGGAATATCACGGAGCTTCCAATAAAGGTCCCGTCCGATGAACGATTTTATGATATTGAACGCAAAAATTATAGTCAATCTGCAGATGAATACGCTGTTTCCCCGAAGGGTAAATATTTGGCCTTTACCATTCGGGGGGAACTCTTCATCAAAAAGACTGTAACCGACCATTCCCGAACCGTTCGGTTAACCCATGACCCCAACCGGGATCGGGATGTTGCCTTTTTAAACGACTCTACACTTATTTTCACCACTGATCGAAATGGGCAATACGATATTTATCTTCTGGAATCATCAGATCATGATGAAAGTGATTTATATAAAAGTTTAAAGCATCATGTAACCCGTATTACAAAAACTGAAGCAGACGAACGAGAACCGGTAATATCACCTGACGGGAAGAAAATTGCCTATCATCGCGGGCGCGGGCAACTGGTTGTTGCGGATATCGATAAGGATGGAAAATTGAGTAATGAAAAATTGTTACTGGATGGATGGGCTACAGCCGAAAACGTCCGGTGGAGTCCGGACAGCAAATGGCTGGCCTATGCCAGGCCCGATCTTGATTTCAATACTGAAGTGTACCTACAGCCTGCTGATAATTCACATAAACCGGTGAATATTAGTAAACATCCACGTCCTGATACCGATCCCGTTTGGAGTCCGGATGGGCGGAAATTGGCTTTTCTCTCATCCCGCAACAACGGCGATGATGATATTTGGTTTGTCTGGCTTCGTGAAAAAGACTGGGAGAAAACCAAACTCGATTGGGAGCAATCCAAAGAAGAGAATGATATGGACACTACCCAGGTGGTAAATGTAGAAATTGATTTTGACGGTCTGTATAAACGTATGCGACAAGTCACTTCCATTCCCGGGAACGAATCGGATATTGTGATTTCCAGAGACGGCGATACGTTCTACTTCGTCACCAACCGCGATGGCTGGCAATCGTACGATGCCGACATGGATTTATACCAGGTAAAATGGGATGGAACAGAAATGAAACCCCTTACTTCCGGTGGACAAGCACCTTCTTCCATCCAAATGGGGCCACGATTTAAAGCGTTGTATATGATGAAAAGCGGGGGGCATCTTTCTCGCTATAAGTTCAATACGAATAATATGGAAAGCCTCCCATTTAAAGCCACGATGGAAATCAACCACCCCAAAGAGCGGACACAAATTTTCGAAGAAGCATGGCGGGCTTTAGATAAAGGCTTTTACGATCCGAATTTTCACGGGTACGACTGGAAGGGCATGCACGACAAGTATAAACCCTGGGCTATGAAAGCATCAACTCAATATGATTTCCGGGACGTGTTTAATATGATGCTGGGAGAACTAAATGCCAGTCATATGGGCTATTATAACTCCGAACGGGCCGAGACTCAAGAAAACAGAACCGGATTACTCGGGGTGGAAGTGGAACCGGTAGCGGATGGAGTACAAATAACACATGTTATTCCTCACTCGCCGGCCGACCGGGAAGAGAGTAAATTGAATACGGGAGATATCATCACTGCTGTGGATGGCACAAAGGTTAACGCGGTTGAAAATTTCTATGAATTGCTCAGCAATAAAGCTGGAGAACGCACCCTGTTAATGGTTACCGATGAAAACGGCCATGAGCGTGAAATAGAAATTCAGCCGACCGGCAGTTTAAGCCGTGAGTTATATAACGAGTGGGTGGAAAATCGGAAAAGACTGACCGAGAAATACTCCAATGGGCGGCTTGGATATATTCATATAGAAGGCATGAATTGGAGTAGCTTTGAACGTTTTGAGCGTGAACTGGTGGCCTCCGGTGAAGGTAAAGAAGGTATTGTTATTGATGTTCGCTATAATGGTGGTGGCTGGACAACCGATTACTTATTGACCGTGTTAAATGTTAAACAGCATGCTTTTACTATTCCACGCGGGGCAACAGATAATCTGGCCCGAAATAAAACAAAATTCCGAGAATTTTATCCATACGGTGAACGACTTCCGCTTTCCAGCTGGACGCGGCCAACCATTGCATTATGTAACCAAAACAGCTATTCCAATGCCGAAATCTTTTCTCACGCCTACAAAAATCTGAATCTGGGAACGCTGGTAGGAGAGCCCACTTTCGGAGCTGTAATTTCTACCGGGGGCATAAGATTAATGGATGGTTCTTTTGTTCGATTGCCTTTCAGGGGATGGTATGTAAAAGCGACCAATGAAAATATGGAGCATGGTCCCGCAGTACCCGATGTCATTGTCAACGAACGTCCGGATTACCGGGGCAAAGATACGGATGCCCAGTTGGAAAAAGCGGTCGATGTATTATTGGATCAGATTGATGGGAAGAAAGGAAAGTAATAACGTGAGTTCGATTAAAGAAACACGAATTATTCGTTCGTCGAAATGACATCACAGGGTTACTTTTTATTATTGAATAATAATCGAACTCACGTTAATAAAACCCGGATTATTCACGAAGAGTTATAAAACATAAAAAAAGCACCGTTCACATTTGAGACGGTGCTTTTCATTTAATTAGGATAAGGCACCCTTAAACAAGTTCCACATCTTGTGCCTGGAGGCCTTTGTCACCTTCTACTACGGTAAATTGTACCCGATCACCTTCTTCAAGGGAACGATACCCATCACCAATTATAGCGCTAAAGTGTACGAAAAGATCTTCCCCATTTTCACGGGATATAAATCCGTAACCTTTCTCATTATGGAACCATTTTACTGTGCCTGTTTCACGATCTGACATTATTACTAAACTCCTGTAACAAATTTACTTACTGTTTCTTTTAAAACCTTTCGTTGTCTTGTAGGTAAAATGAATTTGCCAGCAAGATTAACGTAAGGCCAAAAGTAACTTAAAACCTATTCTTCTCAGAAGCAATAAAATGAATTAATTAATCCAATTTAATCGATTGTTAGTAATTTAATAATCGGGTCCATATAATAATTTTAAGAGGATGTTCAGCTCCAAATCCATACCATTATCATGAATGGGTAATTTTTTCAATGTATTGGCAAGCGATTCAGGGTCGTATTTTGTGCCAATCAATTGCTGCTCAATTTGATAGAGCAATGGTCCATTTACCGAATTACTCAACAATTTGGCATCGGTGATACGTCCCTTATGCACTTCCAAATCGATTTCCAGCGAACCAAAATCGAATTCTTTCTTTCGATTCAGGGTAAACTTCGGGGAGCGGCCATAATTCCAGTCCCATTGTGTATATTTGGTTTTAAGCTCTCTGATTTTACCCCAGTCGTTTTCGGTCAATTTGTAATGTTCAATTGGTTCCATAACCTGTTGTAATCCTTTCAGCAGGAAATTTTTAAACTCCAGAATCGTCATAGGTTTTTGCAAAAATTCGGATATATTTTTTACCGTACTCCGAACCGACTTGTGTGCCCTGGATGAAATATTGCGAATTCCAGGTTTTAGGGCATGCTCCACATAATTAAGATTGGAATCAAACAACAGGGTGCCGTGACTAACCATCCGGCCGGAGGATGAAAATTGTGCATTGCCCGAAATTTTGTACTTGCCCACCATCATGGCATTCCGCTCATCCAGATAGGCATTGATATCCAGCTTTTTTAAAACCTGGATAACGGGTCCGTTAAATATTTTGTAGTTGTTCAGTTTTGTCATTTCATAATCCGTAATAAAGCTGAAATTCAAATTACCGGGATCATGATAAACCGCACCGCCTCCCGAAATACGGCGGATAACTGGAATTTCGTGTTGTTCTACAAATTCATGATTGATTTCTTCATGCACATTTTGATTTCGCCCGATAATAATAGAAGGTTCATTGATATATAAGAGCAAACAGTCTTCATCGGTATCTAAAAAACGAAGAACATACTCTTCAATAGCTAGATTCAAGTGGGGATCGGTAACACCCTGGTTATCTATATAAATCATTTATCTGATTCTGCAATTACAAAA
>Ga0102944_1001082_pt1 | contig 18970 bp, 13 predicted proteins | sample SalPonD_shore_MG_FD_78172 | JGI IMG/M metagenome (GOLD analysis project Ga0102944, IMG submission 78172) | Salt pond soil microbial communities from South San Francisco under conditions of wetland restoration - Salt Pond MetaG... | ecosystem: Environmental > Aquatic > Marine > Intertidal zone >...
GATCACCTTTTCAGGGGTATCAAACATCTCAAAGCAAGGTGATTTTATTTCTGATGTGGAGTTTTATGTAAATGATCAAGCTTTCAAAGACAATTTCTTACTTAAAAACAATATGAAGCAGACTTTTAATACCGATATTGTGCTAGGATTGGATGTGATAAATAAAATCTTAATGAGGAATTATGGGTTACCTTTTTATCCATTATTTCAGAAAATTAAACAAGAAAAAATAAATGAGTCCCAATTATTATTGCCAAATTTAAACGAAGAGAAGAAAAAGAATTCAGGTGATGATATTTCGAATAATTCCAATGTAGGAATCCATAAAGATCATATCAACCCAAAACCTATTGATAATAAGCAGCCTACTTCGAGATCTTTTGTAATAAAGCAAAAGCGTATTAAGCAAATAGAATCGATGGTTAAAGAAAAGGGACGTTATTCCGCCGAATCAATACGAATATCTCGAGCAAGATTTGGTTTAAATGAATTGGATTACCTTGCTGATCGTTCTCGGGCACTTGCGAATGATACTTTATATTTATTGCGGCAATATTATTTTTTTCATAATTCAAGAGATCCTAAGAAGAAGACTTTATATCATAAAAGAATTGAGAGCAAATTTTGTAAAACCATAAAGGAATCCGAATATTCCAATGAGAAAAAAGAAGCGGCTATCGAAATTTTGGACGGATTTTTTAAAAATGGATTAAGAGCCTTGAAGAGTACCGTCCCAACGATAATGAAATTTATGGAATCTTACAAAGATATTGGTTACTCTCCTTGTGCCCAGCAGATCGTTTTAGCCGTGTGTGAAAGTTTTGTAAGTCATCTCACTTTACTAAAGAAATATTATAAAGACCTAAAAAAATGGAAGCATGCCGCCGAAAATCGACGCGGACAGAAACCATCACGACCTGGTCTGCGCCAATACATCGGCAAAAAAGTAAAGGGAGAGCGACAAGGGAAATGGAAATTAATCTATTCGAAACAAACACTTAAACATAAAGAAAATCTAAAAAGCGTTAAAAAAGCCATCAAAAACAATCGGTATACTTGTTATATGTATGTGCCACCCTCACACGATCATTTAATCCCCCCAATACGAGTCAGAACAAAAGTTATGGGACAGCTTTTTAAAAACGGCGGGTTTGTGGAGATCATACCAAAAGGAAAAAATTACTCTTTTAACATCCATTATATCAAGACCAAAGAACAGCGAGCCAGAGATTATGGTTTTGATCTTAAAAAATATGAACAAAACGCTAATAGAGCAATTTCTATCGACTTAGGAGTAAATAATTTCCTCACAGTTTTTAACAATTTCGGTGCGAGATTTCCTATTTTTAGCGGCTCAGCGATAAAGAGATCGAACTACAGGATAAATCATATAATTCCCAAACTGCAACGTAAGGTTGATGTGCTTACAGATGTCTTAAAACGATATAAAGAAGATGGTAAATCATTAGAATCAATTATCAATTCTCGAATTCACACCTATCGCGACGAATTTGAGATATTGAAAACGATGATTTTGGATATTTTTAAGAGAATTTCTGCTCTTTCAAGATTTGATATTTATAATTTAGAAAATCAAGCTATTGTTCTCAAATGTTTTCATTCCAAATCATTTTTTAAAGCAGTAAAAAATATGAATTGGGACAATTTCAGAAAACTTGCTGAGAAAGACGGAAAAAGAGTCTATAAAGGCATTTTCAATAAGGTAAGAAAGATTATCTTGATGGATATTGCCCCACGTGAAAAGAATTCTCTCTTACATAATTATTTTCGCTATTTGCAGGACAAAAGGGATCGTAGGATTAAAATTCTAAAAACAATTTTTGGATATTCAATCCAAGATTTACGGAAATACTTAATATCACTCGAATTAAAGATTGACAGTCTATGGGACAAATATAACAGAGTGAAGCGGAATACCATTAACAAGATTGCCAAAGAATTAATGTATTATTGCCTATACTATAAAGTGGGAACGATTACTTTTGGTTATAACAAGGGATGGCAAACTAATACTGTTAGACTGAAGAAATTAACCAGAGATTTATTTGTTTCCTTGCCATTTAGCCAAATGTTTGAGCGAATTCAAGTGGAAGCGGTATATTTTGGAATTAAAGTGGATTATACGCCCGAATGGTATACCAGCAGATGTTCATTTATTGACGGTGAATCTATTGGTAAGAAAGCGGATGAAGAATATGCTGGACAACGCAGGTTTAGCAAGAACGGAATAAAACATAATGGATTGTTCCGTTCCAGAAACGGATATATTATTCACGGAGATATCAATGGTGCGGCTAATATCGGCAGAAAAGGACATCCAAAATTATTTTCCAAGAAAATGATCGCCTACAATTTAGACTTAATTTCCGATCCTCGCCACCCTCTTAACGAAAGAATTAATAAATTGGTTTCCAAATTTATCACCTCCCCGCCAATCAAATTTTCCCCCTCAAACGGGCATCCCACCAAAGAATTAAAGTTGAATGATAGAGTGGGAATAAGTAAAATCAAACCACAAGGCTATCAAATGAGTCCAAAAAGGTTTTTATCAATGACTCAGACTGCCTATGTGTAGTAGCACCAAATAATACCAATTCACATATGTGTTGCGGTCTACAGAGATGTGCACTCTCAAAAATGCATTGCTTTTTAATTGTAACTCTTATATAGTTCTATTATGTTTTTGCTTACTAAAACCACAAAATTAAAAATTAATCTGATGTTTTTATTATTTATACTGATTATCATTTTTAAATTGCCTCTGTAGCTCAGTGGTAGAGCGTCTGACTTGTAATCGGAGTATTTCTATTTTATCCGACATGTTATCAGACGGCCGGGGGTTCAGCAACCGAGAAACTTCTTCTCGGATGAACAAATCCCCCCAGGGGCTCTATTTTATCATTTATGAAATTTTAGAAGAATAGTGTAGAACTTTTTATTATTAAAAGTAATTTTTATAATTATTAGTGACAGATTTTGATTATGTAATTATCTTTTTTTATGATTATTAATTAATTAGAAAAGTAAGATTTAGGTTTTGATGAATTGATAATTATTTAATCTCTCTTCTGATGAATAAGGTTAATAGAATTATTTTAGTGATAATTGATGATGTTCGATCAGATCAATTTTTTACCATGATTGATCAAGGATTACTTCCTACTTTTAAGAAGTTAATGCAAAATGGTTTATATTCTAAAAATTGTGTCACTGATTTTCCTTCAATAACGTATCCTACTCAAGTTTCAACTATAACCGGAACATATACAGGAGATTATAAAAATGAATTGTGCCATGGAGTTCCGACCTTTAACTGGATGGGAAGAGACTTTTCACCTCCACTTCTTCGAAGTTATGGGTCTAATAAATTAGAGATTTATAAAATGAATCAAGATTTAGGAACCAATTGCCAAACAATGCCAGAAATGATAAAGGAAGGGAATAAAACGAGCATAACCCAATATATTAATCGAGGAACCAATTACTTCTTTCCTGAAAATAAGAGGAAATTAATCTTTTTCTATCTAGTAATAAATTATTGGAAAAACGTAAAAAGACTAATTGAATATGCGAATAGTATAGTTATACATAAATTACTCAGTAATTTTAAAAACCCAAAAAAGTTTTTTGATACAAAAGAGCCCCCTATATGTTCATTACTTTGGTTTATGAGTTCTGATATTTTAATGCATCGTTATGGTAGTAAAAGTCAGATATATAGATTAAATTTAATGCATATCGATAAAGTAATTGGAAAAATGATTCATGAATTAGATCGATTAGGATATCTCGATGACACAGCTATAGCAATAACTTCGGATCATGGTAATTATGATGCAAAAGATTTTGGAAATTTACAAAACAATTTAAAGAATTTAGGATTAGATCAATATCATAAAAATCATGAAGGAAATCTAAATATTGGAGAGTTTGGAGGAGTAGGCTTTTTTTATTTAAAAGGAAATTTATATAGAGAGGATAAAAATCAATGGGGTTATCCAACATTAGATGAATTAAAAAATTTCGGACCAAAACAGAAGAATTTAACCAATGAATTATTCAAAGTTAAAGGTTCTACATTAATTTATTATAGGGATAATGAAAATAGCACTCATAAAGGACAAATATTTTTGAAAAGGAAAATCAAAGGAAAAAATAGCTTTATTGAAGGTAAATTGGAGTATAGAGGCTCAGGAAAGGATATGAAAACGCGATATATATTTGAGAATGGTCAGAAAGATGTTTTTGGATATTTTGATGATAACCACGCAAGTAAAATAGTGGATGGCAGATTCCATAAAATTAGTGAGTGGTTAGAACACACCTACCATTTAGATTATCCTTTATATCCAGATTTGTTAGTAAGACATTTTAAGAATCCACGAAGTGCCGATTTAATTCTAAGTACTCAAGGAGATATTGTATATAATATTGCTCATGGAAAGCAAAAAAGGAAAACACTATATAAGCACGATATTGGAACACAAGAAAGTACCATTGTGCCTTTATTAATTTCTGGTTCAGAAGATATCCCAAGAAAAGAAATAAAATTCTGTAAAATTACTGATATAGTACCAACCTTATTAGGTCTTTTAGGTCAAAAATCGCATGAAAGTGTGATTGGAAAAAATTTAATAAATAAATAAATGTGAGAATATAAAAAAATAGTTAAAATAAAATCTTAAATTTTGATTAAGATATTTCTATATGATCCCCCGTAACCATATAATGTACTTTTTCTGCGATCTTACAAGCATGATCTCCGCAACGTTCAAGATAACGAGCTATCATGATAATATGGGCGCTAATGTTAATGTTTCTAGGGTCCTCAATCATATAAGATATTGATTCCCTGAAAATACTCCATCGCATTTGGTCAATTTCATCATCTCTTTCTTCAAAATCTTTAATTTTTTCTATTTTGGATTCATCAAATGAGTCGATAGCATCAACTATCATAGGTTTTACATGTTCCCACATATGTCTAATTCCTAGCATTTCAGAGATTGGATACTTTGTTTGTAATTCTTTCACTACCACCGCTATATCCTTACCATAACGCCCGATTCTATAGAGATATGTTATAATCTTTAGGATTGTTCCCAATCTCCTTAAATCTATAGCCATTGGCTGAAAGAGCCCGATTGTTCTCAAAGTTTCAGCTTCAATTTCTTCATCATAACGACGCAGTTCGTATTTTCTCTCCTCTACTATTTTTGCAAGTTCTAAATCGTTATTATTTAAAGCCTCTACTGAATCCTCGAGCATTTTTAAGGCTAAGTTTGCCATATCTAAAACTTTAGTTTTCAATTCCACTATTTCTTTTCTCAATTCTTTTGCCATATTTCACCCCTAACCAAATCTTCCGGTGATATAATTTTCTGTTAATTTTTTTTCAGGATTTTCAAAGATTTTTTCGGTTTTATCATACTCAATCATTTCCCCCAAATACATAAACGCAGTATAATCTGAGATTCGTGCTGCTTGTTGCATATTATGAGTCACAATAATAACTGTCCATTCTTTTTTCAACTGCGTAATTAATTCTTCAATTTTCTGGGTCGCTATTGGATCAAGAGAAGCCGTTGGTTCATCCATTAATAACACTTCGGGCTCTACTGCGAGTGCTCTAGCAATACATAATCTTTGTTGTTGACCTCCTGATAACCCCATTGCTGAATCATCCATTCTATCTTTTACTTCATCCCATAAGACTGCTCGTTTAAGGCATCTTATGGATATCTTTTCTAATTTCTCATCATCAAGGATTTTATGAATTTTAGGTCCATAAGTTATGTTATCATAGATTGACATTGGGAAAGGATTAGGTTTTTGAAAAATCATTCCTATTTTTTTCCGATTCAATCTAACATCTGCATCATTGTTATAGAGATTCTTTCCATTAAATAATACTTCACCCTCAATTTTACAATCTTCAATAACATCGTTCATTCTATTAAAACATCTTAGAAGTGTACTTTTACCGCAACCAGAGGGTCCAATGATGGCAGTTACCTTATTTTTTCTATATTTCATATTAATATTTTTTAAGGCTTGAAAATCATCATACCACAGATTTAGATCGCGACATTCAATAACAAATTCATCATTATAATGTTCAGATTTTTTTTTGTTTTCTATTTCTTCTTGGTAAATATTTTTCTTTTTAATAAGCAAAATTTTCACCACTGTTTTGTTTTTTCATATCGAATTCTTATAATAAATGTTAACCCGTATAATAATAGAACTAATACCAAAAGGGTTAGAGCTGTTCCTGCGGCACGTTCCAGTCCTCCAGTCACTTCTCCACTTAATCGAAATAAATGATAGGTGAGAGCCATAACTGGATTTAATAAGGAGAATGTTATGAACCTTGAATGGGATCGCACCGCAGTGAACATAATTGGAGCCGTTTCTCCAGCACTTCGGCCCATGCCAAGTATAGCTCCCGTGACTATTCCTGGTATTGCTGCAGGAAGTACAATTTTAACAATTCCTTGAAATTTACTTGAACCTAAAGCTAGGCTTCCTTCCCGAAATGATTGAGGAATCGCTTTAACCGCCTCTTCTGTAGTTCTTATGATTGTGGGAAGGATCATTAAACCAAGAGTTAAAATTCCAACTAATAATGATCTTGGTAAACCAATAAATAATAGAAAGAACACCACTCCAAATAAACCAAAAATAATTGAAGGCGTACCATTTAAATTATCAATTCCAGCTCTGATAAACTTAGTAATTTTATTATCTTTTGCATATTCAGAAAGATAAATGCCTGCAAACATACCAAGTGGGAGCGCAAATACAATAGAACCTAATGTGAGTTGTAACGTTCCTATAATTGCAGGAAAGATTCCCCCTTCTCTTCCGCTATTACTAGGAGTTCCTATCAAAAAGCCAGGCTCGAAAAATGTAGGAGCTCCTCTAGCAACAATATAAAATACTAAAATGCCTACAGCAAAAACGGCAAATGCGGAACTCATATATATAAATCCAAACCATATTTGTTGCTGAAGAACTGAGGATAGTCGCTTAAGAAAGACTATAGCACTAAAAATAATACAACAGATTAAAACTGCTAAAAACATACCAATCCATGTGCTAAGTACCCATCCAATAAAAGATAATAATACAGAATAAATCACAAGTCTTTTTCGCTGTTTTGGGACTTTTTTATATATATAGTAGACAAAACTTAATCCAATGATAAAAACACTTCCAAATAGTTGAGAATTAGCATCTGGTAAAATCAAAATAACTAAAAATATAACAAACCCAGTTATTATCAATTGTTTATATCGTTTATAATATTGATACACTTTTGTTTCTTTTAAACTCGAATATTTCTCTTTTGGTTTTTCACCTGTGAATTTTTGCTTGACGCGGGTCATAATTATATTTGAAATTGTATTCACAATTAAAGTCATAAGAAAAAGTACAATAGCTAATGCTAATAATGCTCTCTGTTCTATACTACCTTGTGCAGTTGGACCCCAAGTAAGCGCAATCGTCGAAGTGATCGTTGATACTGGGCTCAACATATTTGTGAGGGGAGAAGGTAATCGAAATACACCTCCTAATACGAGGGTCATTGCCATCGTTTCACCTATAGCCCTCCCTATTCCTAGGATCATTGCTGCTGTGATCCCAGACATACCAGCGGGAATAACTACCTTACGGATTGTTTGCCATCTGGTCGCTCCCATAGCATAAGAGGCTTCACGATAATAATTTGGAACTGATCTTATGGCATCTTCACACACAGATACAATAGTAGGTAAAGCCATTAATGCTAATATAATAGAACCTGCTAGCCAAGATCTACCATCATGCATATTAAATATATCTTTTAACCAAGTAGACAGGATCACCACACCGAAAAATCCATACACTATTGATGGAATACCAACAAGTATTTCAATAGTAAATTTGAGTATTTTTCTCAATAATGGAGGAGCTAACTCTGCAATAAATATAGCAGTAAGTATCCCCAAAGGTAATGCAATAACTATTGCACCTAGGGTTACTAAAAGAGTATCAACGATAATTAGTAAAGCACCAAAATCTCCTTTTGATGGATACCAATTTGTCCCAAAGAAAAATTCATCTAATGGGACTGCTGCAAAAAAAGGGGCACCATTGACGAAGAGAAAAATGATTATTAAAAATACAAAGATAGTTGCTACTGACGCAAAAGCAAATAACACCCATTTAATCAAAGGATCCCTATTTTTCTCTAGATAGGATAAATCATCATCTTGAAAATATATTTCCTCATCAAAAATAGTTTTAGTTTCCATAATTGTTCATATGATTCATATTAACCTATTAATAATTTAGATTAGTGAGTTTTAATATGATATCAAGGCGGCTAATTGTATATATTTCTCTTTATAGGAAAAAGAACATTAGATTAATTAAATTCATAATCAACATATATTATAGTCAAATATAGAGACTATATATTTCAGTATATTTTTTCTAAGGAAAATTAGTTAAAGCAATAAAAAAATACAAAAAAAGAAAAAATTTGAGTTTTAAATTGAATAAAAATTTGGCTATTTAGAACCAGAGTCGGATAAATCCTTCATCAGCTACTATTTCTTGTCCATAAGGACCATAAATGTAGTCTAAAAAGGCTTGTATCCAACCGGTAGCGGGTCCATTCGTTACGAGATGTAGTGCTCTTGCGATAGGATAAGATTCATCTTGCACTGTAGCTACTGAAGGAGTTACTCCATTAATTGGTAACGCAATAACATCTGGATTAAGATATCCGAGTCCACAATAACCAAATCCATAGTTATTACCAGCAACACCTTGAACCATAAGAGAATTGGAAGCAACTGTATTATATCCAGTCACTGAACTTATATATCCAGTATTATCTCCAAGTTCTTCTCCACCTGAGGTAACTAGTTCTTCAAATGCTGCTCTTGTACCAGAACCATCTGGTCGAGTATAACAATCAATTGTTTGAGTAGTTAAAGTAGCATTAATATCATTCCAAGTATCATAGGTTCCATTGTAAATGAAGAACAATTGGTCCATAGTTAAACCGTTTGACTCTAACCACGTAACATTTGGATGAGCTGCATCTATAATAACAGAAAGACCATCTTTGGCAAATTTGTAATCGGTGACATTTTCACTGGGTTTGAGATCCCTCGAGGACATTCCAATGTCATTTAGACCCGAGATCGTATCAGCGATGCCAGAACCAGAGCCTGTGCCTGTTACGGAAATATCCACATTTGGATTAAGATCCATGAATTGTTCTGAACATGTTGTAATAACTGGTTCGCAAGTGGTTGATCCAGTAATTTCAATCGAGACTCGCTGTGCTCCCCCAGGAGTAGCGAGTGAGATTCCTAAACCGATGAAAGTACCAATTCCTAGACCCACTATTATCATTAAAATTGCTAATGCATTTTTTTTCATATTAATTTTTCACTTATTTTTATAATATAGATTAACTAAGAGTGGAATTAAAAAAATAAAAGAGATTTCGACATAGATTATGTTGAATTATGTATTGCTATTTTTCATATATAAAGTATATAGAGTTCATAAAAGATAAGATATGAATTAGAATTGCAATATAAATAAATTTTATTAAATTGATAAATGATTAAGGCAAAAAACTCAGATTTTATAAATTTAAAGCAGAACCCATATGTAAGTGATATTAGACAACTTTTGCACTTACTAACAATAACATAATATAATCTGCGACCGATTCAATAGCATCAGAAATAGCTTCTATTATATCTATCGTATTCCCTACGGTAAATATTGTAAAACTATTAACATCATAAGAAGTTTCTTGTAGACTTTTTCTAAGTTTAATATTTAATAAATCTACTTCATGTTCTAATCGATTAATTTTATTTGCGATCTCCTTCACTCTTTCTCTGGTTTCTAATAAACTTATCACTAATTTATCTAAAAGTTCTACACATTCAACAGTTATCTCCATCATTTCTAAGATATAGCTTATAGTTTCAGGTTTGCTTTGTTTCCAAAAAATCATCGGGATTGTATTTATTCTTCTTGCAACCCCGGTTGCGCAATTCGCTACATCATCTAATCTTTTAATTAAATGAGAAAGATCTGTTCTGACACTAGGGTTTAATTCTCCTTTAGATATGGATGATAAAATATCTCGTCTAATAGAATCTGCTTCTCCTTCCAATAAATCAACATCATGAAATAATTCATGCGATTTTTCACTATCTTGTTCCTTTATGAGAGTTATTATTCCTTGGTTTAACGTTGTTACAGATTTTTGAACTTTTTGAGCGTGATCAATTGCCTTTTCTAACACATTTTTCGTAGTTTCTTTCTTAAAATACTCAATTAATGAACCCATACTATTTCATTCTATTTATGTATGTTATTAATTTTATAGGTCTATATATTATATATATTTTGTTCATTTTAATACAACCCTCCTAATATGAAAAAGAAATAAATCAATCCAGCTAATATGGCTGCTATCGGAAAAGTTAAAAACCAATATATTGCCATTTTACCTACTGCTTTCTTATCAATTTCCTTGTCTTGAACCATATTCATTCCTAAAATACAAAAAACTATAACATGACTATGAGAAATCGGTAAAGCCAAAAAAGTAGCAATCATTAAAATTATTGAGGATGATGATTGGAGAATTAAACCTTCACTAGGTCTCGCATTAGTCATTTGACTTGCTAAATTCCGTATAACAAATCTTCCAGCAAAATAGATCCCTAAAAAGACAAAAATACCACATATTATAACAAAAACAAAATAATTCGTAGAACTTATAGAACCACTATTATAAAGTCCATAAAATATTCCAACACATTCCGCTGAATTTGCTCCTACCCATATTTCAGCAAATAAAACGCTTATTAATAATAACCATTTCATTCTTCTCTCAGTTTTCTCAATCTGATTTAAACCCTTTAATTTTGAAAGAAAGAACTTAATAAGTATTTTAAATAAAAAATATGTAATAACTAAACCAAAAAATGGAGATAAAAACCAGCTAAGCACTACATTAAGGAGTTTTTCATAATTAAGAGCATTCGCAGGATTGACCCCTCCTTGAAACAAGGAATAGATGATTAATACTCCAAATATACTTCCTACGGTACTATGTGTAGAACTCAGTGGGATGCCTGCAAGGGAACCAATTATAAGCCAAGCGATACTACTAATTAAAACAGCTAAAAGCATAAAAATTGAATAATTTACTCCAGGACCTAGAATATCTGCTCCAACCGTTTTTCCAACCCCTTGACTTAGGAACACCATTCCAAATCCTACTGCAAATCCCCCAGCCATCAGAGCGAAATTAAATTTTAAAACTCCGGCCCCTATCAAAGTAGCTAAAGTTTCATCATTAGCTCCAATTGAAAAAGCTAATGAAATCCCCATTATTATTAGCAGTATTGTTAAGATTCCCCCTAAATTTAAATCCATTTTAAACCCTGTTTTGCTTATCTAAAAATTAAGTATTTAGTGGAAAGAAACTGGATATATTCAGAAAAATTTTTAATATGATCTGCCAACATCATAATTCCTTCAACTAATTCCTTTAAGTATAGAAAAGTCCTTGATAGATAATCCATATCATAATTCCACAAGCGTTTTAATAAATCAAACTCCTTTTTTCTCATCCCCCTTCTTTCATCTTTAATTTCTTCACAAGTATCATGAGCCTTTGTTAGATCAGATCCAATAAATTTTACTGCTTTGGTAATCTTCAATGATATTATTTTTAAAGAACTATTTATTGTAGAAATTTCTTGTTTGAACTCCTCGTCAGGAAAAACTACTTTATATAATAACATTTTATTGGCTAGAAATTCCCCAATATTTTTGATATCATTAATTTTACTAAAGACTTTTAATCGATCAGCTTTACTAAACATGAGTTTAGATTTAAAAATTTTTGATTCAAATTTCTTCTTAATTTGAATCTCTTTAGAGGTTTCAATAACATAGTTTAAATTTTCATCAAATTTTTCAAAATTCTCCTCGGTAAGATGTTCAATTCCTTCAATTAATTTAAGGGTAGACTCATTAACTAAATCCATAAATCTGTGTGTTAATTCATCAATAGTTAACTTTTCTAAATCCTCTTCTGTGACTCCCATTCTCATCAGATGTTTAACAAATTATATTTAAATAAAAATTTTATAATTAAATCTAATACTTCAAATAATATATATAGAAAATATAATTTTTCGATTAATCTATTGATAAAAAATAAGATTATTGTGATATTTATAAAATCTATAGTAAATCTAAATGAATTGAAAAAACCATTTTTCACTACTGAAATAGAATTTTAAAATCTTTTTAATAGAAGAATTTCAAGTATCAGCTTGATGAATGAAAAAAATAATTAGATCCTACTGAATATTATTCTAATTGATAAAAATTAAATGAAAAAGTCCGAAATCGATAAATGTGAGAAGGTCTTATGATCGGATATTTATTTTCGTTAAGATATATATATATAAAATATAGAGAAAAACAATATATATAGAGAAGAAATTATATTATTTATGGAATATGATATTGAAACAAGAAAAGTTCAACAAACTGGTGGTTCCTCATATATAATAAGTCTTCCAAAAGAATGGATTACCTCGAACGGAATTAAAAAGCAAAGTACCTTAGGAATTGTGACTCAACCAGATGGAAATCTTCTTATTACACCACAAATCAACCCTAAAGATATATTAAAAACAAAAGAGATTATTGCCGATGAGTATGATGATTATAATTTCTTATTTCGAGTATTAATTGGTACCTATATTATGGGGTTTTCAAAAGTCCTTATAAAGTCGAGTAAAAAATTTGAACCAAATATTAGAGATTGTATTATGAATTTTACCCAGATTGCCATCGGACCAGAAATAATAGAGGAGACGAATACATATATAGTAATAAAGGATCTTTTAAATCCGAAAGAAATGCCTTTCGATAAGACAGTAAAGAGAATGTATATTTTAGCCGAAGCTATGCATGAAGATGCGATTAGGGCTTTAAAAACCAAAAACAAGGAATTAGCAGAAGATGTAATAAAGCGAGATGATGATATAGATAGATTGCATTGGTTAATTGGACGTCAATCGAATATTGTATTACGAAATATAGTTTTATCACAGAAAATGGGGATCAGCTTAGAAGAAGCAAATCATTATCAATTAATGAGTCGTTATTTGGAAAGAATTGCAGATCATGCAGTTAGAATAGCTAAAAATGTAATAATATTGATAGAGCAAGGGGTAAGTAAAGAATTGGTGGAAAAAATATCTGCTGCTAGTCGAATTTCGATTGAATTATTAGGCAAAAGTTTAGATGCTCGGATGAATAAAGACATCAGAATGGCGGATAATAATATTGATGCTGTGAACAATTTGGTAACTGCTTGTGAGGGAATTTCTATGGATACAAATGAGTACCATGTAGAGACTTCAATTGCCACGAGTTATATTGTCGAGAGTATTCGAAGGACTGGTGAATATTCCGGAGATATCTCCGAATTGGTAATCAATAATTTGATTAATGAATAATTTTGTTATAATTATTTATTTTAACTCTTTCTTATTTGAGATCTTTTAAATAGTAATAAATCAATTCAGCGGTCGCATCAATTTCACTAAGCGTGCTAATTTCTGGAACATTATGACTAAATTTTGTTGGAATTCCTATTAATGCAGAAGGTAAGCCAAGCCATTTTTGAGTTTTTCCTGCATCTGATCCATAATATTCAAAAACACCATTTTGATATTTGATATTATATTTCTCTGCTGCTTGAGTTAAATCCTTGCAGAATGAATAATCTAAAATTCCATGACCCCTAGATTCTTGCCACACTATAACAGGTCCCCCTTTTAATTTCAATTCTGAATGAATTGTTCCGGGGGCATCTTCTACTATCCCTATATCAATTGCTATGACTCGGTTAATTGAATGGTTACGAGTAAAATAGAAGGCTCCTTCCGTGCCAATTTCTTCGCGAGTTGAGGCAACAATATAGATATCTGATTTTAGTTTTAACTTTCCTCGCTCATTTTTAAGGTTTTTAATAAGTTTTTCAGTCAACACAATTAAACATGTGAGTGCTGCTAAATTATCCATGGAATATCCTGCAATAATATCATCATCAATATCTGAATTTAATAAATCGAAATCTCCAGAAAAAACAAATGGCGCTCCTACATGAATTTTATATTTATCTAAAACCTCTTCCTTATTTTCGGCACCAATGAAAATTTCTAACTCTAGAGGGTCAATTTTTTCTTTTCCGCGTAATTTTTCAGGAATAGAATGCGTTGATCTCCCAGAAATTACCCCATAAATCCATTTCTCTTCGCTATTTAAGATTTGTATTTTTTTAGAGATTAACCATCTTCCTTCATAACCACCTCGTGGAGAGAATTCTAATTTCCCACCCTTTCTAATTTTCCTAATAGTCCCCCCGATTTCATCCATATGTGCTATAATAGCTATCTTTTGTTTGGATGCTGTTCCTCGAAGTTTTATATAAATATTTCCAAGTGGATCTTTCTTAAGTTTAAAATCTTTTTGAATTAGTTTTTTAATCTGTTTCTCAAATATTTTTCCTCTTTCTTTTTCCAAGCCGGAGGGGGCTCTTTTTGAAGCAAGGGCTTTAATTATATCTAATATATCTTTTTTTTCCATTCCTTACCATCTCAAGAAGCTGAATTTTTATAAAAATTATTATTTTAAGGATTTATTATGGAGATTTTATTTTAGGTGGCGGGACAAATACATTTCGTAATCCTGTTCTTTCTAAACTAATAGCATCCTCAGGGCAATTATGAACGCAAACTCCACAGCCTATACATTTTTCGGGATTTAAGACTGCTACAGAATCTTCTAATTCGATGGTTTCCATAGGACATTTTTGTATGCATGTACCGCACCCAATGCAATCCTCTTGGTTTATATTTGCAATATATGATGAATAGCAATTATAGGGCATAATTCCTTTATAATAAAGTTGAAATATCCCACAACAACACTTGCAACAATTGCAAATAGCCTCTTCATCCCGTTCAACATCTAAATGTATATGAAATGCCTTATGAACTAAGCCATCTTCTTCTGCGGCAAGGAGGATATCCTTTACCCTTTCATTAGATATGGGTCTGCCGAAATTGTATTCAATAGCGAATTTAGCAGCCTTTCCGAAAAGCAGACAATTTTCTCTTTGATCTGTGACTTTGCAAGGATCATCTAACAAATCCTTTTCAGTACGACAATAACAATGCACTAATGCTATATCATCATATTTATCAATTATTTTAGAGACATCTTCGAGCGGAATGACATTTTCCACAGGAATTTCTTTAATTTCTTGTTCAACAGGAACGATACGGTCAATAGGGGGGAGATTTTCATATTGTTCAACGATCTCATCATAATTCTTCTGAGTTAATTCACTCATCTCATTAAAAAGTTTATCAAATAAGAATGCTAAGCGCTTCTCTTTCTCACCTTTTTTTCCTCGCATTAATGTAAATTCAAATAAACCCGGAAACGGAGGCATTAAACGATACACAGTTATACCTCTACTCTCAGATTTAGTACCTGTAACTACTCCTTCAATCATTAATTCCTCTAAAATTCTTAAAATTTCATTTTCACTTAGATCAGTTCTTTTCTTAATTTGATTCATATTGAGATTAGGTTTTCGAAATACTGAATCTATGAATTGTGCTTGCTCATCATTTATTAGAAGCTTTAATAATTCAATTAGGGTATCATTCAAGGGGAAGGGTAAATTCCCAGCTTTAATAACTTTTCTGGCAACTTTATACCACTTTTTTTCAGTCAATATATTTTCACGTAATTTAAATTATTCAATATTATAGGAAATAGATTTTACATATCAAATTATAATCAATATTAATAATAGAGACATTTTTAGATTGGTTCTCTTACTAAAAAATATACATTTGACGAACCACAGTTAGGGCATGTAGCTTTTTTATCTTTAGATGCATTCTCATCTTTCCATTCATTATCACAATTTAGACACCCATACCCTGTAAAACCCTTCTTTATTTGAATATTTCCTCCAACTACTCTTATTTGTTTACCTTCCATTAAGGCTTTGGTCATTTTATTATGTGAAGCGTCTAAAATTCTTGAAAATGTGGGTTGAGAGACTCCCATCTTATCAGCTGCTTCTTTTTGATTAAGATTAACATAATGCTTTAATCTCATGGCCTCAAATTCAGCAATTGTAAGTTCTACTGTTTCTTCTGGTCCTTGCACATCTCTAGTAAAATAGAAATTACCAGGAGTTTGTTTTACATACCTTTTGCGCGTTCGTCTACCCATATCTTTTCTTAAAAATATGTTATTAATTAACTTTTGATTATAATTATACAATTTCAATTATAATTATTATTATAATAATATATATTCAAAAAAAAAGATTTTATAAATACTTATTTTGTATTATAAAAAACACAATATTTCTGCTAATAATTAATTCAAACTCAATACTAGTTCTTTGTTCAATAGAGCAATCATAAAATTTCTGTCTCATTTTTTGTTCAAGTTTTAATCGCAGAAATAATTATAAATGTAATTACATCTAATTATAAATAAAAAAATTTTTAAATAAAATTGGAGATATAACATGGAAGAACCATTAGAGGAATTTAAACCTTCTTACACAGCAATTTTTTCAGTCAATTATTTTATTCAGGGAATTTCTCAGAGTTTATTTTCAACTATTATTCCCATTTACATAATTATTCAATTAGAAGCATTAGGTGCCGGTGAACTGGGAGGCTTCGCTACTATTGTTTTGCTTCCTTTTGCGGTAAAATTTATTTATGGGATAATCAGTGATAAATTTTCTTCAAAAAAATTAGGTAGAAGAAAACCTTGGATTATTGGCCCATTAATTATGTCAGGGTTAATCTGGATTCTCCTCCCATTCTTAGTAACCACAACAAATGTGTTGATGCTTTTTACTATAGGAGGAGTATTTATAGTCCTCGGCATAGCAATGGCAGATACAGCAATAGATGGACTAATATTGGATAATTGTCCAAAGAGGCAACTTGGTCGGGTTCAAGGAATCTGTTGGGGATTTCGATCAGTTGGAATAATTACCGGTGGACCTCTCTTAATATTAATTTTCTATCTTTCTGGAATTGATATAGAATGGATCTTCATCGGTTATGGAATTATTATTATTGCTTCATCTTTCTCGGTGCTAATCGTAAAAGAAATTCGAGTAATTGAAAATGTTCAAGTTGGAAAAAATTTAAAATTGGTATTTGGAAAAGGGAAAAATTGGACTGTATTCGCTTTCGCTTTATTTAATGCTTTTATAGATGGTGTGATCTTCCTATTTATTACAGTATTTGTTCTCTTTCAAGCTGGTATTGTCGAATTTACTGGAGGACAAATAAATATTGATATATTAGACGAAAACATAACAGATCAACTAGTTTATGGATCCAGTGCTTTAATAAATTTAATAATTGGAGTAGGTGTTATCATTGGTGCAGTTATAGGGGGATGGTTAGCAGACATCAAATCGCGTAAATTAAGTTTCTATAGTTCAATGTTAATCACAACCATATCATTGCTACTATTCTTAATTAATACATGGTGGGGCATTTTAATTTTCTTTGCTTTACTGATAGGAGCCTCAAGTGGCTGGAGAAATAGCGGATTTTCTGCTATAATCGGTCAAGAATCTACTCAATATCCTGAAGTTGATGTTACATATTATGCAACGTGCAATTCATTTGCCAATATTGGCACCGTAATTGGATTAACTGCCACATCAACAATTTTTGGCTTATTAGCAGATATGAATTTCTACTTCCAATTTGCAGTTGTTCTTATCTTTTTAGCAATTGTGTCTAATATAGGAATAATCCCATTTTGGTTTATGAAAGAAGAAGAATATGAATTACCTGAAAAAATCGGAAGATTAGATTAAAATTAAATAATTAAAATTAAAAATATCTTTTTTCTTTTTATTAAAATTCTTTTAATTCTTAAAGTCTCTGATATTCGTATGATTTAGTCCAAAATCACTCTAATGAATATATTTTAATTAATCGTAAGATTTTTATCATTTTTTTAATGATGTATCCTACATTTCTCCAAATATTTAGAAAATTATTATGTCAAAGATTAATTTAGAATATGCTGAAAGAATTGGTCGATTGCCAAAATACATTTTTGCGACAATAGAAGAACTTAAAGCAAAAAAGAAAAAAGAAGGAATAGATTTTATTCCATTAGGGATAGGAGATCCCGATTTATCCACTCCAGATATTATAATTGAAGAATTAATAAATCAAGTCAAAATTCCAGCTAATCAAAATTATCCTATGAGCATGGGAGAGGATGGATTTAGAGAAGAGATTGCTCGTTGGTATAGTGTACGCTTTAATTTAGAACTTGATATGGAAAAAGAAATTACAAATGTGATTGGAGGAAAAGAAGGTGTTGCGAATATTGCCAGAGCATTTATTAATCCTGGAGATATCGTTCTTTGCCCGAATCCGGGGTACCCTGTGTACGAGAATGGAGCTACTAAATTATGTGATGGAATACCTCATTTAATGCCATTAAAGAAAGAAAATAATTTTCTCCCTGATTTAGAAGAAATTGATTCTAATATTTTGAAAAAAACAAAAATGATGTATTTAAACTATCCAAATAATCCTACAGGGGCAATAGCACCAGAAACTTATCTTAAAAAAGTAATAGATTATGCTGAAGATTATAATTTCTTTATAGTATATGATAATCCATATTCTGAGTTTACATATGAAGATTATATTGCACCTTCAATTTTACAAGTTAGTCAAGATCATATTGAAATCAACAGTGCATCTAAAATGTTTTGTATGACGGGTTTTCGATGCGGTTGGGCCGC
>Ga0102944_1001083_pt1 | contig 18954 bp, 16 predicted proteins | sample SalPonD_shore_MG_FD_78172 | JGI IMG/M metagenome (GOLD analysis project Ga0102944, IMG submission 78172) | Salt pond soil microbial communities from South San Francisco under conditions of wetland restoration - Salt Pond MetaG... | ecosystem: Environmental > Aquatic > Marine > Intertidal zone >...
GTTCTCTCACCAGGTGATCACCGAGCCATTCTTGAGGATATGGCTCCGGATGTATGAGACCCCGCTTGCCCGTCATGGGCCGTATCTGCCGCGCTATCTGCTGGGGTGAGCGGTGGTGCCGGGAGATTCGCTTACACTCCAATTTGGCGATGAAAGTTGAGCTGCAGCGATGACGCAATGAACTCGTGGATCTTCTCTCGGGTAGACACGGAGATGTCTTCAAACATGATGACGTAGATGCGTCTGGTGTCTTCTCTCACCCCGCGCACCGTGCCGCTTATGGAAGCAAGCTTTGTGTTGAGCCGCAATTGTATGTCCGGTATTGTCTCTCCCATTTGCAGTTCCGCCAGATGCCCCTGCTCCAGATAGCACGCCATTCCTGCTACGCTGATGTCGACAATCTTTCCCTGATAGACGTTGCCTGCTCTCTTAATGTTAAAGGACGCCTTCTCGGAGTGCTGGCAACTGGCTCGTATGTAGCGTCTGCGTCCCTTTGCCTGGAGAGCGGCGAGAAACTGTACAATTTTCTTTTCTATTGCCGAAGGGCTCTGTCTGAGCGAGATGAATCCGCTGGAAAGCTCCATCTCCGTGGTGTAGCGCTCTATGAGACTCCGGCGGATTTCCGATGAGAGAACGAGAACCGAGCCGCCGCTTGATTTGACACTTCCCAGGATGCCTTTCAGATAGCGTTGCCATTCTTGCGGTTTGGGACCGCCGTCAATATTGAGAAAGAGAATTGAATGCGGAAACGTCTTGAGAATGCGGAGAATACTTGCATAGTTGTGGTGGCTGTATACTTGAAACTCGCGAGCTATAAGTTTGGAAAGAAGCTCCTGTTCCATCCAGCCAGGCGGATATAGAAAAAAAGCGGGTCGCCCAAATTCCGCGCTGTGTTCCATGGAGTCCTCAAAGTGGAATTAAGATATTTAACCTTTTATACCATTAGCCACGGTAAAATTCCACTCTGAGAGAGCAATACTGCGAAAAAAGTGTTGCAAAAATGGGATGACCATGGTAATATGACCATGGTGATATTGAGCAGACAGTAACTGGGAGGCTGCTGAATGCACATTGCAGCGGGGAAGTTCAAGGCCCAATGTTTGAGCCTCATGGACCATGTCCGCGACACGCATGAAAAAATCGTCATTACGAAACGCGGACAGCCCGTGGCTCAAATGGTTGGTGTTGAGCCGGAGCCCGTCACCCCGCTCTTGGGGCGGTTTCACGGTCTGGTGCAGGTAGACGGAGACATCATCAGCTCGGTATGGATTGACGGCTAGTCGGTATGGATAATCCTGAGAACGGCGGCGTTGTGTTGGACACCCATGTCTTTGTCTGGTTGATGACAGGAGACTCTGCACTGGCAAATTCTTCGGCGCTCTCTCCGGTTGTGAAGGCAGCTTCCGAGTCAAAACTGCTTCTCTCCGGGATATCGCTGTGGGAACTCGCGAAGCTTGAGCAACTCGGGCGCATTAAGGTTTCTATTCCGTTTTCTGATTGGCTTGACCAGGCGATCCAAACACCCGGTCTTTGTGTCACGGGAATTACGCCGCACATTGGTGTTGATGCGTCGAGACTTCCGGAACCGTTTGCGGGAGATCCGGTGGACCGAATTCTGGCCGCCACCGCACGCGTACGGCGCGCCACGCTGGTGACAGCGGACCCGTTACTTATTCAGTACGGGACCACTGGCAACCTCACGGTTCTGGCGGTTTGAGATTGAGACGGTTCGGCGCGCCGCGGAGCCAGGGCCGGCGGGCACCCTTGTCTTTTTTGCAAAAATCATTACATTAAACTAATTGTGACAGCACCGATCTACGCGGCTCCCGGTCCCTCTGTGAGGCGGCAGTGGCGCGTTGTTGGTGCATGTCCTTTTTCACGCAGGAGGATGTTTTGTACAAGCCCGTTGATCCCAAAGTCAGCTTCCCGCAGATGGAAGAAGAAATTCTGAAGTTCTGGGCTGACAACCATATTTTTGAACGGTCAATCGAGAACAGGGATGGCGCAGAGGAATTTGTATTCTACGACGGTCCTCCGTTTGCCACGGGTCTTCCTCACTTTGGCCATTTTGTTCCGGGCACCGTGAAGGATATCATACCGCGTTACCAGACAATGAAGGGCAGGAAAGTGTCCCGCCGCTTTGGCTGGGACTGTCACGGTCTTCCTGTTGAATATGAAATGGAAAAAGAACTCGGCATATCCGGAAAAGCCGAAATTGAAAACTACGGTGTTGCCAAATTCAATGAAGCGTGCCGCTCCATTGTGCTGCGCTATACCGGAGAGTGGCGTGAGATAGTTACGCGAATGGGGCGATGGGTGGATTTTGACCACGACTACAAGACCATGGATCCGGATTACATGGAGTCCATCTGGTGGGTCTTTAAGCAATTGTGGGAAGCGGGCCTTGTCTATGAAGGCTACTACATTCTTCCCTACAGCCCGGGGCTGGCAACTCCGCTCTCAAACTTCGAGGTTAACCTTGGCGGGTACCAGGACGTGGTTGATCCTGCCATCACCGTCCGCTTTCGAGTGACAGACGGGCAAAAGCCGGCACGAAAGGGTGCAACCGAGTTACCGCAAAATACCTACTTTCTGGCCTGGACAACCACTCCGTGGACACTTCCTTCCAACCTTGGCCTTGCACTCGGACCTGAAGTTGTCTACGTGCTCGTGGAAGACGGAGAGGATCACTATATCCTGGCTGAAGAGCGGCTTTCGGCATACTACAAAGATGAAAGCGAGTACCAGGTGAAAGATCGCTTTACCGGCGAAGACCTGCGCAGTCTCTCCTACCAGCCGCTTTTCCCATATTTTGCGGAACTCGGAAAAGACGGTGCGTTCCAGACCCACACTGCAGATTACGTGACCACCGAAGACGGTACCGGTATTGTCCATATTGCGCCCGGGTTTGGTGAAGAAGACTATCAGGTCTTAAAAGATTCCGGACTTCCCATTGTGTGTCCTATCGATGCGGACTGCAAGTTCACCGAGGAGGTCTCTGATTTTCAGGGCCTCTTTGTGAAAGACGCGGACAAGTCGATTATTAAGCGGCTTAAAGAAGATGGGACACTGGTAAAGAGAGAAAATTACCTGCACGCCTACCCGCACTGTTACCGGACCAAGCGGCCGCTCATTTACCGCGCAATCTCAAGCTGGTTTGTTGATATCGAAAAAATCAAGGAGCGGATGCTCGCTGCCAACAGCAAGATCCACTGGATTCCGGACCACCTGCAGGAGGGACGGTTTGGAAAGTGGCTGGAAGGCGCGCGTGACTGGGCCATCTCCCGCAATCGTTACTGGGGAAATCCGATTCCTGTGTGGAAGTGTGACGGAAGCGACTACGTAGAGTGTATTGGCAGCCGTGAGGAGCTGGAAGAGAAATCAGGCCAGCGTGTGGATGATCTGCATAAGCACTACGTGGATGAGATTACATGGCCGTCTCCGGACGGAATGGGTACCATGCGCCGTATTCCGGAAGTACTTGACTGCTGGTTTGAGTCCGGCGCCATGCCGTACGCGCAAAATCACTACCCGTTTGAAAACAAGGAATATTTTGAACGCAATTTTCCGGCGGACTTCATTGCAGAAGGGCTGGATCAAACGCGCGGCTGGTTTTACACCTTGACCGTACTCGCCGCGGCGCTCTTTGACCAGCCTGGGTTTAAGCACTGCGTGGTGAATGGGCTCGTTCTTGCCGAGGACGGCAAGAAAATGAGCAAGAGCGAGCGCAATTACACCGATCCCAAAGATGTTATTGACCGTTTCGGTGCGGATGCGTTGAGACTCTTCCTGATGCACTCTGCGGTGGTTCGTGGGGAGGACCTCAAGTATTCTGATGATGCAGTCAAAGAGGTGTTGAAGACAGTCATCATTCCGCTCTGGAACTCATACAGTTTCTTTGTCACCTACGCAAACATAGACGGGGTGGAGCCAACCGGCGCTCCTGATGACCCCGACAATCCGCTTGATCAGTGGATTCTATCCGAGGCTGAACGGCTGATAGAAGAGGTGTCCCATTACCTGGACAATTATGAGCTGCAACGCGCCATTGACCCAATTGTCGCTTTCATCGACAACCTCAATAACTGGTACATCAGGCGGAGCCGGCGCCGTTTCTGGCGAAGTGAGAACGATGCGGACAAGAAACAGGCGTATGAGACACTCTACTCGGTGTTGATGACGCTTACCCTGGCCGCCGCACCGATTATCCCCTTCACAACGGAAGCGATGTACCAGAATCTGAAGGCGGAAGACGGTCCGTCATCCGTGCATCTCTGCGATTACCCGATCAGCGAGAACTCCAGGCGAGATCCGGACCTTGAATGGAAGATGAAAACCGTGCAGCAAACGGTCAGCATGGGACGCGCACTGCGCAGCATGCACAACCTCAAGACCAGGCAGCCGCTGCGCGCCATTCACCTGGTCACCATGAACAGCGATGAACGCAAAATCCTCCGGGAAATGGAAGACATTATTCGGGAGGAGCTGAACGTAAAGGACGTTGTCTTCCGGGAAAATGAGGACGAGCTGGTAGAGTACCAGGCAAAGCCGAACTACCGCATCCTGGGCAAAGAGCTGGGAAAGGATATGAAGGCGGCGGCCGGGAAGATTGAGGCACTTTCAGCGCGGGAAATCCAGAGTTTGCTGGAAGGAAACATACTGAACGTTGACCTCGGCGCCCGAAGCATCGATCTGACAGAAGAGAGTATTGTGGTACAACGAATTGAAAAGGAGAATCTGAAGGTTCTTAACGAAGGTTCTCTGACCGTTGCGCTGGATCCGGAGATCACTGAAGAACTGGAACAAGAAGGGATGGTCCGGGACATGATCAGGGCAGTACAGAACCTGAGAAAGGAAAGCGGGCTGGACGTTACCGACCGCATTGAGCTCTTTTTGGAAGGTGAAAACGGCACAAGAGAGGCGGTTGAAGCGTTTCAAGATTACCTGATGAATGAGACCCTGGCCGTCTCCGTGAATTGGAAGCGCACCGACCAGTCGCGCGCTGTCCAGATAGGGGACCAGGAGTGCTATATCGCTCTGAAGAAGGTATAAGGACCGCGCGCCACCGTGTGGCGGTCAAAATATTCCCGCTCTTATTCATTGCCGGTGCAATCCTTTCCGGATGTGCCACCATGCGGTCCGCAGGACTTCAACCGGTTGAACGCTATCTCCCCGCTCACGCCAAGAGCTACTTTTCCGTATCCCTTTCCCACAATCGGCTTCTTGCTACCTCGCTGGGTACCGCACTGGGCATTGATGCGGCAGCGGTGAAGCAACTGATAGAGAGAAGTGAGAGCATTGCAGGGAGCGTGGATCCTCATCCGGACGGTCCCGCCATTACGCTTGTGGCGCGTGGACGCTATCCGCGCGCGTTTCTCAGAAACCAACTGACGGAGAACGAACGATTCGCCGAGCAATCATTACCGGGCATACGCACGGCGGACGGCCAATTCTGGGTTGACCGGCAAAGCGGTTTCAATCTCCTTTTGCCGGACAGGAACACTCTTGTTGCCACCAACGCGCCGCCATCACTCCCGCGGGCGGCTGGTTCCAGGAGAGCAGAGATTGAAGCGCTGTTCTCCCGGGCGGAAGTAGTCCTGAAGGTAGACCAACCCGGCGCCCAGGTGCTTTCCGGGATTTCAGGTGCTGCCGCGCGGCTTCCCATTGAAAGCGTCACACTCTACCTTTCAACGGTACCGGGAGCCGGCGTAACGGGAGAACCGGCAGGATCGAAGGAGTTGTGGGGCCGGTTTGAACTTGCCACGGAGCGGGATGCAAAAGCGTTCAACGTGCTCTCGCGTCTTCTCTTTGTCTCACTTATTACTGAAAGCGGGGCGGATGCACCAAGCGCCATGAAGCGCATCCGCGTAGTAAGAAACGGGACTACTATTCGCTTTTCGGGAATCTTCCTGGAGGAATCTGATGTGGTTCGTCTTTTGCTTCAATTCTCCGACGGCATTGGCCGCGGCAGAGACGGGACGGGACAATGAAAACCGGTGTTATTGACTACGATGCAGGGAACCTCAGAAGCGTGGAAACGGCGCTGCGCCGCCTGGGTGCAGACTTTATTGTGTCCTCCAGGCCGGAAGAGCTTTTAGCAACCGACCGCTTGATATTTCCCGGGGTGGGAGACGCTCGCGCCGCAATGGAAGTCCTTGCGCGGCACGGATTGGCGGAGGCCATTCAAACCTTTTTCACCTCAGGCCGCCCTCTGCTTGGAATCTGCCTGGGGAGCCAGATTGTTCTTGACGCTTCCGAGGAAAACGGCGCGCGCTGTTTGGGCCTCATTCCCGGTACGGCAAAGCGGTTTTCTTCTGATATGGGAATGAAGGTGCCCCACATGGGCTGGAACCAGCTGTATCATGAAGAGCGACATCCCCTCTTAAAGGGAATCCCGCGTGGTGCATCGTTCTATTTTGTTCATTCCTACTATCCCTCGCCATCTGAGCGGGAACACGTCTACGGCACTACCGAGTATGGAATTCAATTTGCGTCGGTGATTGGAAGAGAGAATCTCATTGCGGTGCAATTTCACCCGGAAAAGTCTGGAGAGGTGGGACTGCGGATGCTGGAGAATTTTCTCTTCGGCGCCGTGTAGCCGACCGGACGTGCCGGGAAGGAGAAAGTGCCATGCTGGAAAAACGCGTCATAGTCTGTCTTGACGTCCGCGACGGCAAGACCACGAAAGGAATACGGTTCCAAGGAAACGTGGACATTGGTGACCCGGTAGAAATGGCGCGCGGATACTACCGTGACGGTGTGGACGAGCTAGTTTTCTATGATATTACCGCATCTGCAGAGCGCCGCGGCATCATGATAGACGTTGTTGCTCGCGTGGCCGAGCAGATCTTTATTCCGTTCAGCGTAGGCGGGGGTATAGGTACCGTTTCTGATATGCGAGCGGTCCTGTTGGCCGGGGCTGAGAAAGTAAGCGTAAACAGTCAGGCGGTGCGCAACCCTGCAATTATTGAGGAGGGCGCTGCCTTGTTTGGCAGGCAATGCATTGTGCTTGGAATGGATGTGCTCTCCGATAGGAAGATGCCAAGCGGGTACCGCGTAGTTATTGACGGTGGCAGAACGCCGACAGAGCGTGACGCGCTTGAGTGGGCTGCTGAAGCGGTGCGACTTGGCGCAGGGGAAATTGTTCTCAACTCAATTGACGCTGACGGCACACGTGACGGGTACGATAGTGAGGTGACACGCTTGATTTCGCAGTCGGTGGAAGTGCCGGTTATCGCCAGCGGAGGCGCGGGGAGTCCGGAACATTTACGTGCCGTCTTTGCGGACGGCAAGGCTGATGCCGCGCTGGTGGCGAGCATGGTGCACTACGGAGACTACCGCGTCAAAGAGATTAAGGAATATCTTGCCGCACACGATGTGCCGGTCAGGATGGATTGTTACGCGTTTGAGCGATGATGGCGGGCGAAAGCGTTATAAGGTAGCATATTTTTGTTGTTTTAGACGCTTCTGTTTGATATATTACATATCGCAAACGCACATCCCACTTGTGTGAGGAGACTACAACAATGCCCACCTACGATTATGAGTGCGCTGAATGCGGGTATACGTTCGATGTGCTTCAGCGCATGTCGGATGATCCGCTGACCGTGTGTCCCGAATGTCAGAAGCCTTCACTGAAGCGGCTCGTTGGCGGCGGGATTGGGATCATCTTTAAAGGAAGTGGTTTCTACGTGAATGATAGCCGGAAGTCAAAAGGCTCTTCCGGCGGATCTTCTTCGGCGAGTACGACCACCACGTCTGAAACGGGCTCTTCGCAGGCCAAGAGCGGCGATACGTCTTCATCGTCTTCAAAGGAGCCGGTGGGGACAAAGAAATCTGAGGGGAGTTCCTCCTAGACGAAAGCATCCGGTGTCGGCGGGGTGTCCGCCGGCAGCCCGGCGTATCCTGTTGTCAATATAGAATCGCTGATTCCTCGGGACTCCCGCCAGCTTTTCGGACAAAAACGTTTCGTGTCGAGTAATCTCTTCACTTTACAATATAGCCTGATTACTATATATTAGGATATGGGGGAGACGATGGGCGCAATCATGAATCAGAAAGAAGTTGACAACAGTTGCTCACCGGCACTCATTGCCGACAGTGCGCAGAAGCTCAAAGTGTGCGGTCATCCCCTGCGCCTGAAGCTTCTCTGCATGATTGAACGGCAGGAGGATCCGTGCGTGTCAGAGTTGTGGGTCTGCCTGAATCAGCCGCAGCCGGTAATATCTCAGCATCTTGCCGTCCTGAAAGACAAGGGCATAGTCAAATCTGAAGTACAGGGAAATAGGCGCATATACTCCATTGTGGATCCGTTTGTGAAGCAAATAGTGTCATCTCTTGAGGCTCAAATGAGCCCGGTGGCATAGCCCGCGGTACACAATTCAGTCCGGCGTTCCCGTCCGGGACGTTGTAGATTTCCAATACCATATTTCCCATAACCAGCAAACAGTCTATAGTCGACCTCATGGAACCGAACCTTCAATTTGATTTTGGCGGGCATAACACGGAGGTAGTTTTCTCTGCGGGTTCACTCTCTGATGCAATGCGTCAAGAGCTTGGAAACCCGGAGATATCTTCGTCGGGTGTGTTGACGGTCTTTGACTCCAACACGTGTACCCTCGCTTCAGGTCTTACAGAGCCGCGTATTGTGCTTACCGCGGGCGAGCACGCCAAACAATGGTCAGGTGTGGCTCAGGTCCTGCAGGGAGCGGTGGACGCGGGACTTGCCCGCGACGGCGTGATAGCAGGCGTGGGCGGTGGCGTGGTGTGTGACACGGCCGCTTTTGCGGCATCTATTTTTATGCGGGGATGCAAGCTGATGCTTGTGCCCACCTCCCTGCTTGCCATGGCAGACGCTGCCCTCGGCGGGAAAACCGGCGTAAATTTTGCCGGATTTAAGAACATGATTGGAACCTTCTATCCGGCCCGCCGGCTCGTGATTGTTCCCGGTGTTGTGCAAAGCCTCTCTGAGCGTGAATACAAAAGCGGTCTTGCGGAAGTGCTTAAGAGCGCCCTTTTAGACGGCGAGCAGTTTCTTTCCTTTGTAACATCTGCGCGACAACAGATTCTTGGGCGTGACGGCGCCCATGTACGTGAAATGGTTCTGCGCTCACTCACATTGAAGGGCCGCATTGTGGAGGAAGATTTGCGTGAAGAGGGCAACCGCGCGGTGTTGAATCTTGGCCACACGTTTGCCCACGCGCTGGAGTCAGTATCCGGTTTTGGAATGTGGACCCACGGTGAGGCAGTTGCGTGGGGGATTACAAAAGCGATGCAACTGGGTGTTCGCCTGGGAATCACGGACAGCCGCTATGCAGCGACGGTAGAGGCACTTCTTGCCGACTACGGCTTTACGCTCAGGGTGCCGGGAGACAATGCTGAAAAATTGTTGCGTGCCATGCAGCAGGACAAGAAGAAGCAGGCCGGGGAGCTTCGCTTTGTGTTGCAGGCCGGCTGCGGGGAAACACAGGTGCGCCGCGTGCCTGTGGAGGATGTGCGCGCGGTGCTCACAGGGTGACGGTGGTCTGAACCGGCCGGCCGTGTGGATGCCGCCTACGTCTCATACATGGAAGCAAGCCGGCGGTAGGCAAGGTTAACACGTTCGACGCATGTCCGATCCGTGTCCTCCGGTAGCTCGTCTGCGAGTGTCTCCAGGGAAGAGAGGCTTTCATCCACCGCCGCGTAAAAATTGCGGTCAGGCTTAAACCAGTACTCTCCGGAGGTACTGGAGTGAAGGCCGAGAAACCCTAACTGTCTGGTACTCTTGCGTGCAGGCGCAAGCTTCAGAATGTTGTCCAGTTCCTCACACAGCGCCTCTCCGGTGGTCATGCTGCTGTAGGACTGTTTCCTGGGCCACGATTTGGTGATATCGCGCGCCGGATCAATGAAGCGCGCTACTCTCACAATGTCGGAGAGCCTGGCTCCGGACATGATCTCGTAATTGCCGTATACAATTTTCCCGCGAAGATTTTTCTGCTGAGGATGCAGCGTTACCTCTGCCCGGCTCAGCGCCTCCACCAGATCCTGCCACGGCAACACGGCAATTTTCTTTTTTCCCTTGTGAGGCTGCAACGTGAAGGTTACGTGGCCAATGCGGGTCTGCCAGGTGGTGTCTCGCCCGGGGGCGGCTTCCCGCTTTCCCTTTTTGCCGCGTTTGCCGGTGGCGGTTCCAAGCAACTTGTCAGCAACTTCAGTGGAAATCCGGGGGAGCCAGCTGCGCTCCAGGGGAGAGACGCTTCTGGCGTACATGCGGCTGGTACGTACAATTTCTCCGGCCACGATGTACTCCGGGTCTTCGCGAAACATGACGGAGCCCGGATGTATTTGAATGCGATCTGCGGTTAAACTTCGATATACCCCGCGGCCGGTTCTGGCGCACACAAACTGGACGAGACCTGTCGAAACTGCGCAGAGGTAGTCCGCCCGTGAACCACCGGTGCCAATTGGTATTCCCATGTCTGAGACAATTTGGGAGAGCTGTTCCCTGACATTCCAGATTTCTGCCATGGTACGGGTGTCCAGATAGCGTCTCTCGCAAAACTTCTCCTTTTCGTCGCTGTCTGAATACGCCTGGAGCAGCTTGAGATAACTCACAAAATCGCCCAGGTCATCCCGGTACTTGTGATGTGCCTTGCGGGCTGCAACCTCTTCACCCTGAGGAAGAAGAAACGGCGAGTTGGTGGTGAGAAAGGAAGCGGCCACAACGGTTTCTCGGATGACCTCGGGGTAGCGGCGGATGGCCTCAACTATGATGCGTGAATGACGGGGAAGGAGCGGGAAGACAGCCATGGTCCTTCCGATTTCTGAAAGGGAATTATCGGGATTGAGTGCGGACAGAAGAAGGAGGGTTTCCACTGCGCCCTGGATACCCCGCCTGCCGGGAGAGGAGATAAAGTCAAATGTGTCAAACTCCCCAATTCCAAGCTCTGCCATGCGAAGCACAACTTCGGAAAGATCGGTCCGGTAGATTTCTTCCGTGCTGAACAGCGGACGCGTGTCGTAATCATCTTTTCCGTAGAGTCGGTAACAGACACCGGGGCGGGTGCGTCCTGCCCGGCCTTTGCGCTGGTTTGCCGAAGCGCGCGAGATGGGGCCCTCCACCAGCGAAGATGTGTAGGTGCGTGGATTGTAGTAATTCATCTTGGCAAGCCCGGAGTCAATCACCGCGGCAATGCCGTCTATTGTGACGCTGGTTTCCGCAATGTTTGTAGCAACGATGACCTTTGTCTTTCCTGCCGGGGCGGGCGGAAAGACACGTTCCTGCTCCTCTTTGCTCAGACGGCCGTAAAGCGGGAGAATATGGAGTTTCTTCCGGAACGGCATGCCGTAGAGTTGCATGATGCAGTCTTTTATCATCCGCTCCCCGGAGAGAAAGATGAGGATGTCACCCTCCCGTTTCTCTCGCACAATACGGTCGGTGATCTCTGCAACCTTGTAGATCATGGCGTCGTAGGCGTTTTCCAGAAGCGGTGGATCGTAGATCACCGTTACGGGGTACATCTCCGTGTCAATGCGCACCACCGGACAGGAATCGAAATACTCGCTGAATACCTCTGCGTTAATGGTTGCGGAGGAGACGATGACCCGGAACTCCGGCCGGGAAGCGAGCACGCGTTTTAACAGGCCCAGGATAAAGTCAATGTTGAGGCTCCGCTCGTGCGCTTCGTCTACCATAATGACCGAGTAATGAGACAGCATGTAGTCTGCTTTAAGCTCCTGGAGGAGAATGCCGTCTGTCATGATTTTCATGCGGGTTGTCGGGGTAGTGGTGTCATCAAAGCGCATCTTGTACGCAGCCAGATCCGGAGCCTCATGCGGGAGCTGTTTGCCGATATACTCGGTCACGGAGATGGCGGCAATCCGGCGTGGCTGGGTGACGCCGATGACGCCCTTTTTCCCGTATCCCGCCTCATGAAGGATTAATGGTAGCTGAGTGGTTTTGCCGGAGCCTGTAGGACTCTCCACCACAATGACCTGGTTTGACTCAAGCGCCGTGAGGATACGGTTACGCTGTTTGTATACTGGAAGCTCGTGTGCCTGCATGGATACGCCTAGCGGCGCAGCAGTGCGGCGGCCTGCTGCAGCGCCTCTTCTATGGTAAGATTATCGTAATTTGTCCGGGAGCGAAGGTCTTTCAGGTTGACGGTCCCGGCCTTCTTTTCCTCACCGCCGCAAATGATTCCAAGCGGGATGCCTTTCTTTTCTGCAAAGTTGAATTGACTGCTGAGCTTCCTTAATTCCGGAAATACTTCGCAGGAGAGTCCGTGCCTCCTGGCCGTTTCAGAAATTGCGTGATAGTGGCCCACCAGCTCTTCTTCCAGATTCAGCACCAGAACGTCAACAGTGGCGCTCTTCTCATTTCCGTCGGAAAGTTCATCAAGAGCCGCCAGCAAACGGTCAAGTCCAATAGACGAACCAACGCCGGGAAGCTTTTCTTTGGTGTAAAGCGAAGCAAGGTCATTGTACCGCCCGCCGGAGCACACCGAGCCAATGTCCGGCAGCGCAGTGAGGAAGGTCTCAAAGACAATCCCGGTGTAGTAATCAAGGCCGCGGGTGATTGAGGGATCAAGGAGAAAAGCTTCTTCTATACCCAGTTCAGCCGCGTATGAGAGCACCTGTTCAAGCCTGCCTGCACCCGGAACTTCATCGCCGTTGCCGGCGAGTTTGCGCATCTTGGCCAATGTTTGCTGGTTGGACGGTTCCGCCGTAATGTATTTCAGAATCTTCTTTGCCGACTCTGCGGATGTCAGCTCCGCAAGGTCCGACTCGGTCTGTTCACGCCCCACTTTTGAAAGCTTGTCAACGCAGCGCAGCACCTCCGTGGAGGCATGGGATGCTCCCAGCGAGGATAGAAACTGGTTGAAGATTCCGCGGTGGGAGAGGTGAAAGCGTACGTCGGCAATCCCAAGGCTTCTGAAAGACTCCGCCATCACCAGCAGTATTTCAAAATCAGCGGATGCGCTGTCAGTCCCGACAATATCGAAATCGCACTGGGTGAATTCCCGGTATCGTCCGCGCTGAGTGTTTTCCCCTCTGAACACTTTGGCCATGTGGTAGCGCTTGAACGGAAGGTAGAGTTCATTTCTATGCTGCGCCATGAAACGTGCAAACGGGACGGTGAGATCAAACCGCATTGCCACATCCCTGCCGCCGTTGTCAGTAAAGCGGTAGATCTGTTTTTCGGTCTCTCCGCCGCCTTTCCCAAGAAGAATTTCCGTGTACTCAAGCACCGGGGTGTCTATGGGAAGAAAACCGTACCGGCGAAACGTTTTTTCCAGTATTGACTGAATACGTATTCGTTCTGACTCCGCATCCGGAAGAAAGTCACGGAAGCCTTTGAGTATGCGCGGTTGGATCTCTTTGCTCATATAGCCTTACTATGCCTTGTTCCGTGCCGCTTATTCAAGGAGTAGGAAGCGCGCTCCTCTCCTGCAGCATTCGGATGGCCATATCCCACTTGTACATGGACGCCTTGACGCTGCGCGGACAAAGTACGTAAAGCGTGTCATCCAGATAGAACTCCAGGTTCTGGGTATACTGTATAGCCACGCCGCCGGCACGCTCCAGTGGAAATACCCGGACGCTTCCATTTTCACCGGAGAACTCAAGTCTATCACCGAAGAGCGTCAGTGTACCCGTCCCTCCGCTGCGGAGCCGGTCCGTGCGATAACCAATTGACAGGTCCACCTCTTTCAGCGCGAACAACGGCCGCATTCTGTCCTGTGATTCCGGAGAGGCCAAACGCTCGCGCAGAATCCCCAGTTGCCAGCGGTTCCAATCCCGCAGCGTGGTAAAGCCGTATTCCGCTTGGGATGGTTCAAGGTAGCCGGTATCCAGGTAACGCGCACTGAAACCGCACTCGGTGCAGCGTATCACATCTTCCTGTGATTGCAGGGAGTCTGAAGCGCGGCAGGAAGGACAGATAAACACCGCGTTTTCCATGTCTTCAGCCAGCCGTTTACCGGTGTATCGTATCATCTTGTCTGACTGCCACTCATACTCGTCATGCGTGAGCTCCGTCTGCAGTGCGACCAGCAGCTCAGGGATGCTCATGGATTTGATTTGTTCGGCGGTGAATGCAAGGCGGTAATAAATATTGAGCGTACCGCGCCGCGGCTGTGCTGCCCAGCGAGGATGGGAAAAGTAACCACCGGCAAAAATGGCCGTGACCACAGGGATGCGCAGCAGCTTCACCAGCTTGACAGTAGCCGGCAGTATGGGAAGCGTAACACCGTCCCAGTTCCGCTCTCCTTCCGGAAAGACGCCAATAATACCTCCCGCGTCCCGGACGGCACGAATTCCGCGGATGGTCTCAAGGTCAGAGACTGCCTTTGTCTTAGGGATGGCGCCGACAAGGCGCAGCCCAAAGCGCTGGATACGGGAACGAAAGTTGGCGTCCGCTGCCACAAACTGAACGGGTTGCCGCAGGGCCGCACCCGCTAAGAAGGGGTCCCAAAAGCCGACGTGATTAGCCAGCAGCAAGAAGGGCCCTGAGAGCGAGTCAATGTCTTCAACCCCGCTGGTCTTGATGTTGAACTTTACGCGAAGGTAGGTTCCCAGAGTGAGCTGCAAAATCCGGTAGAAGTAACGGTTGATTCGCAGGCGGTATCGCTCTTTGCGTCCTTTCATTTCAGTAGCCGAATCTCCTCATTGTGTTTCGCTATCCTACCGGCAAACTCCGGACTCGGCAACCGGGAGGCGCAAAAATGAATCGCGTTGCGCCCGGAAGAATGCCCGTGATATAATCCGACGCTATCAACCGGTGGGCTCAACGCAAGGAGGAAGCGATGAACTTTGCATGGCGTGTATTCATTGACCTCGGACTGATCTCCGTAGCTCTTGTGCTGGCAACAATTATCCGCGCCAGGGTGAGATTCTTTCAACGTTATTTGATCCCCAATGCGCTGACTGCCGGCTTCATCCTTCTTCCGTTCTATAATTTCGTGCTGCCGCATATTGGTCTGGATTCCTCCGGGCTGGGAGAGCTGGCGTATCATCTGCTTTCTATTTCATTTGTGGCAATGTCTCTGCGCAGATCTCCGGAGCACGGGAAAAAGGGAGACAGGCGCTTCTTTTCCACAAGTGTTGCGGTTCTTTCGCAATACGCGGTCCAGGCGGTCATTGGTCTGCTATTGACGTTCCTTTTCATTTCCACCTTCATGCCAAAGCTCTATCATTCATTTGGATTTCTTCTTCCCCTTGGATTTGCGCTTGGTCCCGGCCAGGCGTTTGCCATTGGCCAGGGCTGGTCTGAATCAGGCATCCTTGGCGCGGGTAGCGTGGGGCTCACCTTTGCGGCGATTGGTTTCATCATTTCCTGTTTTGGCGGAGTGTTCTTGATTAACTACGGGATCAAGCGTCAGTGGCTCGGCAAAGAGTTTGTGGAAAAGCTGCAGGATCACGGAATTAAGACCGGCGTTTACGCGCGGGGTGCCAGGCTGCCGGTTGGTTCCAACCTCACGACGGAATCAGAAGCCATAGACTCGATGACCTTCAACACTGCCATTGTGCTTGTCTGTTACTTTCTGGCGTATCTCCTGCTGCAGTTGCTCACCTTCCTGCTTTCCGTCATCGGACCCATGGGCCGGGAGCTGGCCGTCAACCTCTGGGGAATTAGCTTCATCTTTGCGGCAACCATTGGCCTGGGAGTGAAACAACTTTTCAAGTTCTTCAAAGTGGACTTTGTACTGGACAATCCCACCTTAAGCCGTGTCTCGGGCCTTTCTGTAGATGTCATGGTTACCAGCGCCATTGCGGCTATTTCGCTGGTGGTTGTGTCCCAGTACTGGCTCCCCATTCTCATTGTGGCAGTAGCAGGTGCTTCCGTAACGGCGGCCACGGTGCCGTTTATCTGCTCTCGCATGTTCCGGGACCACCAGTTTCACCGCATGTTGCTCATCTTTGGCGTTTCGACGGGCACTCTTTCCACTGGACTGGCGCTCCTGCGGGTTATAGACCCTGAGTTTGAGACACCGGTTGCTTCAGATTATACCTACGCATCAGGTATTACCTTCATTCTGGCAATACCGTTCATCCTCTCCATCAATCTTCCGGTACGCGCCTTTGTTACGGGAAATCTCTTTTACTTCTGGCTGGCAGTTGCAGTCAGCGCAGGCTACCTGATCTTTGCCGGAGTGAGCTATCTGGTGCTTTCAAAAGGAAAGGCGTTTGCCAGCGCCTCCAAGGTGTGGCTGCACGATTAAGGAAACCGCATGAGAAAGATCCGCAACCCCTACGTGGAAACGGAGGGATATCGATGTTTTGGCTGTGCGCCGGGCAATACATTTGGCTTACAGATGCGCTTTCTTGAAACCGAAGATTCAGTCATCTGCCGCTGGGAACCGGCGGACCATTTTCAAGGGTACGACAATGTCCTCCACGGTGGCATCCAGGCCACGCTCATGGACGAGATTGCGAGCTGGTTCATCTTTGTGAAGCTCGGCACCTCCGGTGTTACAGAAGAAATGCAGGTCCAGTACCTCAAACCGGTTCTCACCACAGCGGGCACGGTCCATCTCTGCGCTACCGAGGAGACAAAAGCGCGGCGTCGCGCCGGTATCCGCGTTACCCTTTCCCAGCCGGAAGGTACCGCCTGCTCAACCGCGCTCTGCCGCTACGCCATTTATCCGGAGAATGTTGCGCGTCGCCGGCTTCACTATCCGGGACGGGAAGCGTTTGCCTATCCGGCGGGAGATGACAGCGCAGATTGACGGCCCTGGCCCTTCTGCGTTGCCGTTTGCTCTTTCCTGACAGTACTTTATAACTCACAGTCAGACGGGATTTGGAGAACGGTATGGACCTTACAGGTGTGCTCTTTGACGCAGTGATGACACCACTGGAACGCTCCTCGCTCCGGGAACGCAGAAAGCGCCTCATGGCAGCTGTCTCCGGAGCCACGCTGGAAGTGGGCGTGGGCACAGGTGCAAATCTTGACTATTTGCCGTATTCGGAGCTTGACGAGCTGGTGCTCCTGGACCGTCGTTTTCACGCTTCTGTTTATGATCATTCCTTTCCGGAAGAGCTTTCCGTTTCCTTTGTGGAGGGAGACGTTCAGCATCTGCCTTTTGCGGCCGCCACCTTCGATTCCGTGGTATTTACGCTGGTGTTCTGCTCCGTGGCAGATCCGGCTCTTGGTTTGCAGGAAGTGCTGCGGGTGTTAAAGCCAGGCGGGCGCGTGTTCTTCGTTGAGCACGTATTGCCTGAACAAGCGCTCCTCCGCGTTCCCATGCAGGCAATTACTCCCGGCTGGAAACTCGTGGCAGGTGGCTGCCATTTGAACCGCCACACGGGCGCAACCATTCGTCAGGCGGGCTTTGAAATCTCAGAGTTTGAACGCTTTGGTCGGGATACTATGATTGCCGGCATTGCGCACAAACCTGCTGTCGCGTGAACCTATTCTCGGTCGCGCCGGCAACGTGGCTGATTTCCTACAAAAAGGCGCCATTTCTGTTGACAATTATGTAACGACTCCTTATAGATAATCATTGACGCCGGATCGACGTGTCCGGACAGCCTGAAGAAAAGGGTACGAAAATGGTCGGAACTGGCAGTGTGACCGCCGTGGTCGTGGTATGGGATGGTCTGGTCCGTCCGGTTGTGTGTGGAGACGTGCCTTATTCGGAGGCTGGTGTATAGCTCCTGCAGCGTAACGTGAACGTCATGACACAAGTCGGATCAGCCAGCAAGGCTGATCTTTTTTGGTTTGGTGTGCCAGGCAGGCGCGCTTCAAACCCCGGTGGATCAGCCGCCGGGGTTTTTTCTTTACAGGGGTAGAGGATGCAGTACAAGTGGCGGGTACTCGGTGAGTGCATGGGAGGTGGCAACAGGCGCCGCTATCTGTTTGCCGTTGCTGCGGTTGGCGTGGCAACACTTTTTTCCTACGTAGTTCCCTTTTTGATCCGTATAGTGATTGACCGCGTAATTGGTGATTCGCGCGGGGGAGAGGACGCCTTTTCGTTGTTGGTTTCCGCGGTCGTGCCCGGCGGCGACCCCGGCGAGGTGGCGCTTCCGGTGTGGAGCGCACTCATAGTGCTATTTACCCTGGTAACGGGTCTATTTTCCTACTGGTCCGGACGGGCGGCGGCCGTGGCGTCTGAAGATACGGCGCGGGAAATGCGCGAACGCCTCTATGATCATTTACAGAATGTCCGTTACCACTACCATGTTACCGCCCGGACGGGGGATCTGGTCCAGCGCTGCACGTCAGACGTAGAGACCATTCGAAAGTTTCTTGCCGTGCAACTGGTGGAAGTCGGCAGGGCGGTATTTATGACAGGCATTGCGGTGCCGCTTATGTGGTCGCTATCCGGAAGACTCACGCTTGTAGCTACGGCAACTGTTCCGGTCATGCTTTTGACCTCAATCCTCTTTTTCCGCAGAGTGCAGCACGCGTTCCTTTCCGCTGATGAGGCGGAAGGCGAGCTTTCAACCGTGCTACAGGAAAACCTTGCAGGTGTGCGCGTGGTGCGAGCCTTCGGGCGGGAAGGGTACGAGTGTGAGCAGTTTGAACTACGAAATAACGCGCACCGGATCCTGACCGCCAGACTGGTGCGCCTGCTTGCAGGATTCTGGTCCGTTACCGACCTGCTGACCATGGCCCAAATAGGTGCAGTATTGATTGGCGCAACGCTCTTCTCCTTTTCCGGGGAGGTCTCGGTGGGAACGCTCGTGGTATTTATGACCCTGGAGGCAATGCTTCTCTGGCCGATCCGCCAGTTTGGTCGCGTGCTTGCAGACATGGGAAAGGCATCCGTATCGCTTGGGAGAGTAGCAGAGATCTTCACGGAGCCTCGCGAAGCCTCGGACGGTACCGGTGAACAACCTGAGCTTGCTGGCGGGATAACGGTCCGCGAGCTTTCATTTTCATACGACGGAGAAACGCCCGTGCTCTCACGGATTTCGTTTTCAGTACCGCCGGGCAGCACGCTTGCCATTTTTGGCCCAACCGGCTGCGGA
>Ga0102944_1001084_pt1 | contig 18950 bp, 14 predicted proteins | sample SalPonD_shore_MG_FD_78172 | JGI IMG/M metagenome (GOLD analysis project Ga0102944, IMG submission 78172) | Salt pond soil microbial communities from South San Francisco under conditions of wetland restoration - Salt Pond MetaG... | ecosystem: Environmental > Aquatic > Marine > Intertidal zone >...
TATCGCAGAATTGAGAATAACAATAGTATTATCGCCATTTTTTTATGAATAATTCAGGTTAATGGTTGATGATGAAATAAGTAAGGAGGCGGTAGAGGTCTTTCATGAGGGTGGGATTCAATTTATCCACTGTATCTTTGGTGGTGCGGATATACTCAGGAATCTCTTTGGCTCTAAAGGAGAGGGAAGGAATCTTTTTTTTCAAAAAAGAGTCCGCATCTGAAGCTCGGCGGTCCAATGAATCAAAATATTCTGGACTCAACTCAATCCCTACCTTTTTTTTGTTGATCTTGCTCATTTCTTTCCAGAAATCAGGAAAATCTCCGGCACCAAAAACCTTCAAGCTGTTTCCATTTCCTACCATGTCTATGTTTATGAACAAAACTGTTTTTTCAGCAGAAAACAAGGGATCCTTCAAATACTCTTTAGATCCTATAAGCCCCTGTTCCTTAGCTCCAAATCCAATAAACAATACAGAACGTTTGAGCCCCGTGGGAATTTTTGAAAGAGCCTCAGCCACTCCCAGCATCACAGCCACTCCTGAGGCATTATCATTGGCTCCGGGCATGATTTCATAGCAGAAGCCCACATGATCAAGATGGGCTCCTATGATGATGACTTCCTCTTTAAGTTCAGGATCTTTACCTTGAATCAGGCCCATCACATTAGTGCCTATTCCCTTGGGATGATGCTCTGTCAGATTTTCCATGGTAAAAATCCTTCCGGTTTCAAAAGAATGAGGACTTAAATCATTTTGGATCTTTTCTCTCACTTCCTGGGGTTTATACCCGGATCCTGAAAAAATATCCTGGGCTACAGAATCCCCCACATGAGAAACAAGAAATCCCTTCACATGATCTGTGTTGGGGTCCACGGTTAGATCATGATAAAGCATGGCTTTGGCCCCTTGGGCTGCCGCCATTTTTACTTTATACAGATTGATAGAATAATGACTCCATTCTTCAAATTTTCCAGGATCTTCTTTTGGAGATACTGGAACACCTGGCTCCATAAACACAATCTTATCTTTTACCTTCACCTCCTGATAGTCGTTGTAATTCAATTCTGGAGCATAAATACCATACCCCACATAAACCACTTCTGCGGTTATGGCTCCAGATCCTGAATCAGCTCCAGGATAGTATTCTTCCTCATATTTATAATACTTTTTTTTATTGAGATTCTGGGAGTCATAATGATAGGCCAGCTCCCCTCCTTTAAAAACCACAGTGTAGGGATTGAGGAAAGACTGGAAATAGGTATTTTTATTCCCTGCAGGAATTATCTTCCATTTGTTGAAAAGAGAAGCCACCCATTCAGCTGCTTGTTTGTATTCCTGGGTTCCCGAGAGTCTCCCAGCGTATTTTTCAGAACTAAGCTCTGCCGCATAACCCAGAATTTTTTGATCGGAAATGGATTGGATGGCTGTTTCCATAGCCTTCTTTTCTGTTTTCCCCTGATCCTGGAGCATCATAAAAGAGCAGGAAATCGTTAATAAAACCAAAAAGCTTGAACACACCAATTTCACTAAAATTTTTTTCATTTTTTTTATGAATAATCCAGGCTGGTTAGAAATTCAGTCCCCTGTCTCTTTAAAAACCTGTTTCAATATATCCACACATTGATCCATTTGTTCCTGAGTGTGTTTTGAGGACACTGACAGTCTCAACCTGGTCTTATTTTTTGCCACTGCCGGATAAGTCACCACACCGGTATACAATCCTCTCTCTTGGATCTTTTTGCTGATTTCCCTCAATCTCAAATCACTTCCTGCCATAACAGGAACCACCTGAGATTTTGTGGTGCCTATATCAAGTCCGGCTTGTTTGAGCTTTTTGTGCATATAGCGTATATTCTTCCATAACTTTTCTCTTTCTGATTTATCTTTTCCAAAAATCTCAAGGATCTTTAAAATCCCAGCCGCGGTATGAGGGGCCATGGCACATGAAAACACATAGGACCTTGAAAACATCCTCAGATAGTTCATGAGCTTTTTTTTGCCGGAAGCAAATCCTCCTATAGCGCCAAAGGATTTGCTGAAAGTCCCTATGGAAATATCAACTTCATGTTCCAGCTTGAAATGTTCCGCCACTCCCCCGCCTTTTTCTCCAAACACCAGGGTGGCATGAGCTTCATCCACTAACAGCTTAGCCCCGTATTTCTGGCAGATGGGGATGATTTCCGGAAGATTGGCCAAGTCTCCGTCCATGCTGTACACACCCTCCACACACACCAGCATGCGTTTTTTATTTGTCTTTCTCAAAACTCTCTCAAGATGAGATGGATTGTTGTGAGCAAAAACTTTTATTTCAGCTCCAGACATTCGAACCCCATCGTATATGGAGGCGTGAGATAAAATATCCAACACAGCCACATCACCGGGATGAAGAAGACCTGATAATATGCCTACATTGGTGCTGTAACCGGTGGGAAAAACAATGGACGACTCCATTCCTTTAAGACGGCTGACCTCTTCTTCCAGTTGGCTTATGGGTCTAGAATAACCGCTTAAAAGAGGAGCGGAAACAGCGCCTGTCCCAAATTCATCCAGAGTGTCTTTGACCGCTTTAATCACATCGGGATGAAAGGAATATCCAAGATAATTATAAGAACAAAAATTAAGGAGCTTTCTGACCGATTGGGTGTTCCGGTCAAACACTTCCAGCTCAGTCCGGGGGCCTGACATCATGGGTTGAATATAGATCATGTACTTTTTTTTGACTGCATCAGCCACATATTCCCAGAAATAATCAGCCGCCTCAAACAGGTCCTCACTCTCAAAATCGGAAAAATCAGACACCGAGTAATCATTGCAGTCTATTTTTTTGCCCTTTAAATCTTTGGGTTCCAGTGACATATTTTTTCCTGTTTGTATCTTTATAAAGTATTGTATGGGTAAGGTCAAGCAGTAAACAACGAATCGTTTCTATCGATCAATATTGCTGAGCCCCAATTCATCAGCCCATTCCAGAACTTCTCTGTATTCCTTTCCGGAAATTCGCCGGTTTATTTCTGGAAACTCTTTGGCTCTGTATTCAGGCCGGTACTGCCTCATCAGATTCAGATAACAGTGTTTAGACAATTCCTTGGCCACAAACTCTAAAAATTCTCTGCTTCCTGAAACTCTGTTCGGAAGTATCAGGTGCCTTATCATCAAGCCTCTTTTCGCCACCCCTCTGTGGTCCAGGACTAGATTCCCTACCTGCCTGTACATCTCCTTAAAAGCTATTTGGACATAATAAGGATAATTGTAGGCTTCACTTGAGTATTTAGCTGCGCTTTCAGGAATGGTGTACTTATAATCAGGAAGATAAATATCCACAATCCCATCCAGGAGCTTTAAAGTTTCAAGTTTTTCATAACCTCCTGTGTTGTAAACAAGCGGGATTTCAAGTCCCTTTGAAACCGCAATTTTAAGAGCGCTGACAATCCCAGGAACATAGTGAGTCGGAGTCACCAGGTTTATATTATGACATCCCAATGCCTGAAGTTTCATCATAGATTCTGCCACTCTTTGCTCATCCACGATGACTCCTTCTCCTTTAATGCTGATGGTATAATTCTGACAGTAGATGCAGCGCAAACCACAGTTAGAAAAAAATATTGTTCCAGAGCCTTTGGTTCCCACAAGAGGTCTTTCCTCACCAAAATGGGCAAAAGCACTGGAGATTTTAAGAGAAGCGGTTGCCTGACATTTTCCTGTTTCTCCTTTTAATCTATTGACCCTGCAGTCTCTTGGACAAAGGGTGCAGCATTGGTAATAAGATTTTAACTTTTTTATCCTCTCATCAAGCTCTCCGCTATGGTATAAATTAATGTAAGAAGGATAGGCTTTATTTTTTTCCTTTTCATTTGTCATTTTCCTGTCCTTTCGAGATAAAAAAAGATATGGAAAAGCAAAAACAATTCCTGCATTCCTCACGAAATTTTGAAAAAAGTCCCGTCTTGATTGTTTTTCCATATTTGAGTTATTTTGCCTCTTGTCTCTTATACAAATCCATTATGATGTCTTCCAGAGAGGTGGCAAGCAGGCGGTTGAAAAATTCCGGATTTTCCAACATAGGGAAATGGCCAGCTCCTGTTTGATAGATCCAGTCAAAAGATGCGGCATTCTGGGTGGCGATCTCATAAGTAGTATCACGGAGCTTTGAATTGATGCACTGGATAGGGACCTTTATTTCCTTAAAAGCCTGAGAGCCATCATATCTCAATAAGTGTTCCAGCATATTTAAAGACTTTTCTGGTTGGGATTCCCTCATGTCAATGATTACTTTTTTCATAAGCTCTTGATCCACTTTATTATGGAAAAAAGTTTCAATAGCATATTCTCTCATTCTGCTTTCAAAGTCTTCTCTCCAAGGTTTTAAAAAAAACTCCACCTGCTCGTGGCTGTACTTTCTCATATAATGGTCTTTAAAGGTGTCAATTCCCACCAGACCAATGATTCTTTCTGGCACTAACCTAGCAGCTTCCAGTATAACCGCTCCTCCCATTCCATGCCCAATAAGAATAATATTTTCCAAACCTTCCCTTTTAATAACAGAAGCTACATCCTTTCCAAACGCTTCCATGGTCCAAAATTCTCTCTCTTTTCCGGAAATTCCGTGTCCAGCAAGGTCTAAAGTAATGACTTTATAACCCGAAGAAAAAGCAGGGATCTGATTCTCCCAATAAGTCATGTCATTGCACCATCCATGCACAAAGACTAAAGAATAATTCCCCACTCCCTTTATTTTATAATAAACACCCACTCCGTCTTCAGAAACAGCTTTTTCAATCCCTGATAAAGGAGAATCGGGTTCTGCTTTTTCATTACAGCTGCTGAACCACAGAATCACTCCTATGAATAATAGAGATAAAAAAAGAATTTTTCTCACGGCTTTTCTCCCTTATATTTATCCTGAACTATTCATAAACAAATGGCGGATATTTTTGACTCGTGAATAATTCAGGCTGTTCATAATTATATATCATAAAATTAGACAAATCAGAAAAAAATAAAAGACTTATCGCACTCCATAATTGTATTCTGTTTTCTCTTCGTTTCGATCCGTAGCCGGGGGAGGTTCTGGAGAAAAAGAGGATATTTTCTCTCTGAGCTCAGAGTTCATTTCAATCTGTATTGAATCAAGGGAATCTTTAAGCTGATTGACGTTCCTGCCTCCTATAATGGGGCAGGTCACAGCCGGATGACTCGCTACCCAAGCCACTGCCAAGCTAGCTGGAGAAAATCCTCTTTTTTTAGCAAATTCTGAAAAATCTTCAGCAGCCTGGTACATCCAGTTATAACTGTATCTGGTGGCATACATTTTGTTGCTGATCAATCTTCCCGAATCCGGTTTCTTTTTGACTCCGTATTTTCCGGTTAAAAGACCTCCTCCCAATGGACTGTAAGGAATCACTCCCAGTTGTTCTGCCCGAGCTTGAGGGAAGATCTCAACTTCTGCCTGGCGTTTAACCAGATTGTACATGGGCTGGATGCAGTAAAAAGGAGTCCATCCATTTTTTTCTGCTGTTCCTAAGGCTTTGGCTACCTGCCAGGCAGCAAAATTACTGGCTCCTGGATAAAGGATTTTTCCCTGAGTCACCAGGTCATCCAAGGCTCGTAAAGTTTCTTCAAGGGGAGTCAAATCATCAAACCGGTGAATAAAGTAAACGTCTATCCTATCTGTTTGAAGACGTTTTAAACTGGATTCCACAGCATTCATTATATGATACCGGCTGGCTCCTCTTGAATTAACATCTTTTCCAGTTGGAAAATAAACCTTACTGGCAATGACCACTTCGTTCCTGTGCTTTTTTGTGAGTTTTCCCAGTAGGATTTCTGCCTGCCCGTCATTATAAACATCCGCACAGTCAAAAAAATTAATTCCTTTATCCCGACTCAAGTGAAACATCTCTTTGGACATGTCTGCATCAGCATCCCCGCCAAATGACATGGTACCCAAACACAATTGAGAGACCTTGATTCCTGTTTTCCCTAGCAGTTTATATTCCATCTTAATTTCTCCTGTTTACAGTTTTATTCTATCACACCCTCCTGATGTTTCAAATAAACTCTATAACAGAAACAGAAATGCTCCCAAAATTTATTTATGGAGAAAAAATGGTAACAGAATCACAGATAAAAAATGATGGAATTCAATCTTCACTGAGAAGACTTAGAAGCACCATACAAGTGCTCCATTAGAGCAATGAATTCTGCAGGCAGGGTATCCATAAATTCAATGCCCATACCAAATTTCTTTTCTTCTTTGATGTTTTTCACCCAACGCACTTTCCCGCGTAAAGAAATTGATTTTTTCTTTAACACAGGAAGTCTTATTTTCAAGACTGTGTCCACAGGATAATATTTACTGCTTTTTACTTTCACCCCATTCAAGGAAAGATTTTCTGTAAAAGCAGTGAATTTATCATAATTGACTTGTTGTTGTGAAGCTGTGTCTTTACAAACTTCTAGTTCTACTTCTTGTTCCTCTTGTTTTCTTTTTTCCCGCCTTTTTTCCTGTTCCATTATCTTTTTATCCTTTTATAAATCTTATTGTATAAAAAATTCTCGTTTACACAATACTTTTTTAAATTACCAAAAATAATGGGCATCTAACAACATCACCCCTTTAAGATAATTAATATAATCAATTATAAAACTTATGTCAAAAAAAATGATTCTTAACCTCTTATTGCACTAATTACGAAATAGTTTATAATGTATTTGAAGGTCAGTTTTAGTATCAATTTTGTGCAAATGGACTAAAAAAAGGACAGTTTCTCTCAAATTATTGAAATGCTTTCTCTGTTAAGAGATGGCATATAATTTGCACAGAAATTGAAGAAGGAGAATTACATATGGAAAAACCAATGCTGTTTTTATGCCTGTTTTTTTTAATCATCCCTTTCAGCCTTTCACTATCTGAAAATACTGGAGATCAGGAAGAAAGCGTAGCTGTTCCAGTCCGTGTGTTTAAAGGAAACAAATTTATAGATAATCTTAAAATAGATGATTTTGAAATATATGAAGAAGGGATCAAGCAAAAAATCGAATCTCTTTATCTTATCAAAAATTCACACATCACAAAAAAAGAAGAATCCATTGAAATCAATCCCACTGTATCCCGAACTTTTTATCTTCTTTTCCAGTTAACTGAATACAACCCAAAAATTGCAGATGCCATCCAATATTTTTTCTCAGAAGTCATAACCCCTAATGACTCACTTGAACTGATGACGCCTATGAAGAACTACTCTCTGTCCGATCAGGCAATGCAGTCTATGTCCATGGAAGACCTGGGTGAAGAAATGACAAAAATCGTCCGAAAAGATACTCAAACTGGTTCTTCCCAATATAAAAGCCTTCTCAGAGACCTTAGAAGAATTGTCTCCAGCATTTCAGGCTCCAGCTCACGCTCAGGTTTTGACTTTGAAGAAGACTCAAGCGTTGATTCCTTTGGCATTGAATTCCTCCTCCCACGGTATAGAGAGACACTCAGCCAAATAGAACAACTTCGACTGGTCAAAGAGAGTAAGTTTTTGCAGTTTGCCCAACAGCTCAAATATAAAAAAGGACAAAAATTTGTGTATTTATTTTATGAAAGAGAATTTAGGCCTGAAATCCAACCCAGAATCATCCAGGAGCTGACATCCATGCTTCAAGACCAACCTCATGTCTTGGGAAGTCTCCAGGATCTTATGGCTGTCTACAGCCGGGAACCAAAAATTGATACCCGAAAAATCATGTATGCCTTTGCAGATGCCGGAATTTATTTTAACTTCTTATTCTTAGACAGAAAACCTGTTCATTATTCTGGGATACAGATGCATGAACAGTCTGAAGATATCTTTGAAACTTTTTCAAAGATCTCCAGAGCAACAGGAGGAGATGTTTACACAGCTCAAAATCCCTATCTTTCATTTAAAAAATGTGCAGATAAAGCCCAACGCTATTATCTTCTTTATTACATTCCACAAAAAGCTCAAGATGAAGAAAACTTTAAATCCATAGAGGTCAAAATCAGGAATAAAGATTATAACTTATTATATCGGACTGGCTATATCTCCAACTAACCTGACCTGTTCATAAAAAAATGGCGATGTCTTCATTGTCATTTTATTTTTTTGATATCACTTTTTCCTGAGCAAAACCTTTGCCACTCAAAATCCGTATAGGTATAATAATGCACTTGTGCATCAAAAATAAAAAAGAGAGGTGTCCATGAGACAAAAAATACTGACCATTTCTTTGTGTCTTGTTTTTCTTAGCATATTCATTCCAGCCTCCACTGATTCTTTAAATTTCATCCAATACCACAGTCCTGCTGAACTGAATGAAGCGGTTAAGAACTTAGCGAACAATTATCCTCAAATAACAAAACTTCATTCCATTGCCAAAACTCCTTCTCAGAGAGAAATTTATATACTGGAAATCGGAAACGAAACAGATAAGGGGAAAAAAGAACTGCCTGCTGTGCTTGTAGTCGCCAATATAGAAGGAACCACTCCCATTGCCAGTGAAGCAGCTCTTTATTTAGTGAAATCTGTTTTGGAAGATAAATCCCTTTTTAAGGATAAGACATGGTATGTGCTTCCCTGTGGGAATCCAGATGCCGCATCCCATTATTTTCAAGAACCTTTGATCCAAAATCCAAGAAATTCCAAGCCTTATAATGATGACATGGATGATCAAGTGGATGAAGACGGAGTGGAAGACTTAGATGGAAACGGTGTCATCACCACCATGAGAATCAAAAGCCCTGAAGGAACCTGGATGATCGTCCCGGATGAATCCCGAATCATGAAAAAAGCTGATCCCAGTAAAGGGGAACAGGGAGTCTATAAGCTTTATTCGGAAGGTCGGGATAATGATGGAGACGGAAAATACAATGAAGACGGTCCCGGAGGGGTTAATATTGGAATCAATTTTCCTCATCTTTTTCAATATTACACCCCAACCGGAGGATCCTGGCCCGGAAGCGAAGAAGAAAGTTACAACCTCATAAAATTCATCATGGAGCATCAAGAAATCGGAATGACTTTCTGTTTCGGTGCCTCTAATTTCTGTCTCAACCCCCCTGAAGGAGGCCGACAAGGTTCTGTGGATCTAGACCAGATCAAAATACCTGAGAGATACGGAGAGATGTTTGGATTGGATACAGAAAAGACCTACACCATGAAAGAAATCATTGACCTGCTTCAACCGCTTGTGCCTGCAGGAATGCAGCTCACAGAATCTATGGTGGCTCAATTTTTAGGTTTGGGTGCGGTGGTCAATCCCCTTCCTGAAGACTTGAAATACTATAAAGAACTAGCTGATCAGTATAAAGAATTCCTCAAAAAAAATAGATTGGACCAAGAACGTCTTGAACCTCAAAAAGCTAAGGATGGTTCCTTTGAACTCTGGTCTTACTATCATCTTGGGCTTCCTTCATTCAGTATGGATTTCTGGACTTTACCCAAAGTAAAACAAGAAAAAAAAGAATTAGAGATAACCCCTGAAAAACTGGAAAAAATGACTGATGAAGAATTCATTGCTTTAGGGGAAGATAAAATAAATCAATTCCTCAAATCAATGGGGGCTCCTGATAATTTCAAGGCAAAAAATGTCATGGATGCGGTTAAAAGCGGGGCTATGAATACCAAGAGAATGGCGGAAATGCTGAAAAAAATGCCCAAACCCCAAGAAAAAGAAGGAGGCTCTGGAGAAGACAAAGCCCTTCTGGCTTTCAGCGACCAAAACCTGGAAGGAAAAGGATTTGTCGATTGGAAAGAATATGACCACCCCACATTAGGTGTCGTCGAAATAGGAGGAGAAGTACCGTTCACAAAAAACACTCCTCCGCCGGATATGATCCAAAAATTATTAAAAGGTCAGGTACCCTGGGTTTTTGAAATCGCCAATAAAATGGCTCATATTCAAATTTCAAAAACAGAAGTCAAAGAGATCGGAAGCGGAGTTTACAGGCTTAAAGTCTGGGTGGAAAATTCAGAATATCTGCCTTATCCCACAGCCATGGGAAAAAGGAACAACCGAATTCTTCCTGTCATCGTCACCCTTGATGGGGAAATCGACATACTTGAAGGTAAAAAAAGAAGCCTTATCAAGTCATTTGGAGAAAATAAAAGCCAGGAAATAAGCTGGTTGATCCATGTAAAAAAACCTGTAAAAATTGAGATTCAGGCAAAGACCAACATTGCCTGGAAAGACTCCAAGACTATCACTCTAGGAGGCAGGAGATGAAAAAAACAATTTTAGTTTTAACCCTATTCGGGCTTTTATTAGCTGCCAACAGCACTCCAGCGGCAGATCAAAAAATATCGGTTCCGCTTACTTTTGACCACTATTATTCTTATGAAGAAATGGTAGAAGCTATTAAAGCACTGAACAAAGCCTTTCCCACTCTCACTAAAGTGGATTTAGTAGGAAAAAGTGAAGAAGACCGTGCTATATATTGTGTTACAGTCAATAACCCGGAAACAGGAGCAGAACTGGATAAACCAGGAGTTTACATAGACGGAAACATTCACGGCAATGAGATCCAGGCAACAGAAGTGTGCCTTTATCTCCTTAATTATATTCTCACCAAATACGGGGAAAACGAGAATATTACTGAAGTGGTGGACAAAAACTGCTTCTATGTCATCCCTTCTGTAAATGTGGATGGAAGATACCACTTTTTTAATGATCCCAATACAGCCAGCAGCAACAGAGGGCTTCGAAGACCTAAAGACGATGACCGGGACGGTCTGGTTAATGAAGACTTCCCCGATGACCTGGACGGAGATGGAAATATCTGCATGATGCGGAAAAAAGATCCCTATGGTCAATACAAGACAGATCCAGAAGACCCCCGATTGATGATACGGATAAAACCGGGCGAAAAAGGGGAATGGACTTTACTGGGACAAGAAGGAATCGACAATGATGGAGATGGACTGATCAATGAAGATTCAGAAGGATATGTGGATCCAAATAGAAACTGGGGCTTTGATTGGATGCCTGAATATGTCCAGTCTGGAGCTGGGGACTATCCTTTTTCCGGTAAAGGCATTAAAGCCATGGCTTCTTTCATCCGCCAACGCCCTAACATATGCATGGCGTGGGCGTTTCATAATTCAGGCGGATTATATCTAAGAGGACCCAGTCAAAAAAACCTCCGTTATCCTCTCCAGGATATTCAGGTCTATGATTATCTTGGAAAACAAGGAGAGCGGATCACTCCGGGTTACCAATACTTGGTGAGCTGGAAAGACCTTTACACCACCTATGGCGATTTTATTGAGTGGATGGTCGGCTGCAACGGCGCCTACGGATTTGTAGGAGAACTTTTTCAGTCTTCAACTGAAACCTTCAAAACCAGACAAGAAGAGAAACAAGCCCAACCTGAAGCTGGAGAAGGATTTCCCTTTATGGAATCGAATGAATTGGCAAGAGAAAGATTAAAATTCAATGATCATCTGGCACAAGGAGAACTCTACAAACCTTGGGCTCCCTGCAACCACCCCACTTATGGAGAGATTGAAATCGGAGGGTGGGTCAAATACTCTTCCCGCATGCCCGCACCGTTTATGCTTAAAGACCTGGTCCATAGAAACGCCATGGCTGTTCTCTTCTCAGCAAAAAACACACCGGAAGTCAGCATGGATGTTTTTGAAGTCAAGGAAGTTGAAAACAATCTTTACAGACTAAGAGTGAGACTGAAAAATTCAAAAGCTATCCCTACCATGAGCTATTATGCCCAGCAGCACAACCTGTTCCCAAAAGATCAGCTCACTGTTTCAGGAAAAAATGCCCAGGTTCTGGCTGGAGGAAAACTCCTGGATCCCTACAGAAACACAGCTTCATATAAAGAACACAGACCTGAACTCCAATTCCTGTTTGTGCCTGGTTTCGGAAATGTGGAATATCAGTTTCTGGTATCTGGAAAAGGAAACATCCAGATCAAATATGAATCCAGATTCGGGGGTAAAATCACCCAAACCATCGAGCTCAAATAAAAAAAAACAATCCAAAGAATATCGGTTCTCGTTAGATGTTTTTATAAAGAAAAAATCACCATCAGAACTTTATAAACAAGCCGATATTCAAATTGGTATCTATATGAGTGCCTTTTTGAATAACAGATCCTTCATCATCAAATAAAGTAGTCCCTCCACTTTCAAGCCTGATGATTTGTTCGAAATCTGGGTCACAGACAAAAATTCTGGCATCGATCTTAAATCCCAAATTCGAGGAAAAAAGTGCTTTCACCCCCAGTCCTCCATTAAAAGTAAGGGCAGTTGTGTTGAGGTAATATAAATGAAACCTTTCATCAGAGCCCGGGGAACTCACATCTATCTCAGGTCCCACTCCCTGTGCTATCCGAAACTGAGTGAATCCTAAACCAGCCGTGGCATAAGGAGTTATAGGGCTGGATGAAGGGAAATTAAAAACAAAATTACCGTAATAACGAATAATATTCCCACCGGACCGGGTGGCTGTTTCTAACCATTCAGAATACCCTGTCGATTCCAATCTATATAAGAAATCATCGACCAATCCATCAGTAAATTTTGTTTTAACCGGGATATACTCCACACTAGCCTCAAGACCTGTGGATGGTGTTATATTCCAGGCAATCCGGCCTCCAAACCCTAACCCGCTTTGCTCCTCCAGAACAGATGAAAAAAAAGCCTGCCATTCAGGGTGCCAACTTGATATTTCCGATTCCACACTGCTATTGATATCAAACTCGCTGGGAAAAGATACATTCATATTATAAAGACCAAAAACAGTGAATTCCACTTGAGAGAAACTCAAATTAGTTAAAAACAGTGCTCCGACTAATATTCCAACTCCAATGCTAATTTTTTTGTGCAATAGATCTCTCCTTTTCTTGATTCATTTTCTTATAATACAATAACAACCAGGAGTCAATAAGAACATAAATAAAGTGTTTGCAGCTCTATCATTTTACGGCTATTGACTCTATGAGCCTGCTTTGATATAAATAATCATTCCAATTTGGAAGAGATGAATTCATAAATCGGAGAAGAAAATGGACCTATTTGATAAATGTAATACTGACAGCGGATATTTTGGAATATTCCGCGTTCAAGATGATTACTTCTTTACCCGCCCCATTTTAGACCCATTTCCTGGAACAAGAACTATTTTTAATGGAAAAAAGTGTATCCAGTGGTCTATCAACAATTACCTGGGGCTGGCTGAAAATAAAGAAATCAAAGAACTGTCTGAAAAAATAGTAAAAAAATACCCCTTAAGCGCTCCTATGGGGTCCAGAATGATGACCGGAAACACTAAATTTCACAAGGAATTAGAGCAAAAGCTGGCTGAATTCACAGAGAAAGAATCTGCTATTCTTTTTAATTATGGATACCTGGGAGTTTTAGGAACCATTGCTTCGTTAGTGGATCGAAACGACACCATTGTTATCGATAAGCTTTCGCATGCTTCTATGCTGGATGCTACCTTTTTAGCTTCAGGAAAATTCCGTGCTTACAGACACAATGATATGAACAGTCTGGAAAGCCATTTAAAGCGAATCAACAGAAACCGAAAAGGTGGTGTATTGATAGTGACCGAAGGAGTTTTTGGCATGCGGGGCGACCTTGCCGACCTTCCAAATATATGCCAGCTCAAAGAAAAATATGATGCCCGTCTTTTTATCGACGATGCTCATGGTTTTGGAGTGATGAGTGAAAGCGGTCAAGGCACAGCTTCCTATTTCAACCTGCAGGATAAAATTGATATCTACTTTGGTACATTTGCCAAAGCTTTTGCCGCTATAGGTGGAGTCTCAGCCGCAGATAAAAAAGTGGTGGACTGGATAAGGTACAATGCCAGAACTCAGGTCTTTGCCAAGAGCCTTCCTATAGTGTATGTAGAGGTGCTGAAAAAAACCCTAGAGATAGTTAAGAGCGGAGCAGCCAGGCGGAAAAAGATGTTTGAAAATGCAGAAAGACTCAAGTCAGGACTATCCGATCTGGGCTACAACATTGGAAAAGGACGATCCCCCATCACAGCGGTGTATGTGCCAGCCGGTGACATGAAAATGGGAATGCAGATCATAACAAAACTAAGGGAATTGGGGATATTCATCACAGGGGTTATGTATCCAGTGGTTCCAAAGGGGATCATTTTATTTAGACTCATTCCTACCGCCACTCATACAAAAGAGGATATAGATAAAACCATCCAGGCATTCAGGACAGTCCGGGATAATCTTAAGTTAGACCTTGATTCTTTAAAACACGCAGCTTTATAACCAAAGATTTGAATTTAAACGTAAAATAAGTTTGCCCGGGACAAGTGAGAGTTGAGTCTTTTTAACAAAATATCAGTTTTTCAGGAAGCCCTGCTTTTTATTTTTCTGGCTTTATTATCCTATGCAATCTACTTTTTCATTGCTCTTTCAAAACGAATAAAAAATAAGTTCATCAGAAAATTTGGATTTGAAAAAACAAAAATATACTGGATATTATTCCAACGAGGAGTTGGCGTTTTTCTCTATGGGCTCATTCCTGTGCTTGTGGCTTTTATGTCTTACCCAAAAAAAATTTCTTTCTATGGATTATCTTTTGTGAATTTCTTAGATTCCATTTATTGGACTCTAGGAATATCTGCAGTCATCATCCCCTTCAGCATTCTGAATGCCCGGAGTCCTTTTCATCAAAAAAAATACCCACAGATTCAAACTGAGGAATGGAATTTGGGTCTGGTTTTTCTCAGTGCGTCATCATGGATTGTTTACCTTTTTGCCTATGAGTTATTACTGAGAGGCCTCCTTTTCTTTGCCTGCTTAAGGTCATTTGGTCTCTGGCCTGCGGTCATCATAAACATTTCAATATATGCTTTTTTTCATCTCCATAAAAATTATAAAGAGATTTTTGGCTCAGTGCTTCTGGGAATTGTATTCTGCCTCATAACCTATAAAACAGGAACCATTTGGACTGCTTTTTTCGCTCACACTATTTTAGCCCTTTCCAGTGAATGGGCTTCCCTATCTTTTAATCCAAAAATGAAAATAAAACTGGTGGGAAATAAAAAATGAAATATTTTGTGACAGGCGCCACCGGATTTATAGGCAGTGTTCTGGCGAGAAAGCTCGCTGATTCCGGGCACACAGTGCATGCTCTTTTTCGTTCAAAATCTAAAACTGATTCCATAAAACACTCTAACATCCGATTGTTCAAAGGAGATATCCTGGACATTAAGACCATTCAAAGGGCTTTGAAGGGCTGCCCTTTTGTTTTTCATACAGCAGCCATGACAAAAATTTGGACAAAAAATCCTCAACTTTATCATGACATCAATGTCAGGGGAACTATAAATATCATGGAAGCTTCTTTAACTTCAGGAGTTAAAAAAGTGGTCATGACCTCTACGGCTGGTGTGTTTGGTCCTTCTCTAAACTGTGAAGTTAATGAAAAAACAATTAGAAAAACAGAATATTTCACAGAATATGAGAAAACAAAGGAAAAAGCTGATTTATTGGCTCTTGATTTTGTCAAAAAAGGATTAGGGATCGTGCTGGTTCATCCAACTCGCGTCTATGGCCCAGGTCTCATCAAAGAAAGCAACAGCGCCACCAAGCTAATGAAATTATACACAAAAGGCAGATGGCCAATCATACCAGGAAGCGGAAAAAGCATTGGAAATTATGTGTACATAGATGATGTGATCAAAGGACATCTTTTGGCCATGGAAAAAGGAACTCCCGGTGAAAAATATATCCTGGGAGGTGAAAATATTTCCTACTGCGGCTTTTTTGATTCCTTGAAGAAAGTTTCACAAAAAAAATATATTTTAATAAAGATGCCCTTTTTTATCATAATAATTTTTTCGGAGATCATGAAAATCCTAGCAAAAATCTTCAACTTTTATCCGTTTATAACACCAGAAATGGCAAAAAAGCTAAGTCAGAACTGGCCTGTATCCAATAAAAAGGCTTTTCAGGAACTGGGATACCGACCCCTTTCCTTTGAAGAAGGAATGAAAAAAACAATCCAGTGGTTCAAAAGCAGGGAAAATAATCCCTGGGATCATAAAACAAAAAATACTCTATGGTGAATTTCAAAACAAAAAGCTTAATAAATCCAGGAATGGACCTCTCCTTCAGGAGCATTTCGAAGAATATGCTCTTTAAACAATTTTAAAAGTTCTGTCCTGTCCGGACCCCAACAGTGAGGTCTTCGGTCCCCGTATTCAACCACTCCGTTGTAGTAAGGATTTTGGGTGCTTTCTAAAAATCTTTCCATAAGTGCCACCGCATTATTCAGGTAATAAGTATCCATATCTCCCACATAGATATGAATTTTACCTTCCAAAGCCTGGCCTATGCGGTCCCATTTTTTTTCAAGATAATATCTCAGGTCATAATGTTCTCTCCAGTATTCAGCCACTTCTGGATCGATCTTTCCGCTCTTTTTATCAAAAAGAGGCTTCACGTACCCGTCTTCTCCTATAGGGCCAAACACAGCCTGAAAAATATCGATCTGTTCTCCGGACCGACCCTTGGTTCCCACAGCCAGCTCCATATGGTTCCTCTGTTTAGAGGTCAGTCTGACAAGGCCATCGGGAGAACGGTCGCTGGCAGTAGGAACCTTTATCCAACCGCTTTTTTTGTAATAAGCATTTTCATCATTATAGATATCTATACACTGAAAATAGCGGAAATCAACCGGATCAGGGCAAAGAGACCAGGTTCCTCCAAAAAATTCTGGATGAAAAATCTGAAGAGCCAGAGAAATCCATCCCCCTGTTGATCCTCCGGATAACACTCGGGCATAAGGCTTTTGAATAATCCGGAATTTTTGTTCCACTGTAGGGATGAGCTCTTTGATAATGGCATCACCGTAAGGGCCGGTGTTAGGGGAATTCACTCCATAAGAATCATCATAATAAGGGCAGGGATGCTGGAAGGTAACCAAAATCATTCGAGGGCATTCATCTGAAATCCAAAATTTATAAAACTCATGCCCATAGGCTGCCCATCGGTTATTCGAATCTGGCTTTTTTGGATCAAATCCATTGGGAGCTCGAAGTGAAAAATGACCTTGGATGTAATTCACAGGATAATGAGTGTCCGGGTGCTCTTCATATCCTTTGGGAAGCAAAATAGTGGCCCCTAAATAAACAGGCTCTCCCCAAAATTCTGTTAGAATTTTACTTTGGAATTTGATCCTTTTCACCCATTTTGTATCAGAAGGTATTTCTATGGGGGGGATTTTATGATCACATCTTAATCTGATGGGGCTGTCTTTTGAAGGCGGACACTTGATTTTCTTGACTTCACTGTAGAGATTTCCAGGTGATCTGGTCCATCTCTGTCCTTCCCACTGGTCATTGTGAAGCCACAAGACATGACCGTCAGAGCGTTCAAATCGGGTGTATATATTAATAAATCCCTGGACATAGTACTCACCAGGAGGTAATTCACTGAGGCTTTCCAAAGGATACCCAAAATGACTCTCATCAATTCCAACCGGAATATCAGGATCTAAATTTTGGATGTCTTTCCCAAAAAAAGGCACACCGCTGGTGCCGATTTGAAACCGGGGCTCACGGTTTTTATTCTCAGCCACCATCACATAAACTCTTCCGGTTACGGAATCAGGATGAATAGATTCAGGAAACGAGATTTCAAAGCTGAGTTCATTCTCTGCTTTTTTGACACATCCTGAAGCAGCTATCAAGCAAAGAATCAACCCAAGGGCTGACCATCTAAAACCTTTGAATTTATTGAACATCAAGTCTTCCTCCGTTAAATAAAATAATGGGTCAAATCTGAACCTCATAGACGCCGGAGATATCTTTTAAGGAAATATTTTTATTATCAGATAACATTTTTCTTAAACTTCAAAATTCTATAAACAAACAAAAAAATAATCAAGAACCTCTTTCCCTGCCTGAATTGCTGAACGCCTTTTCATATGTTAAACTGCATTGTTCTAAGGAGAATGTTCATGAAAAAAACAGCCTTATTCCTTTGTCTTATTTTTTTGTTTCTCACCTTAAACTCTGCAGCTCAAGTCAATCCCGATGGAGAAAAAGCTTGGAAGCATGTGGAATACCTTTCATCAAGTCATTTTAAAGGACGTAAATCCGGCACTCCGGAATATCTAGAGGCAGCCCAGTATGTAGCGGCAAAGATGAAAGAATTCGGACTTGTCCCAGGAGGGAAAAAAGGTTCATACTTCCAGCAGGTCGATTTTAAAAACTGGCGACATTTTGAACCCCCAACCCGCTTTGAAATTATCTCCCCCCAGCACCTCCAATTTTTCCCAGGCCGCTCCAATCACTTTTTCCCCAACAGCGGGACAGGGTCAGGGACTTTGAATGCTCAACTTGCTTTTGCCGGATACGGACTTATATCCAATAAAGAACAATGGAACGATTATAAAAATTTAGATGTCAAAGAAAGAATCGTGCTCATCATTCCAGGCGCTCCTGAATTTCTCAAAGGAATATCCGAAAAAGAAAAAACTCTGGACAGCAAAATCAAAACAGCTGTCAAAAAAGGAGCCGGCGGCGTTTTGATAATGAATATAGGGGAAGGCATCAGAGGTTGGCACTTCCCAGCCGGAGCCAAAAAGAGCACCTGTCCTGAAGGATTCTTGGTCATGACAGCCAATGAATTTCTTCTGGATCAGATATTTTATATGAAAAATCTAAGCTGGCGCACTACAGTCAGCCGAATGATCCGGGAGAAAAAGCCCGATCCTTTTTTATTAGATATCACAGTGGAAATGGAAACTCATTTTATTCACCAGGACCGGAAAGCCCCCAACGTATTGGGCCTCATTCCTGGAAAACATCCTGAACTTAAAAATGAATACATTATCATAGGCGGTCATCTGGACCATCTGGGTGTGGGTCTTGATGGTGCTGTGTACAATGGGGCTGACGACAATGCCTCTTCTGTAGGAGTCATATTGGAAATAGCACGGGCGATCCA
>Ga0102944_1001086_pt1 | contig 18941 bp, 17 predicted proteins | sample SalPonD_shore_MG_FD_78172 | JGI IMG/M metagenome (GOLD analysis project Ga0102944, IMG submission 78172) | Salt pond soil microbial communities from South San Francisco under conditions of wetland restoration - Salt Pond MetaG... | ecosystem: Environmental > Aquatic > Marine > Intertidal zone >...
CAAATTCCACCTCGTTAACGAATGATCGCAGTTGAGCGAACTCCTCCTCTGTTTCCGCCGGATATCCCACGATCAAACTGGTACGCAACGCCACGTTCGGGATAGCTTCTCTCACCCGGTGGATTCGGTCCAGGATGCCTTCACGACCCAAGCCGCGGCGCATATGGGTGAGCAATCTGTCGGACGCGTGCTGGACCGGCATGTCCAGATAAGCACAGATATTCTCAGCTTCCGCCATCACCGGGATATTTTTCCTGGAAAAATGGGCGGGATGCGCATAATGCAGCCGTATCCAATGCAATCCTTCGATCCCGGAAAGTTCGCGGAGCAGATCATGGAGATAGACCTTCGCGTCCAGATCCCAGCCATACGCTGTCGTATCCTGGCCGATGATCATGAGTTCCTTCACGCCATTGTCTGCCAATCGCTCTGCCTCCCGGACCAGCGAATCGATGGTCCGGCTCTGCTGCTTCCCGCGCATCAGCGGGATAGAACAGAAGCTGCAGCCATTGTCACAGCCCTCGGTGATCTTCAGATAGGCATAGTGATCCGGGGTGAGCAGAGATCGCCAGTAGGTGGGATCGAATTCCATATAAGGTTTACCGCTCAAATACTGCACGGCCTCCGCCATTTTTCCCTGTTCAAAGAATTTGTCCACCTCCGGCAGCGCGTCCTGCAACTCGCCGGTCTCAAACCGGGAAGCCAGACACCCCATGACAATCAACTGTTTATGCGGGTCCGCCTTTTTTAATTCTGCGGCCTCCAGAATCGTATCGACCGATTCCTGGCGGGCCTCGTCCAGGAATCCGCAGGTGTTGACAATGATGGCGTCAGCCTCGGTCGGCTCCTTCGATACCTGAAACTCCAACTGTTTCAGGCCTCCCAGAAGGACTTCGGAATCCACCAGGGCCTTGGCACAACCAAGACTAATTAGATGAATCTTCGGTTTATTCATATATTTCGTTGTCTTCTTTTATTTTTAAATGAACCATATATTCCCTCATCCGACTCATTAACTGTAAAACAATGCCTCAGCGAATTGTTCCGGGTCAAATTTCTGCAGATCTTCTATACGTTCCCCCACTCCGACATAGTGCACCGGGATATTTAACTGGCGATTCACTGCGACGGCAACGCCGCCTTTTGCAGTGCCATCTAGCTTCGCGATAACGATGCCTGTCAGAGGAACAGCCTGATCGAACTGTTTCGCCTGCATGATGGCATTCTGTCCGGTGGTGGCGTCCAGGACCAGGAGGGTTTCATGGGGTGCACCTTCTATCTGTTTCCCGAGCACCCGTTGAATCTTCCGCAACTCCTCCATCAGGTTCTTCTGCGTATGCAGCCGGCCTGCCGTATCGGCAATCAGGATATCCACATCCCGGGCTTTCGCAGCGGCTGCGGCGTCATAGGCCACCGACGCCGGATCTTTAGCTTGCTTATTGGAGATAATCTCCGCATCCGCCCGATTCGCCCACATCTCCAACTGCTCCATCGCCGCCGCACGGAACGTATCCGCGGCAGCCAGCAGCACAGATTTCCCCTGGTCCCGATAATAGCGTGCCAGCTTTCCGATGGTTGTGGTCTTCCCGGATCCGTTCACGCCAACCACCATAATTACTTGCGGGTGTGCCAGGGACTCAGATCCCCGCTGCTGGCGTCCGTTGGTCAGCAATGCTTTTATTTCCTCCTGCAAAACCGATTGCAGTGACTGCATATCCACTTCGCCGATCTCATCCGCTCGCTCCCGCAGATCATCCAGCAGCTGCAGAGTGGCCTCCACGCCGATGTCCGCTTCGATCAGAATCGCCTCCAATTCGTCCAAGACATCCTCGTCAATCTTGGTTTTTCCGGTGAAGACCTGTCCGAGCTTCTCGACCATATTTTCATGCGTTTTCTGCAAACCCGCCTTTATTTTCCGAAAGGTGCTATGCATAGTTTGAGCCTCCCGCTCGCCTGCGCAGATGAATTTTCAGGTAAATGAAGTAGACCCGGACATATCGTCCCCAGGACAGGATCAGGGTACCGGTGGCCAGCCACATTACGTATTCCTTATACGGTGACCAATCAATCACATACAGAATAATGGTCAGGGCAATAAAATTTATGCTGAGCTTCCCGGAAAAGTTCGCCTGGAATGCCTTCCGATGGGCGTTCATGAGATAAGCGGCGCTGGCCGCAATGGAGAGATCCCGCACCAGCAGGATTGTGAAAAACCACCAGGGCAGTCCCCGAAACGCCGTCAGGTAGATGAGGAGATTGGCAATATTTATCTTATCCGCAATCGGGTCCAACATCTTTCCAAATGATGAAACCGTTCGGGAATGCCGGGCGACATATCCATCCAGAAAATCCGATAGCACGCCGACTGCCATTAAAACCAGTGTGAGCAGAATGTGTCCGGAGTGCAGGGCGATGATGACTGGCACAATTAAAAACGCACGGAGAATGCTGACCAGATTAGCTGCGGAAAAAATATATGGCAATTTATTCGTCATGACATCCGCATCTGTGCTGACAGATCTAATTCATGGTGTTGAAAAAACCGTGCAGTCTGGTACTCATAGGTGCGTTCCAAATCCTGCCAGTCCATGGGAGATGAAACATTCCCGTTGGAAAAATAGACTCCCCGTTCAGTCATTGCCTTCAGAAACTCATATTCATGTGAAATACAGATTATGGTAGATAATGTTTTCGAATGAAACAATCTCTTGATTTTATCACGATCTCCAGGACCGATACCAATCGTTGGTTCATCGAAAATTATCAGCTCCGGGGTCAGGGCCGCCCCGACTGCAAGCACGATACGGCGCTGCTCTCCTCCACTAAAAGTCCAGACAGGACGGGAAAACGGTTCCTCCCGGTCTATCCCAAGAGCGATTAACTGTTCGATTAGGCGTTCCCGGTATTCTTCCTCCTGAAATGCCTTCCGCTCCCGCAGAACCAGGATTGTCTCGTTCAGGGTTCCGGTGTGCAGCAATTGCTCGGCAAACTGCGGGATATAGACAATATCATCCGGCTCTGCCGCGGTGTGGAGTTTTCCCTCTGTCTCCGGGAGGATCCTGGAGATAATTCTGGCAAATGTCGATTTCCCCGAACCGGAATACCCGTACCATCCCTGGATCTCCCCGTGGTGCAATGTGTAGTTCTCTGCAGACAGAAGAAACGGCTCACCATCACCATGGGATGGATATTGAAATCGCAAGGCCTCAGCCGAGAGAATCACATCGGCAGATGCCCCAGATCTTCTACCATTCCCCTGACTCACGTGGCCGGTGAGTTCTGTGGACTGATACCCGCCCGGGGCCGCATCTTTTTTTATATCATTCCAGCCCAATTCCAGCACCCGGTCTCCAATGACCTGCTCTTCCGGGTACTGGGTTATCCAGAGAAAGCCGATCCCACGGGAGTGTACTTTTTCCATGAATTCATAGAGCTCAGTCTGCATCGGGTAATCGAGAAAAGAGGTCGGTTCGTCCAGGATGAGATAATCACAGTTCATCGCCAGTAATCCAGCCAACCCTGTTTTTTGTTTTTCTCCGCCCGCCAGTTTTGCAATCTCGGTGTTTCTATAAGCATCAAGCCCGAAAAACCGCAACGCATCACGTACTTTCCGATGCGTAATATCAGGCTTCACCCCCTCATTCTCAAGTCCGTAAGCCACATCCCGCTCCACGGTCGCGCCAATCAGCTGATGTTCCGGATTCTGGCGAAGAAATCCGACCCGCAGCGTCGAATGTTCAATGGGGGTATCTCCAAGGAAAATGCGACCCTTTGCCGGGCTCAGTGCGCCGGCCAGTAACAATCCGAGTGTTGTTTTCCCGGTTCCGCTCTCTCCCACCAGCACTGTCCGCTGCTCGAGATCCAGCCGAAGATCAAAGGCTCTGAAAATATACTCATCCGTTCGGGACGGCCGATACCAGAGATGGGAACAGTGCAGCATGCTCATCTCCCATCTCCCTGCTGATTCGCGAGAATGCGATCCACTGTGGCTTCAGTGGCACCGGCATTTCGCTCGATTACACCATACGCCTGGGCCTGGGCCATACGAAGCGCTTCACTGTCTGTCAGCAGATTGTACAATGTGCCCCACAGCTGCTCGCTGTCAGTTACCGCGAAGCCTCCTCCCGATTTCACGAGTTGCTCGGCTTCATTGGAACTCTGATGATCAGGGCCATACAACACCGCACAGCCGGCCACAGCCGGTTCCATCACATTATGGACGGACCCTGAAAAACCCCCTCCCACAAAGGCAATATCACCGGCGTGATATAATTCGGCGAGTACTCCTATAGTATCCACAAGCAAAACACGGCCGTGGTTTTCCGCCTCCTTCTTCTGTTGTATGTTCGAGTACAATTCATAATCTACCTGAAAGTTCTCGCACCAGTCACTTAAGTCTCTGAGATGGTGTTCAGAGGGTTCATGGGGTGCCAGGACCACCTGCAAGTCAGCGTATTCACTCAGCAAATTCTTCAGCGCAGGGAGCACCACTTTATTATCCGCCGGCCAGATACTCCCGGCGATGAAGGTCGGAGCATGTCGATAGCGAGCCGGAAGCAGGCGCCGGTCCCTCGCCTCTCTTGACCGTTCGAGGACACGATCGTATCTGGTGTTCCCGGTGACCTGCATCTCAGTTGATTCGGGCAGGGAATAGTATCGGGTCAGATTATTATAATCTTCCTGCGTAATCGGATAGATATGGCCGATACTGCCATACACCGTCGAATACAGCGAACGCACCAGGGGATAGGTCTTGGCATTACCATTCTGCAGACGGGCGGACGTCAGAAACGCCTCAACCTGGTATCTGTCAGCGAGCCAGATCAAATTGGGCCAGATCTCATAGCTGGTGAGAATCAATGCGTTTGGTGCGAGCGTTCGATAGAAGTGGCTTACCTGGTTCACCGAGTCAAATGGTAAATAGGTTACCAGATCTACCGGAGCTGTCTCCCGGACCTGCTCGAATCCGGAGGGTGAAAAAAAGGTGAGAACAATATAAGTCTCCCTGCTCCGCTTCCGGATCGCCTCGATTAGCGGTTTTGCCATTTCATATTCGCCCAGGGAAGCACAATGCACAACATAGAGCGACCTGCTCATATCCCGCGTCTGGTTGAACTGGGCAATCACTGCCCGCAGGCGCTTGCGTCCGGAAATGCCTTGCCGGACTTTGCCGGAAAAGAGCGCAACTATCCGAAATCCGAGATATATTAGCGGAAGAACCACCGAATTATAAATGGCAAACCAGAAGGCTGTCTTTATTGTACGAGCATTCTCTTGCATGCCGAATACACATCCTCTACTTCGATATTACGCATACACCGGAAATGTCCCAGGGGACAACGTTTCCGCCCCATATGGGTACACGGCCGGCAACGGAGATCTTCATCTTCAACAATCTCATGCCGGGTATATTTCGGATGAAATACCGTCGGTTTTGCCGTGGGCCCCAGAATCACCACCACCGGAGTTTGAAATGCTGTGGCGATATGGGTCAGACCGGAGTCATTCGCCAGATGCATTCGAGCACCCCGGAGTATCCGTGCGGATTCAAGCAGGGTAGTCTCGCCGACAAAATTGTGTATCCTGTTCCGAGGCACTGCGACTGACGACAGCAAGTTGTTCACCAGGTCCTGCTCTCCGGGACCACCCAACAGGGCGATATCCGCATTCAGTTCGGTAATGAGGCGCTCACAGGTTCTGGCGAACCGATCAGGTATCCAGATTTTGGTGGGCCAGGCAGCCCCCGGAGCGACCGTCAGAGGATTTTCCGTCCCGTGAAATTGCTCTACCCGGCTCTGTAATGCCGGGGAGCTGTATTGAAAATCAGCGGGAAAATAGAAATCGAGGCCCTCTCCGTCATCTTGTACTCCCAGGGACTCAACCGTTTCGAAATACCGATTCGTAATATACTTCTCAACCTGGGGAGTCCGGATTTTCCAGTAGATAAATAACCACCGATGGAACCGGTTTTTATTATAACGAGCATAGGGTACCCGACTGAGAAATGTTAAAATTTTACTCCGGAGATTATCATGAAGATCCAGGAGATAATCATACTCGCCGGAGGATTGAATCTTGCTTCGGAGCTGGATTAATTGTCGAAACGGTAAATCAGTCGGGATAGTTCTCACTCGGGACACGCCCGGGTGATAGGCAATCAGATCACGAAATCGCTCTTTGACCAGGTAATCAACTTTCAGATCGGGAAAGTGGCGGTTTAACCCCCGGATCACCGGGGTAGTCAACACGATATCTCCCATTGAACTGAAACGAATGATCAATATCCGTTTGTCGGAAGGATCCTTCCGGAGAAGAGACCCGATATCGGGAGAGCGTCTCATACATTTCTGTTCAGGTAATCACTTTTTCCGAATTATATTGAAGGTGGTAAAATCAATGAGTGCCTGCTTATATTTACTTTCTGGAAACAGATCTAATGCAGAGGTAGCCCGTTCAGAAAATACTTTCAACTTTTCTTTCGCATATTGAACACCTCCATTGCTGGCCACCTTTTCAACAATCTCCTTCACCTGTTTATTCTTCGGACCTCGTCGCATGATTTGCAGCATTTTTTTCGACTCTTTCTCCGGAAGTTGTTTTATCGTATGCAGCACCGGAAGCGTAATAATATTTTCTTTCACATCTTTCCCAACCGGCTTGCCGATAATACTTTTTTTGCCTTCGAACTCAAATAAATCATCCTTGATCTGAAACGCCATTCCCAGATTTTCGCCGTATTCAGAAAGCGCCTGAATCTGCTCGGACTCGTCCGTCACTGTAATTGCACCCAGTTCACATGCTGCGGATATCAGCGAGGCCGTTTTATCCCGGATCATTTCGTAGTAGATGTCCTCGTTCATCCCACTGCTGCGGGCTTTCTCGATTTGCAGAATCTCCCCGCTGCTCAACCGTTCAGCCGTGTCGGATAGCAGCTGCAGCGCATTGAAATCGCGGAGTTTGATCATGTTGATGAGTGCTTTACTGAACAAATAGTCTCCCATCAGTACGGATATCTTATTTTTCCAGACGGCGTTGATACTCGGCAGACCCCGGCGGATATCCGCATCATCCACAACATCATCATGAATGAGTGTCGCCGTATGCAGTAACTCCATCAGTACTGCGGCCTGGTAGGTATTTTGGGTGGGCTCACCGCACAACCTTGAAGAGATCAAGACCAGAATCGGGCGAATTTTTTTGCTGCGCTGTCTGGTGATATAGGATGCGATTTTATTTATCAGGAACACCCGTGATTGCATGGAATCGGTAAATTCTTCCTCGAAGGTCCGGATTTCCTCGGATACCACCGATTTGATATCACGCAGCCGGATACGCCGATTTATCTTTGAAATTGTCATAGGTCTGAATTTAGGTATGACCCCAGTATCAGTCAAGCCGAATAACCCGGAACCTGGCAGACGGCGAAATACCCGCTTAGCCACTATCGTTGCAGGATATCCCCCTTCCTGCGAGAAATCAAGACAGCAAAGATACAAGAGGTCAAGAATACAGGACGACAGAAATTCGTATGTACATAAAGATTCTCCCTTTCGCACCGGGATGATGGAATTGAAAGGAGGATGAGGGATTCCGCCATCGTTTGTTATAAGTATCGCTTGCCTGCGGATGCAGGGGAAGATAATCAGCCGCTGATTCAAACGGACCAGTGGGGAAAACTGCGAGCTATCGGAGAACCGGACAATCTTCCGAAAGTGCAATAAATATGAGCAGAACGCGGAGAGGGAGGGATTCGAACCCCCGGTCCCGACAGGTCGGGACACCGCATTTCGAGTGCGGCACATTCAACCAGACTCTGACACCTCTCCGTATTTATACGTGGAAAAGTAATACACTTCATCCAGGAAACCCAGCGGAAATTTTTCCGCTGACCCCGGAATTCTTCAGGCGAAAACCATGGGGAATATACTGAACTTACGCGATTCCAGAAGGCGCCGATCACATCAATGCATTGCGCTATCGGTCATCGCGTTCCGTTCGATTCACGGGATCGGATCTGCTCGAAAAACTGCGTCAATAACGCTTGGCACTGATCTTCCAACACGCCGGACACAACCGCAGTTTTATGGTTCATCACCTGTTGTCCGCAGATGGTAAACTTCGATCCGCACCCCCCTGCCGTTTTATCCATCGCTCCGAACACCACGGTTGGAATCCGTGCATTGACAATAGCCCCGGCACACATTGCACAAGGTTCGAGGGTGACATAGATTATCGTATCATCCAGGCGCCAGTCACCCCGCGTATTTGCCGCAGCCGTAATCGCCAGAATTTCGGCATGAGCAGTGGGATCTTTCAGGGACTCCCGTTGGTTGTATCCTTTCCCAAGAATTTCCCCGTGAGAGGAGACAATGACCGCACCAATCGGCACCTCCTCCTTCTGCATGGCCCGCTCGGCTTCCCGCAGGGCCAGTTTCATCCAGTATTCATTCCGCTGTCGATTCATCTGCTTCTATCACCCGTTTGCTCAATTCCTCAGCGAATCTACCTCTGCACTGCTGCAGCATCTTTTTACGCCTTCTGCATGAAAAAGATTGATCATTGCCTCCCCTCTTAATATGCTTTTGCAGGCATTTTACTGATGGCTGGAAATAATCACAATAGATTTCCTGGTACAAAACCAGACTATTAACTGCCGAATTTTTCACTGTGATCAGATGAATATCTCCGTATATTCTCAACCTGTAAATCGACACACAGGAGCGGAACATGGAAAAGAGGTTGCCTTCACTTTATTATAACTGGATTAGCATCATCGGGACAGCCATTGCGATTGTCAGTCTGTCGATAATTGCCTTTTTATTTGCCTTCGATTTGGTGCGCTCACACGCTTCGCCGTATTTTGGAATTATCACGTATATGATCCTTCCGGTGGGAGTGATTCTCGGATTAATCCTGATCCCGGTTGGCATGTTGATCGAGCGGCGGCGACGGCGCATCGAAGTCAAGCCGCTGCCGTCACGGCTCACCATTGACTTCACCAATCACAGCCATCGAAACGCCGTTATCGGATTTCTCGTGCTGACTGCAATCTTCTTAATCGGGACCGCCGTCGGCAGCTATCAGGCGTATCATTATACGGAAACCGTCGATTTCTGCGGGCGAGTCTGTCATTCGATTATGGATCCCGAGTACACCACTTACCAGAATTCGCCGCATGCCCGGGTCACCTGTACAGACTGCCACGTAGGAGAAGGAGCCAGCTGGTTTGTGAAATCGAAACTTTCCGGCGCGTACCAGGTCTATGCTGCGGTCGCCAATGTGTATCCGAAACCGATTCCGACGCCAATTGAAAACTTGCGTCCGGCCCGGGAAACTTGCGAACAATGCCACTGGCCTGCAAAATTCTATGGGAAACGTGAGAAAGAGATTCATCGCTACCAGGCCGACGAAGGGAATACCCGCTGGACGTATGATCTACTCATCAATATCGGAGGACAGGAGTATCCGGGCACGCAACATTCCGGGATTCACTGGCACATTGCCAACCAGGTCGAGTACATCGCCCGGGACACTGCCCGTCAGGATATTCCCTGGGTGCGGGTAACCTACGAAGACGGCAGCCAGGAAACCTACAACTCCATGTGGGAACCCCTCCCCGATACCGTAATTGCAGCATCTGAGAAGCGCACCATGACCTGCATCGACTGCCATAACAGACCCACCCACATTTTCAGATCACCCATCCAGTTGGTGGACGAAGCTATTTATGCAGGGGATATCAGCCCTCAATTACCCTATATCAAGCAGCAGGCAGTGTATGCGTTGCGGTATGACTACTCCCGGAAAGATTCGGCACTGCTCTCGATCGAGCAACGCATCCGTTCCTTCTATCGAGAGAATTATCCCAATGTCACCGACACTCTGCGAGCCGAAATCAATCAGGCGATTGCGACGCTCGAAACCGCATACTCCGAAAATTTTTTTCCCGGCATGAATGTTCGCTGGGATACGCATTACGACAATATCGGGCATAGCAAATTTCTGGGCTGTTACCGCTGTCATAATGGCAATATGGCCAATGAGGGAGGCGAGACCATCACCCACACCTGCAATGCCTGTCATACGATTATGGAACAAGGACCGGAAGGGGATGTTCAATTCACCAATAATGACGAACAGGGACTGGAATTTCGACATCCCATGGATATCGGGCAAGCCTGGCGAAGCATGGCCTGCAGCGAATGCCATGACGGAGGTGGAGCAGTCTTCTAGTCGCTGCCGATTTCTCTCAATTAATGTGAAACAATTGCAGTCCGGAGGTTTATTATATGTAGAAAAACAGGAGCGGTGGGATTCCGTGGGATGACAAATCTACCGCCTGCGTTCACCTTGACATTCCCCGACGCTTCAAATATATTATCTGCGCTGTGGCGATCAAAAACGGAAGGCCACAGCAGAATTATTGCGGGATCGTCTAATGGCAAGACACACGGCTCTGGACCGTGCAATCGGGGTTCGAATCCCTGTCCCGCAACAACAAATATGGGCGCCCGTAGCTCAACTGGACAGAGCGTCTGGCTACGGACCAGAAGGCTGAGGGTTCGAATCCTTCCGGGCGTACTCTTGGATGTGTAATTTGACATGGCGCATTCGTCTAGGGGTCTAGGACGCCGGCCTCTCACGCCGGTAGCAGGGGTTCGAATCCCCTATGCGCTACGCTGATAGAAAGAGGGGCGTGAGTAAATCACGCCTCTTTTCTATTTCAACAGATCTGAATCGGTTTCGGGTAAACATTCCACTGGTTTACAAACAAGAGTCAGCGAGCTGGCCCAGTTCGGCGAGTGCAGCAAGATATTTTTCTGCCCGTGCCGTGTTGCAAGGTATGCTGTGTCCATCAGTGAGAACTACAATTTTCCGCTGATTTCTCGAGTATAGGTGGCAAGTTCGAAGTAAAAAATGTGATTCATTATCGGCGATACAGACAGGTGAGGAGCGGGAATAGTATCGTTAAAAACAAACAGAAATGACTACCCGGTGCCATCCAACCATTGGAATCACAGAGATGTTTCCACCGGAGGAGGTTTTTCGCTGCTCTTCCCGTTCTACAACAAACTTCGCTGCACCATATCCGATAAAACCGCCTAACAATGTATCCGAGAGCCAGTGCTTATCATGATAGATCCTTGAGACAGAGATAATACCGGCGGAAGTGTAGTAAACACTCTTCAGCAACACGCTTTCGGTTCGTTTCGCAAGCACCCCTGCAGTTAACCATCCGATGGTGCTGTGTCCGGAGGGAAATGCCCGGTAGGGCAACCGTAATCCCGGAGGGCTGTATGCCAGAGCCCCATCCCCCAAATAGGGACGATGTCTTCCGGTCAGTGTTTTTATTAACGTGGTGGTCAGACCACCAGTGATGAACGCTTCCCACAGTAATCGCCCCGTCGCCTGCATTTCTGTGTTTTCCCGCAAATCACCTATGGTGTATAACCCGGCAGCCAGACCTACCGTCGGCACTCCAAGCCCGGCCCACCTGCCGAACTGCATGATGACATGGTTCCTGCCATCACGCCATTCCTGCACGTCCATCCGCACTTCTGAATCCAACGACATCGAGGTCAGAGTTAATGCGGAGAGCACGCCAGTCCGGAACCATTGTCCCCGGTTCCAATCGAGGGGCTGGGTATAATAATCCGTCAACGTTTCCTGAATATGGCCAATCCCCGGCATCCTGGATACCTGGGAATTGCTCTCCGCCGAAGGAATCTGCTGCGCAACAACAGGAGAGCACATGAGAATGATCCAGAAATCTGCGAAAAGGACAGCAGAGATTAATCGCTGACGTAAACTGATCACATTTCCATACTGAGTTTTGTCCAGATTGGCTACAATACAGGAAAACCATGAGCTGGGCTACCGCTCACTCTTCAAGCCCTTCAACATGGTCTTTTCGTCCGCTGATTACCCGGCCCAGTGCCGGCGTGCCGTCCCCGATCAATACCAGCGCGACGGCTATCATGAAGAGGGTGAATTCAAATTCCCAGCCACCGAGAAATCCTTGGGTAAATTGCACCTTAATCACAGCCACAATCATCACGACAGCAATCAAACCGGCGGCAATCCTGGTATACAGACCGGTGAGCACCAGTATGCCACCCAGAAATTCAACCAATGCCACAACCCAGCCGAAGAAACCGGCGAGTGGGATGCCAATCTTGCCAAAGAAGCCGATAGTAGATTGCATATCCGCTAATTTCCCATATCCATGTACAATAAATACGGCTCCGAGCGCGATTCGTAACAATACCGGCGCATATTTGCCTAATTTGCCATTCGAATGACCCGCCATCGATATCTCTCCTTCTTTATTTTGTCTTACATTCCGGTCCGGTTACTCCTGAATTCGTTCTCGAAAAAAAATTCCAATAAATCAGCATTTGACGCTGACACCGCCTGGGGAATTATTACTGAAGATCGCGCTGCTCATGCTGTCCGGGCGGGGCCATATCGCTGGGCAAGATACCAGAGAACCAAACCGCCGGCTATCATGGCGGCACAGAGTATCTGACCAGTCGTAAAGAACCAGAGCACCTTGCCCAGATGGGGATCCGGCTGCCGGTAGAACTCAATGAAGAAACGTACCACACCATACCCGATCAGATAGAGTCCCGCCAGGAATCCGGGGTAGGGAGAACGATTTCGTATACTCCAGAGGATGATGAACAGAAAAATCCCTTCAAAAAACGCCTCGTACAATTGCGAGGGATGACGGAGTTGACCGGTCGGGTCAGCGGGAAAGTACATACCCCATGGCACGCTGGTCGCCCGTCCGAAAAGTTCACCATTTATGAAGTTCCCCAGACGACCGAATGTATATCCCAGTGGAATGGCGGGAACCACGAGATCGATGAATCGGAAAAAATTCACCTGATGCTTCCGGCTGACATAAATAAATGCCAGCACAACCCCAATCACGCCGCCATGATACGACATCCCACTGATTCCTGTGAACTCGACTCCGTTGGTGAAGGAGAGGGGAAGAATGATTTCCAATGGATGCCGGAGATAATAGCCGAGATTATAAAAAAGGACGTATCCCAACCGTCCTCCCAGGAGAACCCCCAGAATCGCCAGCACAAAAAAATGTTCAATCACTTCCTGGGAGTATTGGGTTTCATTCTGTTTCACCCGGTATTGAACCAGCAGGTAGGTGAGAGCAAACGCAATGACATACATGGTGCCATACCAGCGCAGTTCGAATCCCCCGATTGAAACAATTACGGGATTCATATGATACGGGATCTGCTGCCACCATTCCCAGAATCCATTCATAATGTCTCCTCCAAATCTGACATTTGCTCCTGCCCGATTGCGACTCTGTTTGTCCGATGTTAAAGATAATAAAGTTAAAATATTATTCGGTCAGAGGCAAAACTTTCACGTATTGATAACGCCGCATATTTCCTGCACATTGGCCCAACCATAAAACCGGTTTCAGTTGAGATACAGGATTAATCTTTACACGCTGTCTGGAGGCGGGTTTCTGCCGAGACCATTTTTATTCCGATTTGTGTTTATTCCCTGAAATATGTGCGGCAGGCGGCGGCTCCACGATGATCTCAGGTTTTCATTTCAATATTTCCGGATTATCACTATTCTTTCTTTTATCAAATGGGTGGAATCCGGGCAATCGTGGAAGGAGAAAGGAAACCAAACGTATGATTCAACATCCCATGGGAATACTGGCGGTTTTATTGGGAGTACTGGCTGTATTATTCACGCTGGACAAACATCCGGTTCTGGGCAAGATTTTTAAGGTGATTCCATTATTAGTGTTCGCCTATTTTGTACCTACAATCCTGTCGAATACGGGCGTTATTCCGCTGCAGTCTCCGCTGTATCAATTTATTATGGATTGGCTGCTGCCGTCGAGCCTGATCCTTCTGACCTTGTCGGTGGATGTGAGGGCCATTCTCAAATTGGGACGCAACACGGTCATTCTATTTCTGGTAGGAACAGCGACCATCGTCATTGGCGGTCCGCTGGCCTATTTGCTGTTTGGCTGGCTGGCGCCGGCGGACCTTGGCGTAGAGGTGTGGAAAGGACTGGCGGCGCTCAGCGGATCCTGGATCGGCGGGGGAGCCAATTTTATCGCTATCGGCAGGAGTGTCGGGGCGCAGGAATCCACGCTGGGGATGATGGTGGTCGTGGATGTCGCAGTCGCAAACGTCTGGATGGCTGCGCTTCTTTTCTTCGCGGGCCGGGATAAATCCATGGATCAGAAAATCGGCGCCAACCGCACGGCCATCGATGCGGTGCGGGAGAAAGTGGAGAAATTCCACGAGGAAGTCGGGAAGCCGACCAATCTGCCGGATCTCCTTCTGATTGCGACCCTCGCCCTGGGCGGCACTGCGGTGGGCCAGGCTCTCTCTCAACTCCTGCCCGAGGTCGGCAATATCATTAGCAGCTTCACCTGGGTGGTGATTTTTGTAACCACTCTGGGCCTGATTATTTCATTTACCCCATTGCGGAATCTGGAAGGATCCGGTGCCAGCAGTGTGGGGTCCGTGTTTCTCTATCTGCTGGTGGCGACCATCGGGGCCAAAGCCGAGTTCGCCCGGGTGGTGGAAGTCCCCGGGATGGTGGTGATTGGTGCCGTCTGGCTCAGTTTTCATGCAACTTTAATCCTCCTCACCAGATGGAAACTGCGTTCGCCTATCTTCTTTGCGGCGGTAGGATCGCAGGCGAATGTCGGTGGGGCCGCCTCGGCCCCGATTGTTGCCAGCGCGTTTCATCCGGCGCTGGCACCGGTCGGTGTGCTGTTGGGGATCGGCGGGTATGTACTGGGGACGTATGCAGGCCTGGTCTGCGCCTTTTTACTCGAACAAGTGTTTTACATTATTCATTGAAAATAAAAAAGCCCTCCGATATTCCGGAGGGCTTGCACCTTGGCTTCCCAGCTCAGGAGTCAGGCCACGGTGATCTCATCATCCAGATACACATCCTGGACCGAATTCAGTATTTGCACTCCTTCCTCCATGGGACGCTGAAAGGCCTTGCGGCCGGTAATCAGTCCCATACCTCCTGCGCGCTTGTTAATCACCGCCGTCCGGACCGCCTGCTGGAAATCATTATCACCAGACGCTCCACCGGAATTGATCATGCCGGCCCGGCCCATATAACAATTGGCGACCTGCCAGCGGACTCGTTCGACGGGATGATCGGGTACCAATTCATCATACACCTTGTCATGTGTTCGGCCAAAACTCCCGTATTCTTTGGCCATCGCCGGATACCCGCCATCGTTGGTCGCCTGTTTCTGCTTGATAATATCCGCCTCGATGGTGACGCCCAGATGATTGGCCTGGCCAGTGAGATCGGCGGACGTATGATAGTCTGTACCCCCGATCTTGAAGGCGGAATTGCGTAAGTACGCCCAGAGCACGGTGACCATTCCCAATTCGTGGGCATAGCGAAACGCTTCACTGATCTCCTGAATCTGCCGATTGGACTCTTCGGATCCATAATAGACCGTCGCCCCAACAGCCACTGCGCCCATATCGAATGCCTGCTCGATACTGCCGAATAGTATCTGATCGTAGTTATTGGGATAAGAGAGTAATTCATTATGATTGAATTTCAAAATGAATGGGATCTTATGCGCATAATTCCGGGACACACTCCCCAGGACGCCGAGCGTTGATGCGACTGCGTTACAGCCACCTTCCATCGCCAGTTTGACAATGTTTTCAGGGTCGAAATAATCCGGGTTGGGTGCGAACGATGCAGCAGCGGAGTGTTCGATTCCCTGATCAACCGGCAAAATTGAAACGTATCCGGTGCCGCCGAGCCTTCCGTGATCCAAGATAGCCTGCATATTGCGCATGGTACGGGCATTCCGATCCGTTGCGGACATGACCCGGTCAACGAAATCCGGGCCCGGAAGATGGAGTCGATCTTTGGAAACACCCTCACAGGAATATTCCAGCAAAGAATCTGCCTCATCTCCCAGGTAGTCTACAATTCTGTCATTCATACATCCTCCTGATCCATTTCTCTAGGTTGTCAATGCAGTCTTTTGCCCGATTTCACAATTCTTCACACAAATTGTAAATATATGAATTTTTTTGCGAAATAACAGGTTGGATTATACTTTCTCTTGAACGAATACGAGACCTCCGGAATTATAAAAAGTAGAGATAAAAGGAATACCCATCAGGTGAGAATTTCGGTATCTCGCAATAACAACAAGATACTGGCATGGTTCACGATCACATATTTTTCCTGATCAATTTCCACCTCGATCGAGTTTTTCCGTAAGAACACCGCATAGTCTCCCTCCCTGGCCTGGAGAGAGATGTAACGGATATCACTTTCCTTGTGGTGGGTCTCCCAGGGTTCATCTTCATTCGCAATATCCGGGATAGGGTATCCCGGTCCGGCATTCACAATGTAGCCGCCCTGGACGGATTCCTTTTGCTTCACCCCTTCGGGGAGATACAACCCGGATTCGGTCTTGTTGCTTTCCTCTTCCGGTCTGATAAGTACCTTATCCCCGACAACAATGACTTCACGATTCGATTCTGTTTTCATGTACTTTGGCAATCTCTCTAAATTTGTTGATTCCGGGAACTCCCTGTCCCCCTGCCTATACCTGCGATATCTTATGATAAGCTTCCTTAAAATCGAATGCAAATTGTTCGATCTGCTGTCTGGTGTTCGATCTGCCCAACCCAATGCGTATCGATCCCCGGGCGTATTCTTCGGGAATATTCAGCGATTGAATCAGCGGATTCTCCATGGGATTCGCCGAGTGACAGGCCGATCCCACGGACAATGCATAGCCGGGCAGTGCCTTCAGCAGGTCGAGGCTTTGGACATCCTTGAGACTCAAATGTAGGTTCCCCGGGTGCCTGCGCTCGCTGTGGCCGTTCAGTCGTATTTCGGGGATGTGTTCCTGCAGAGTTTGCCAGAGAAAATCACGTAAATCTCGCTGTCTTCGCATTTCCTGTTCCAGATCATCCATGGCAAGCACACATGCCTGTCCAAATCCGACCAGATACGGGACGTTCTCGGTCCCGGGCCGGAGCCCCTGTTCGTGTCCGGCTCCGTACAGAAGTGGCTCAATCGGCGCCTCCCGCTTTTTATACAGCGCACCAACTCCCTTGGGACCATACATCTTATGCGCAGCAATGGTGAGATAATCGACCTCCCACTCCTCCACATCAACCGGCACTTTCCCGACTGCCTGGGCGGCATCCGTATGAACCAGTGCGCCATATTTATGGCCTAACCGGGTCAGTTCCGGGATAGGGTTGATGGTGCCGATTTCCCCCTGGACTGCTATAATAGAAAGCAGGGTTACCCGGTGATTTTTAAGTGCGGCTTCTACGTCCCCGGGATCGATGAGTCCGTCTTTGTCTCCCGATATTCGGAGGAGTGTGTGTCCTCGCCGGGCGAGTTGGTGGGCGGGCTGTGTGACTGATTCATGCTCCAGGGTAGAAATCACCAGCACTCCCGGACGCTCAATCGCATCCATACTCCCGAAGAGGGCCATGTTGTTCGCTTCGGTCGCGCCGGAGGTAAAGATAATTTCCCCAAGTGTTGCATTAATCAGAGATGCCACCTGTACGCGAGCCCACTCTATTGCTGTACGAGCCTCAATTCCATGCCCATGGAGGGTGTTGGAAGCGTTGCCATATCCCCTTTCGAGCCAGGGGCGCATTGCGTTGAGTACGGAAGGTTCGAGAGGGGTGCTTGCGTGATGATCGAGATAGACACTTTCAGCAGAAGGAACCGGAGGAACTGTCGTGTTCATGAATTTAAATTTCCGGTCCGGGGTTTTCCTGACAGATTACTTCGAGCCATTCGATTTCATGTGTGCTATTGTTTAATATCTTTAAAATCAGCATCCTGGATGTCGTTTTCGTCAATGTCGATATTCGGATTTTCCTGTTTCCCTTTGACCTGATCATCTCGCTCGAAGTAGACGCCGTGTTTTAGTACTCTGTATGCCTGCCAGGCTAAATAAATGATCGCCAGCCAGAGAACTACTCGAATCATACTCACCCCTTCTGTGGTCTGCTAAGTTAACGAAGGATTGTAGAATTTGGTCCCTGAGATCGGCTGACGGATAGTCCGAATGAGCTCCTCGAGATCCCCGGCATCATGGACAAAATCGATTTCAGTGGCATTAATTATCAACAAAGGACTCTGGTTGTACTGGAGGAAATATTGATTATAAACCTGATTCAACTGGTCGACGTATTCCGGTGTTATCCGATTCTCGAAGGATCGTCCCCGCTGTCGGATATTCTTTACCAACCGTTCGGTATCTGCCTGTAAGTAAATTACCAGATCTGGCTTCGGGATATCTTTTTCCAGCAGATCTGCGATTTTTTCGTACAATAGTAATTCCTTATCGCTCAAATTCACAAATGCAAACAGCCGATCTTTAACGAACATGTAATCTGTAATCAGTAAACGGTGGAATAACTCGATTTGTTGCAATTCCTTTTGTTGTCGATATCGACTGAGTAAAAACCAGAGCTGCGTCTGGAATGCAAATCGTTCCCGGTCAGCATAGAAATCTTTCAAAAAGGGGTTGTCATCGAAATTTTCCGTAACGAGTTTTGCCTTCAGCCGTTCACTTAACAGTTTTGCCAGACTTGTCTTTCCTACACCGATCACCCCCTCAATTGCAATGTAGTACAGGTTTCGCATCTCAGATTATATGTTCATATAATTGAATGAGACTGCCATCCGGGCATTCCTTCAGTAGATTGGCAATGGTCTTGTCGTGAATCGGGCTGATAAACCCCGGGATCATGTGGCTTAACGGCACCAGCACAAATTTTCGTTCATGGAACCGTTCATGCGGAATCTGCAGATCCGGCTCATCAATCACCTGATCCCCGTAAAAGATAATATCAATATCGATCTCCCTGGGACCCTTTTCCCGCCGCTTTTTCCTCCCCAGA
>Ga0102944_1001088_pt1 | contig 18887 bp, 12 predicted proteins | sample SalPonD_shore_MG_FD_78172 | JGI IMG/M metagenome (GOLD analysis project Ga0102944, IMG submission 78172) | Salt pond soil microbial communities from South San Francisco under conditions of wetland restoration - Salt Pond MetaG... | ecosystem: Environmental > Aquatic > Marine > Intertidal zone >...
CTAAATATTGTTTTAGGTATTTAGACCATAGTGGACCATATTCTATCCTGAACGGAAAATTTTCAGAATTTTCAGGTAAATTTGGTTTTGAAACTCCACCAGCAGCAAGTTGAGGGAGGATTAATGTATTAGTTTTTACAAAATGCTGTATACCCGTTGCTTCCACCGCATCAAGTAATTCTTTATTGCTAAAATCTCCTCCGCGTGCAGCACACCATACATTAATACCATGAGTATCCACACATAAAATCCAAGCATCTAATCCTTCGAGATCCCGCATTACCTTTATAAAAGTATATTCATAATTAGCAGTTAAAATAACTGGAGAATTGTTTTTTGGATTTCCGGATTTATAAATCCCCGGTTCAATTGGAACTCTATCAATTTGTCCCGTCATTACACATCTGATAATCTTAAAATAAGAAGTTATTCCTCTAAACTTAATTGGTTTTGGTTGATAAAAACCTGGGTTCATGGTTCCATTGAATTTTCTCTTCACTAATTCTATCGCACGAATGCTTCCATTATTCCAGTCAATTTCATCTATTATGTCGAAACCAATAGTCTTTAAATAATCATAAAAACGGGTTAGAGGGTTTGTTTGTTCTATTTTTAACCTCTTTAATTTCTTTTTATACAACCATCGTTTTATTTTAAATGGTAATTTCCAAAAACCTGAAGGAATAAATTCTGCTGCTATTATCAAACGACCCTGAGGCTTTAAGACTTTCCATGCATTACGCAGAAAAATTTGTTGTTCAAAAGAATCTAACTCAGATAACATAAATTTACTTACGATGATAGCTTGTGATTGATCTATCATAGATAAATCTCTAAATGATCCTATTTGATAAATTAATTTGATATTGCCTCTATCTGGCTTATTTTTCATCGCATAACTAATCATTTGAATATTTCTATCAATAGCGGTAACTTTATTATTTTTTAAAGCCATTTTTACAGAAAGAAAACCTGTACCACAACCTATTTCCAAGATAGATTCTCCCCCATTAATTTTGTTTAAGATCCAATCTTGAACTTCCTTATTAATTCCTTTAGTAAGCTGAGTAAATTTTGAATCGTATGTTTTAGGCTCTTGTTCAAGTTTTTTCATATAAGTAACTGCTATTGTTCTCACCAATATAAAAAATTAAAATAAATTATTTTATTGATTTAGGTTTCCAGAATTTCTTTTTAGCAAGATATCTTCCCAGATATACTAAGGAAAGCATAATTGGAACCTCCCAAAATAACCCCATTGTTGTTCCTAAAGCTGCAATTGATCCAACCCCATATAATGCGATAGCTGTTGCAATAGCAATTTCAAAGTGGCTTGAAGATCCAATTATAACGGTGATAATTGCTTCACTATATTCCAATTTTACTATTTTAGTTACTATGATATTATATCCAACTACAATTGCAAACCCAGCCAGAAGCGGTATAGATACAATTAGAATTAAATCCGGATTAGTTATTAATACCTCTCCATTCAATGAGAAAAGAATTATTAGAGTAAATAGAAGCGCAACTATTGAAACCTTTCCTACAATTGGTTTATAAGTATCTTCAAACCATTCTCGACCTTTCGAATCTATTAAAATATATCTAGAGATAATTCCGATTAATAAGGGCAATCCAATAAATATCCCCGCCGAGGTTAATAATTGTATCCAATCGAGAGGAATATTTTGGAGACCAGTTAAAAATTTCACTAGTGGAACATAACCAATTATAATAGATATTGTATTTAAGCTCGTGGTTATAATATTCTGTTCTTGATTCCCTTTTGCTAACCATCCCCAGACTAAAACCATCGCCGTGCAAGGAGAACTTGATAACAATATTATAGCGACAATAAGTTGTTCATTGACAAGGAATATTTTTGCCATAAACAAACCTACAAATGGAGCAACTAACCAATTAGAAATTAATGTTAATATAATGGGTTTTGGTTGTTTTCCTAACTTTTTTAGTTCGCTGAATTGTACGTTTAACATAGCGGGATACATCATTAGAAAAAGACATATTCCAATCGGTATTGAGATACCTGCTAATTGTAGAGAGTCAATGACGTTTGCGATTCCAGGAAACAATTGAGAAAAAAGAAGTCCGATAATAATACATATTAAAACCCATAATGGTAGATATTTTTCAAAATATCCAAGTTTCTTTTCTTGCTTTTCAAATTCTTTTTCTATTAATTGCTTATCTTCTAGGTCAGTCAATTTAAAAACCTTTTAGTCTTAATTTTTACAAAAATATATTTAACATCTTATTCTATTATAATTTGTAATTAGATTTAAGTTTATCGATTCGAATCTATAATGATCGATTTTATATCTTTATATGATTTAAATTATTATATAAAATAGGTTAGTATTGTAGAAAAGGTGAAGTGAAATTAAGAAAGGCAGAAAAAAGAAACTTATTGAAACCTTAGAAAGCTGTATAGACCTAAATAAAATTAATATTAATAATTATTTTGAAGGATTGCAAGACTTTGGCAAATTAATAGAAAATGAGGAGAATTTTCGCGAAATTTTGAATTTTTGTAATTGTTTAGGAAATGAAGAACGGCTAAAAATAATCGAAAGCTTAAAAAAAAAGGATTATTGCGTTTGTGAACTGGAGACGATTCTAAATAGAGCACAATCAACAATATCACATCATTTACGGGAATTAGAAAAAATAGGATTAATTAGAGGGTGGAAAAAAGGAAAATTTACCCATTATAAACTTATTAAAAAGAAATTAAATTATTATCTTAAATTACTTAGTAAGGAATTAGAAGTCTAAAAATAATTAAGTAAGAAATACATAAAATTTGATTTTTTAATTTTTTTTTGAGACAAATTAAAAAAAATTGATTTGAAAAGATAAAACTTTTCAGGCCGAAATTGATTTAATTATGTCAATACAAATATATATACAAGTATAAGGATTATTACGATTACCGCAGCAAGGACAATGATAAAGATCCAAAAGGGATCCATAGTTTTTTCACTTTTATGATTTTTTTAGTAATTATTATTTTATTATGTAAATAACTTATGATCGAATATTTATATTTTATTTACCATTGTTATTTTTCCATTAATTTTTTTTTTGCATTCCTATAATAAAAAGAAGTAAAATGCAATATAGCTTAATTCAGTATTATTTAAGAAAGAAGGAAAATATTATAGTTAATTTTGTCGGTTAAAATGATGCTCAGAAGTTGAAAATCATTCCTTTAATATTTTATGTAAAAAGATTTATTATATTTAATTCTTATTACATTATTGTCGAAATTGAACGAAAATAATCATTTAGTAAAATATTTTAAGATAGTAGACCCGTCAGAGATTGAAATAAGTGAAGATAATATCTTCTATCGGGATGAATATAAAGAAATTATTGAATATCTTAAATTACTTTTAACTGAGTCGGAAGATTTAGAGATATATAACTTTATTAAGCCAAAAGGAGCTCTCTTAATCAATATTTTTCCAGGAACAGATCTAATTGATTATTTAAAATTAATTTCTTGTAATTATTACATAAATCTTGTCCAATTAAAAGAATCAGAGATAAGAAATAATCCAACGGATTTTTTCGATAATCTTATTGTTATTTTAAATAATTTTGATAAATTAATTGCTGAAAAAATACAATCGCAAGAAATTCAATCAGAAAAAAAACAAGAAAAAGTGGAGCAATTACAAAAGAAAAAGAAATTATTCATTATAAACCAAAAACGAGCATATCGAGATATCTTTGAAGGAAAAAATTTGTTAATGGAACTTTTAACTCATTATCAAGAAGAAGAACACTTAAATAGTCTTTTAAACAACAATTTTGTGTTAATTTGGATTAACTATGATTATAATGAGATTATAGATTATGAAGGAGAATTATTTAAAATATTCGATTATTTTATCAGAATTCCCCGACTTAATAAATTAGACCGGCAAGAAGTCTTAAGAAAATTCATGGAAAAAAATCCAGAAATTGTATTTGAACTTAATGCTATAGTTGAAAAAACCAATGAATGGGAAGTAAAAGAAATTAAGCAATTAATAAAAATTGCCATTTTAAAACATTATTTAAATTCAGAATTGACGACAACAAGCAATGAAATAACAGATAGTATCATTCAAATAATTGAAAATGGAGAATATATACCAGCTTATAAAAAACAAGCTCTAAGTCAAAAAAAGGGATCAAAATTTAGAAAAATGAAAAAAACAGAAGAAATTTTAGGAGAAAAACCAATCTATGATGAAGAAGGGCATGTGGAAATAAGTTCAAATATTAATATAAAGGAGATACTTGATGAAATAAAAGAAAAAAATTATTCAAAATTTATGTTAGAACAATTATATCAAAATGCAGCTTCGGAAAATTTTAATGAATTGGTTATTATTATAGATAAACTCGATAAAAACGAACCACTTGAAGACAATGATAGAAAGATATTAGCGGAATATCCCTTTATATTAAACGATAATCCCTCAAGAGCACAGATAAATTTGGAGAAAGCAAAAAAGAGAATAGATACAATTAAAAAATCATTTGGAAAATGAAAAAAAGTGATAAAATGTGGATGCCAAAATAAAGCCTGTTGAAGATAATAACGTCCATCTACACAAAGTTATTTTAGAAAATTTTCTCTCTTTTCAAAAGGATGAGGTAGTATTTGGGGATGCAAAATTTATTATTATAATTGGTCCAAATTGGAGTGGCAAGACAACTATATATCAAGCTATCAAATTTGCTCTCGGTAGTAATGAAAGGGGTGATAGATATACTAATTGGTCCTCTTTTATTAGACATGGACAGGAACATGCCATGGCCGAGCTTCATATTCAAAATGAGAAAGAAATCATAAAACTTAGAAGAATCGTGATAAGAGGGCAATCTCCCTATTTTACAATAAAACGTAAAAATGATACCGATTTTAAAAAAATTCAAGCAAAGGAAGTGCATGATCTGGTAAATGAATTAGGATATAAAGTTGATAATCAATTCGCATATGTGAGCCAAGGAAAGATTGATTCTCTAAAGGATCTAAAGCCTACCGTACTTGGGGCATTTCTTGAAGAAGGAATAGGATTAAAGGGTTTAAGAATAGAAATATTACAGCAGAAAAATCATACAGAAAATCTGTATACAGAATTAAATTCATTAAAAACTCAAAAAAAAACATTAAATATTAGCTTAGATTTACTTCGACCAAAATTAGAACGCTTGGAAGAAAAAAATGCATTATTAAGAGAACGAAGGAAATATGAAGATGAATTATTATGGGCGAATAGGCAGAAATTATTATTAGAAATCATAAATTTAGCGGAAAGCGTTAAAAAATTTAAATCATTAATCCAACAAACAGAGCAATCTAAAAATAAGAATCTAAGCAAGATTCAAAAAATTGAGAAAGCAATTAATAAACTTGAAGCTAATATAAATCGTCTGTCTGAAAATCTTGGAGAAAAAAGATACAAGAAACAAGAATTAGTTGATGAAATTAATAAATGGCAAAATGATAAGATAAAAAAGAAAAAAGAGCTTGATGAAATTGCCGAAAAAATCAAGAATATAAATAAAAAATTAAAGAATTCTCAAAATCAAAAAATAAGCATTAACAATGATATAAATGCGATTCAAGAGGAATTAAAAAAGATAAATAACAAATTTGAGAATTTAATCAATGAACAAGCAGAATTGGCACAAAAAGTACAAAAAAATAAGCAATTTCTAGAAAATTATAACCAATTAATTACTCAAAGAGAAGAAAAAGAAAATATTATTAGTAATAATGAAGAAATAATTGCAGATATTGAAAGTCAGATTAATCAACTCTTTGAAAGCTTTAATGATATTGATCATAAATTAAATAAAAATAAGTGGTTTCTTGAAAATCCTACACCAGATCTATTAACAGAATTGGATAAAGAACTTAGAAAAGCTTCTTCTCAATTATATGATCTTGAAGAAAAATTAAAGAGGGATGAATATAAGAAAGCTAATTTATTAAGGGAGTTTAGACGGATACAGAGCTCCTTGAGTGAACGGAGAATTATTTTACCTACAAATATCAATATCTTGAAAGAAGAGATCTTAAAACGGGGCTTAGATGTCAAAGGACCTATAATTGAATTCATTAAATATGACGATAAATTAAGCTATGCAATTGAATCTGTTTTGGGGGAAAAATTACTCTATAGTTTTATTGCGAAAGATTGGGACACTATGAATCTATTAAAACGATTGAAAAAGAAATATAATGCCTATTGTAATTTTTATATTCCTAAAAAAGAACAAATTCAACCACTTAGAACCTTCAATGCAGAAGGAGTAGAAGGATATTTGGCGGAACTAATTAAAACAACTGATGTGGATGTTAAAAAAGTAATCTATTCTAAGATAAAGAATTGCTTAGTGGTAAATAATTATAGAAACGGCCAAGAACTTTATAAAAGATATAATTTTAGAGGGAAATGTGTAACTTTAAAGGGAGAGCAAATTATTTCATATAAATATGTATATGAGACACCCTATCTTAAAAAATTAAAAGGTATGTTAAGTGCAGGAACGCAAAAAGAGCAAGCTGATAAATTAGAACAAGAAATTAAGGAGTTAAGTGATGAAATCTCTGAATTAAAAGTGAAAGCGTCTAAACTTGATAATATTCAGCAAGATATCTATCATAAAAAACAATCCTTTAATGATTTACTTTATAATTTTAAGCAAAAACAACGTATCACCAATAAAAAAAATAAATTATACGATAAAAAAGTAGAATTAGAAGAATCAAATTCACAATACTCTGAGGAGATTGAAAATTTAAACCTAAAAATACAAGACTTGGAAAAAAAGAAAAGTCCTCATTTTTTCGAATGGAATAAACGAATAAAGGAGATTCCCAATATTTTACAAGAATTAAATACAGAGAAAAAAAACTGGAATGAAAATTTACAAGAAAAAAAAGAATTAGTACGTGCTGTAGAACAAAAGCTAAATAAAACAAAAAATAAATTAGATCTTCTAACTACAGAGCATGAATCAAAAAAAGAGGAATTTGAGAAGGCTGATCGCGATGCGTTTGAGATTTATAGGGAGTTAGATAATATTGAGAAATCGATTGATGAAATAAAAGAATCAATTCAAAAGGAAATGGAGAAAAAGAAAAATAAATTAGAAATTAAAGGAGAATTGAACAAACATGACATATCTTTACAATTAACTTTAGAAGATCACAGAAATAAATTGGAGACCGCACAGCAAGAACTTAATACCAAAAACGAGGATTTAAAGAGAATAGATTCTGAGATTGGAGAAAAGGTTAAAAAGGAAGATTTTAAACCGAGACCAATTATGGTAATTAAAGAGAGCATACAAAAGATCGATAAAGAATTATTAAAATATTATGATGTCGATGATTCTATTTTAGTTGAAAAGGATAGAATTTTTTCTTCCCTTAAAAAAATAACAAAGAATCAAAATGATCTGGAATTGGATATTCAAGCGGCTAAAAAAACGGAAAATAAATTAGAAGATACCTATTATGATAAATTTCGAGGCGTTTTAAATGATTTAGAGTATAGAATTAATAAAAAATTCAAAGACACTAATATAAATGTATACTGCGAGTTAGATTTGGTTGGTACTTTTGAAGAATTAGGAGTCGATATCAAGGCTGCTACCTCCAATAATCCATTAATCTCTTGTAGTGCCTTAAGCGGGGGACAAATCTCTATGATCTCAATAGCTCTTATTCTCTCACTACAGGAAATGGAACCCTCTCCGCTATGCATGTTTGATGAAGCCGCGATGTTTTTAGACGATAAAAATGCGGAAATCACCTATGAATTAATAAAATCAACATTAGAACAAAACCCGATTCAAATGTTCATGTTTTTACCAAAGTCCTCAAATGCATTATATAGATTAGCAGATAAATTAATTGGAGTGGCGAGTGTTGGCAAAAAAGAGGTCTCTAAAATTTTTGATCCTCCTAAAATAGTAAATGAAAAACAAAAATAACAAATTATACATAACTAATGAACGATTCTAAAACTTTATTGGAAGAAATACAAAAAAAGGTTAAGAAGGTACATCATGATGTGTTAGAGGGTAAAATTTCTTTATTAGAGTATCAGTTAGTTCCCATTTTCAATCAATTAAGGGATTCTCTAAACGTTTCAAATATTAATGAATCTTCTAAAACTTATATTGAAGCTTGTGATTTACTGGATAAAAAATTTGAAGAATTAAAAGCATTATTGAATTCTTTAGATGAAGAAAAAAGATTTAAGGAATATCTAAAATCTGGACCTGAAGATAGAGAAATTTTGGCGCTTTTTAGCGGATGTTGGCTAAAAACATTTAATCTTGAACCATTATCATATAATTTTTTAGAATCCAGTAAGGAAAGACTTGTGTTTGATAAGACCGCTTCTTTTACCATACAGCATCTACAGAAAGATGAAATAAATGGAGATTTCATTTTAAAATTACCAAAACATAAATTTACAGAAAAAATGCTAAATTTTTATGAAAGAATTAAAAAAAAATTGCCATGTAAGTTTAATGAGATTTTTAAGGACATGGAAACTCAAATCCAGATATATAAAAATTTTATCTATCTCCTTCACTTATTGCAATTAAAGAAGATTAAATATCAATCAGATACAGATACATTGTATATATAGAGGTGATAATGATTAACGAATTTTCAATTCTAATTCATTTATTAAGTAGAAAAATCAATAATTACCAAATGGGAGCATCAAAAAAAGAAATTATTGAAAAACTTCATATAACTGGAAAAAATGAGCAGATATATTTTCATCAATTAATCTCTAATTTATCAAAACATATTGAACCATTAGGATTGTTTATACGATTTAATCCTTTGGATAATCATTGGTTTGTTTCCTATGATTTGGAGATTTCGAATCTAATTTCAGCAAATCCATTTGAAGATAAACCAAAACTGGCGGCCACCTTATTTTGCGTACTTATTTGCTGTCTTTCTAATTTGGGGCGGATAAAGGTTAAAGATATTAAGGAATTGAGAAAAAAGAAAGGAGTTTTAAAAGATTTACGAAAGTTAGAGGAGTTTGGATATATAAACCTTGATAGGGAGATAAATGAAGTTAGTTTGACTCCCTTAATAGGATATCAATTAGATCTTCCTCAGTTATTTACAAAACTATCCTTAAAATTAAAAAATAATAACAATCATACAGAAAAATAATTAAATTAGAACAAGCTGATTATATACGGTTATAAAAAATTAATGCGAAATAGTTATATTTAAAATCATCTCTGCGACTGCGTCATTATATATTTCTGTGTCTTCAAAACCCTCAATTCTTTCACCACATGTTATAAAATAATTAAGAATGTTTATTTTCCGTTTTCCAAAGAAATTTTCAATTTTATTTTTCATCTCTTCAAGCTTTTCTTGAATATCTCCTTCCAATAAGTCTATCTTATCAAGATCCCTATCACAGGAAAACACAGCAATAATTTGGGTTGCGATTCTGCTTATAGTAATTATCCCCATCTTAACTACCGCTAATTAGATCAAATGCGTATACCGAAATACTGAAGACCTGTGTCAAATCCGCAAATAATAAGCAAGATAATCGATATAATGATCACATAAAACATGTTATGACGCTGAAAACGGGGCATTACCAGTAGCCCGATAAGCCCGACAATTAAGCCGAGAAGACCCAAAATTGAGCCGATCGCAAATAAAATTTCAACTCCATCGAATACTAAGTCAAAATATTTATTTAGTACCATTATAATATTGATATTTACCATTTATATTTAAATAAAAAAACTTAAAAAAATAAAAAAAAAGGTAATTTTCTAACTTAAAAAGGGAATTATTTTTTCTCTAATCCGTCAAAATATTTTTATACTGCATATGTATAATTCTCTAATATTTTATCTAATAATTACCTCTACGCCTCTTTTTTTTAATGATTTGATTGAATCAGGGAGAATTCTGAATTTATTGTTTCTTAAAACTAATACTTTGAGTGATACAAGGTTTTCTATGGATTCTGGGAGCATATTAATTTTATTGTTATATAACCATAACTCTTGAAGTTTTTTAAGTTCGGTTATCTGTTCTGGAAGATATGTAAGATTATTCTCCCCCAAATTCAGTTTTTTAAGAGACCTAAGGTTTTTTATCGATTTCGGGAATTTTTTTATATACTTTTTGTTATCGACATAGCTTATAAGTGTTTTTTGATTTCCTACTGCCTCTGGATTAAATTCAAGTTTATTTGACGCTAAATTTAGATTTTCAAGTGATGTGAGATTTCCAATCGATTCTGGAATAGTTGTGAGCTCATTACCTCTTAATTGTAGGCTTTCCAGTGATGTGAGATTTCCAATCGATTCAGGGAGAGTTGTGAGCTTATTACTACTTAAATCTAATCCTCTGAGGTTTGTGAGATTGCTGATCGATCCTGGAATAGTTGTGAAGTTATTCCTACTTAATTGTAGGCTTTCCAGTGATGTAAGATTTCCAATCGATTCAGGGAGAGTTGTGAGCTTATTACTACTTAAATTTAATCCTCTGAGGTTTGTGAGATTGCTGATCGATTCTGGGAAAGTTTTGAAGTTATTATTACTTAAACTTATATATTCCAGTGATGTGAGATTTCCCATCGATTCTGGAAGATTCGTCAGCTTATTACCCCAAATTTTTAGTTTTTTAAGATTCGTGAGGTTTCCAATCGATTTTGGGAGAGTTGTGAGGTTATTATCCCATAATTCTAGTATCTTCAGTGATGTGAGATCCCCAATCGTTTTTGGGATGTTTATGATCTGGTTCGCGTGTAAATCTAATTCTTTGAGGTTTGTGAGATTTTTAATCGAGTCTGGGATAGTCTTAAGTTTATTATGGTTTATATGTAATATTTCAAGTAATTTAAGATTTCCAATAGATTTTGGAAGAGTTGTAATTTCATTATCATTAAGACTAAATTTTTTTAGGTTTTTAAGAGTTCCAATAGATTCAGGAAGAGTTGTGAGTTTATTGTAGTCAATATTTAATATTTTTAATGATATAAGATCACTAATAAATTCAGGAAGGGTTAAAGGAGCATTACCCCCTAACCATAATTCTTTGAGTGATTTCAGATGTCCTATGGTTCTTGGAAGAGTTGTAAGATTATTATATTTTAGTTTAAGAATTTGAAGAGATTTAAGGTTTCCAATCGATTCTGGTAGCATCTTTAATCCACACATATGGAGACCGAGCTCTATAATTTTTTTGTCTTTGATTTTTATTCCAACAGAATTATTTAAAATTTTTTTTCTCGTGCTAAAGACACTTTTCTCTGGATATGTTGCTTTAATTTTCCTTTCAAGTTCTTCTAATACCTTTCTCTGAGTAATTTCTACATTTTTTTTTAGTTCTAATCTTTTTGAACCTCTGGGTGTAATTGATGATTCAGGGGTCGTTAGTCTTTCAATAAAATTCCATATTCTGTTTTTAATAGCTTTTTTTCTATTCTTTTTATGGCTAAGATCTTCATAGATACTATGTAATAAAATAAAATCATTTCCTACTAATTTAAGGGGAAGTCCTTTAAAAGAGAAATTGTCCCAAAATATTTTCCTGAATTCACTATGATCTATATCTTCTATCTCTCCTCCAAATCCATCTGTAGTTATATAAGATATTAAAATCTCGTATTCTTCTTGGAGTTCGAAGATATTATCATCTAAATATCCGTCGTTTACTATCTCTTCTAATCTTTCTCCAATTGTCCCATATTTTAGCTTAAATCGTTCAGTATATTTGGCGTCTAAACCAATCTTCTGCAACATATTTGCTAAATTTTTCCCTTTTTTAAGCGCCACAATTATGGTTGTTCCTGTACTACTCGAATTCGTTATAAAACCATCCATTATTTTTAAAATTCTCATTTATAGCCTCACTTATTATATTTTATTTCTTTTTTCTATACAAAATATTCTTTTTTACTTTTTATGTTCTTTTTTGATTCTTAATAGATCTAACTAAGTCTAAGTTCCGAATTAATTAAAAAAACAACTGTAATCCCCGTTTTTTCAACTTTTTTATATAGTCTTTTATATTCGTTAGATTATTCTTATATAATTCTAGTTCTTGAAGTGATTTCAGGTTTCCAATCGACTCTGGAAGATTTTCGAGTTTGTTATGATTTAAATTTAATATTTCAAGCCTTTTCAATTTTCCGATTGAACCCGGGATTTCCGAAAGAAAATTATGCTCCAAAAGCAAATCGGTCAGTGATCTAAGACCCCCTATCGATTTTGGGAGAGTCTTGAGAGAATTACTATCAATCCTAAGAATTTTAAGAGATTTTAGGCTCCCTATCGAATCCGGAAGAATCATCAACTTATTACGACTTAAATCAAGGCTTTGTAGTGATGTGAGATTTCCTATAGACTCTGGGAGATACTTCAGATCATTCTTCTCTAACCATAGTGTTTTAAGTGATTTTAAATCTCCTATCGAGTCTGGAAGGGTTTTAATATTATTGTAACTAAGTCTTAAAAATTCAAGTGATGTAAGGTTGCCTATTGATTCTGGTAGAGTTGTCAGATTAGTACTTAATAAAACTAAAGATTTGAGTGATATAAGATCGCCTATTGACTTTGGAAGAATCTTCAGATTATTATTATATAAAAATAAAGTTTTAATTTTTCTTAAATTCCCGATAGACTTTGGAAGAATAGTAAGATTATTATCGCCTAAATTTAGTTCTTGAAGTGATGTAAGTTTCGGGATCAGCTCTGGAAGCATCTTAAGATTATTATGGCTCAGATTTAGTTTTTTAAGAGATCTGAGGTTTTTTATCGATGGTGGGAATACTTTAATATAATCTTTGTTAAAAAGATAATTTCTGATTGTTTTTTGATTTCCTACTGACTTTGGAATAAACTCAAGTTTATTTGACTCTAAATTTAGGTTTTCAAGTGATGTGAGGTTTCCAATTGATTCTGGGATGGTTGTGAGTTTATTATTGCTTAAATCTAGTTGTTTGAGTTTTATGAGGTTTTCAATTGATTTTGGGAAATTTTCGAGATGGTTCCCGTTTAAATTTAATTTTTCAAGTGATTTAAGATTTCCAATCGAATCTGGGATGGTTGTGAGTTTATTATTGCTTAAATTTAGTTCTTTGAGTTTTATAAGATTTCTAATTGATTTTGGGAGAGTTTCAAGATTGTTCCCGTTTAAATTTAATTTTTCAAGTGATTTAAGATTTCCAATCGAATCTGGGATATTTATGATTTTGTTCCTGTTTGAATCTAATAATTTGAGTTTTATGAGGTTTCCAATAGATTTGGGGAGAGTTGTGAGATTATTCTTATTTAATTTTAGTTTTTCAAGTGATTTAAGATTTCCAATAGATTTTGGAAGAGTTGTAATTTCATTATCATTAAGACTAAATTTTTTTAGGCCTTTAAGAGCTCCAATAGATTCAGGAAGAGTTGTGAGTTTATTGTAATCAATATTTAATATTTTTAATGATATAAGATCACTAATAAATTCAGGGAGAGTTAAAAGAGCATTACCCCCTAACCATAATTCTTTGAGTGATTTCAGATGTCCTATGGTTCTTGGAAGAGTTGTAAGATTATTATATTTAAGTTTAAGAATTTGAAGTGAATTGAGGCTACCGATCGATTCTGGGAGGATCTTTAATCCACACATATGGAGACCGAGCTCTATAATTTTTTTGTCTTTGATTTTTATTCCAACAGAATTATTTAAAATTTTTTTCCTCGTGCTAAAGACACTTTTCTCTGGATATGTTGCTTTAATTTTCCTTTCAAGTTCTTCTAATACCTTTCTCTGAGTAATTTCTAAATTTTTTTTTAGTTCTATTCTTTTTGAACTTCTGGGTGTAATTGATGATTCGGGGTTCGTTAGCTTTTCAATAAAATCCCATATCATATTCTTAATAGCTTTTTTACGATCCTTTTGATAGTGAAGATCTTCATAAATATTATGCAATAAAATAAAATCGTTACCTACTAAATTAAGGGGAAGAATATCAAAGGAGTATTTATCCCAAAATATTTTCCTGAATTTACTATGATCAACACAATCTCTTTCTCCTGAAAATCCGTATGTTATTATTCTTGCCGTTAAGATATCGTATTCTTCTTGGAGGTCAAATATATTATCATCTAAATATCCTCGGTTTACTAGATCTTCTAATCTTTCTGCAGTTGTCCCATATTTTGGCTTAAATCGTTCAGTATATTTGGCGTCTAAACCAATCTTCTGCAACATATTTGCTAAATTCTTTCCTTTTTTAACCGCCACAATTATAGTTGTTCCTGTACTACTCGAATTCGTTATAAAACCATCCATTATTTTTAAAATTCTCATTTATACCCTCCCTAATTATAATCTCTTTCCTTTATCTATACAATACGTTAATTCTGGTTTTAGGGGGCACCCACCCCAGCAACTAGAAAAAAAATCACAAGCTTTACAACCCTCATACCGGGGATTTAATAGTTTTTGCCTGAATCTCTCGAAATAGTCTGAATTCCAAGCTTTTTCAATTGAATATTTCTTTAAATCGATTCCGTAGTAGTTTTGCATGAAAGAGCAAGGTTTCATTTTTAAATCCCAATCTATATAAGCTGTATAAATAGCACTTGTGCAACCATCTATGGATTGTGGGAGAAATGGAAAATCTTTCACCGTAAAAGCAGAACATGCATCAACGGCTAATCGAATACCATATTTTCTTTCTAATGATAATGTTTTTAGAATTTCAATAGAAAATGGTTTCTTTTCTTTATATGTAAGAATTTCGTGTTTAAGATTTTTCCCTCTTCCCATTGGTTTAAATAACAAAAGAACCACAGAATGGATTCCTAATTTAGCATATTTCTCAATAATATTTGATAGATTGCGAATGCGAGATTTTAACAAGACGATATGAACATTAGTTTGAATTCCATTTTCTATTAATAATTTTGCTGCCTTCAAGGTTTCCATTTCCCTTTTTTCAGAATAACTTACCGCTACCGCACCACAATATTCTTTTGATGCTTTTAATATTTCGGGAGTAAGATTAGTACCATTAGTAGTATAATTTGGAATGATATCACCTTCAATTCGTAATTTGCGTAGAAAATCGGTAAAATGAGGATGGAGTGTAGGTTCTCCTCCACCCAATGCAATCTGAAGGACTCTACTTTTTTTCATATCCTCCAGTAATAGTTTAAAATCTTTCATTGTAAGTTCTTCCCCGCTTCCTATAGGTTTAGCTGACATGTAGCAGTAAGGACACTGTAAATTACAATAATTATTAAGCGATAAATCGATAAGAATAGGCGTCGCTGTCACGATAAAATTAGCAGATTCAAATCGAATAGATTTATTTGGTCTTATCTTCACTTTTTTTGGGGTATTTGCATTGAAAAAGTAGTCAATGAATCTTTTTTCTTTATCATTAAGTGGCCTTTTTCCGATTTTCTTTAAAAGAGTATTAAAACCACTATGATCAACCATTACAGTTCTTCCATTCAATTGATCAAAATAAATTCCTCCAAACCTCTCATTCCGGAGGACAATTCTATTAGCTGTATTAATCATTTAAACATCTCTATGATAATGGATTATCAAATTAATTATTTTAAGGTGCACATCAAATATTATTATTCTTATATATATAAAGTCTTGTTTTTTGAAGTGAAAGATCGTTTTTACTAATTAATTTCCATTATTCTTATTCCTATCTTTTTCTTTTCTCACTTGAACCCAAGCCCCACAGTTTGGGCAGTGATAATTGTAGGGGCTATGATTTGAGTCATGTTCATCTACTTGAGCCCCACAATTGGCACAAAATTTTGAAATTATTTTCTCCGTTTTTATATTTTCATTTATAGAAAGGTATTTTTCAATGGAAACTTGTTTTTTCTCAATATTACTATAAAGATTTTTTATTTCATTTTTAATAGGTGAAGATAAATTCATATCATTACAAATTCTTAAAATTTTGAGAATTGCAGGTGTATCAGAAATACTTTTAATAATATATAGAAATTTTTTATATATTTTATAGTAATCATCTGAATATTCGTTAAATCTAGATAAGACCTCCCAATATTTTTCTTCAGCTGTTAAAAAAAGTTTTAAAAGATTAATATTCTCATCTTTAATCATTTCTGAAATCTCTTGTTCATCAAAATATGTGGATAAATCACTAGCATAGAGAGGAATAAACATTTTTACATTATTTTGCTTCAAAATGTCCTTAAGTTTTTTTTTTAAGAATTTTTTTTCTTTCTCTAAAAAATCTCTAGGGAATATATCCCAGTCGTGTTCAAATCGATAACCTTTATTTTGAATCTCGTTTGCGGCAAGTTTATAAGCGATTATTAGGAGATTTTCAAGAAAATTCAAATTTTTATCATTAATTAATTCTTTAAGATCTTCTGATGTTAAATAATACATGAGAAAATTTTCATGAAGAATTTGAGAAAAATAATCCATTTGAGCCCAATCCAGATATTTTAGATAATATTCATGAAGAATTTGAGAAAAATAATCCATTTGAGCCCAATCCAGATATTTTAGATAATATTCATGAAGAATTTGAGAAAAGTAATCCATTCGAACCTAATCTTGATTTTATAAGAGAAATTGAGGGCAATTCCAGAAAAGAGGAATTGAATGAGTCAGAAAGTAATGAGGAGACCGCAGAAAAAAGTATGAATGAAAAAGCGGAGGGTGGAGAAGAATCATCTTCAGAGAGAACAGAAGAAAAAAATCATGGGGAGGGGGATAAAAGTGAATTAGAAAATCCTGCCCACTCTCTCTCCTCTTCTTTAATATCAAAAGAGAAAGAATCCAAAGAGCAAGAGAAAGAAAAAGAGCAAGAGAAAGAAAAAGAGCAATCTGATGGAAAACACGAAGAGCCTTCATTATCAGAGGAAGAAACCGAGGAATTAGATGTTGAAAGATTTATTGAGGTTGATGACAAAAAATTTGCAGAGCTAAAAGAATTAGATTCAGCTATCGAGCAAGCTTTGGAGATCGATCGAGAATCGGAAAAAAATCTCAGAGAAGAAATGGAAACAACAGAGGAGATATTAAATAATCAAAATGAGAAGGAACTAAATGAAGTGGAGATGGAAAATGATCAAGAAGCAACGGAATCTGAAGAAATAGCCTCAGAGAGTGATGTAGAATCCGAATCAGAGGAAAATACTGAACTTGAGGACAAAGAGTGGGAGGATGAAGATAGAAAATTTAAAGGGAATGCAAAGAAATTAGAAATAGAGCCAGTATTAGGTGATACTACAGAAGATACAGAAATTAGGGAATCTATTACGGAAAGTGAAAGAGAAATAAGGGAGGAGAATAAAGAAAACTCCAGACAAAATGAACAAGAAGAAAAAGAATTCAAGGGAAATGCAAAGAGATTAGAAATAGAACCCATTTTAGATGATTCAGCAGAAGACAAAGAGGTAGCAGAAACCCTTAAGGATAAAGGAGGAGAGTTAGATGAAAAAACAAAAGAAAGAACTACTTCCGAGAAAGAAAAACAAATTGAGAAAGAAAATGCGAAGAAATTAGAGATCCCACCTGTGCTAGAAAATACCGAGGAAGATAAAGAGGTAGTAAAATCACTTAAGGAAAAGGAGATTCAAGATAAAGAAAAGGAATTAGAAAAGGAACAAGAAACTAAGGGAGAAACAATCTTTTATGATAAGAATAATAATATCGTGCGGGAAATCTATTGCGAATTAGAAGGTCCCATCCCCTATGAAGAAATTATCAATAAAGAAAAGGAAGAAACCAAAGAAGCTGAGAAGACAGAAGAAACACAAGGGGAACACACTCAAAAAGATTTTATTGATGCAATAATAGAGGATAATAAGGAAAACATAGAAGCTGGTTCAGATATAATTGAGGAAAGAACCGAAAAACCTACGGATTTCGAGGAACTACTATACAATCTTGATCATAGTAATTATGAAAAGGCAGAACTTGAGCGAACTCATCCAGAGATTGATAATGAAGAAGATATAAAAGAAAAAACGATAATTGAAGAAAAGAATGAACAGAGAACAGACAAAACTCTGATTTCTAAAGTAAAAGATGATTCAGAAAGAAAATTAGAAATCTTAGAAGAGGATCTTAACCAGAGGGATAAGGAAAGAGAAAAGGAGAAAGAAAGAAAAGAAGAAAATGAGATGGGATATCTAGCTGAAGAAACCTCCTATTTAGAATCAAAAATCTTAACCGATGATCATTCCAAAACCATTGAACACAAAAAGAAGCTGACAAAAAAGAAACAAATAAAAGAAAATCGAAAAAAAGAAGAAGTTTCAGGTACACAAAAAAATGATCCTTCTGAGGATCTAGAAGAGGAAACGGGAAATATAGAGATTTATGAAGAGATAAAGGAGCCCTTGAGAGGCTCTTTAGATCAGGAGGATCTCAATGATGCCGAAGAAAGTGAGCAACAGAAAGAGCAAGATAAAGGGAGAGAGGAACAATTAGAAAAGAAAGTGCTTAAAGACCTTTTATCAGAAATAGCATGCGAACTTAGGGAAACAAATGAAAAGGATTTTGAAGAGGAATGGGAAAGAATATTAAGGGATTGGATTGAGAATTTTAAAGATACGAGCATCTCAGAGAATGAAAGGCAGGAATTATTGAGAATCTTAAGTAAATATAGTTTTTTAAGAAGAATGCATAGAATTCGTAAGAGCTTAATTGACAAATTTATCAAAGAAGAAGCAACCACAAGGGATCTTATCAAGCTTAATATTATTCAAGGTTTTTTTAAAGAAGTATCCCATGTTGAAAAACAATTATTTATTAATCTTAAATCCTTTAAGGA
>Ga0102944_1001091_pt1 | contig 18870 bp, 18 predicted proteins | sample SalPonD_shore_MG_FD_78172 | JGI IMG/M metagenome (GOLD analysis project Ga0102944, IMG submission 78172) | Salt pond soil microbial communities from South San Francisco under conditions of wetland restoration - Salt Pond MetaG... | ecosystem: Environmental > Aquatic > Marine > Intertidal zone >...
GGCCTCGGCCAGGACGCTGTGGTCGTAGGCGGCGGCCGCGCGGTGGGCCTCGGCCAGGCCGGCGGCGTCGTCCGCCCGCGCCATGCCCAGCGAGCTGCCGCTGGCCGCCGGCTTGACCATCACCGGCCAGCCCAGGCGCGCCCCGACCGTCTCCGCCGGCTCGCTGGACAGGTCCACCACCGGCGGCGTGGGGATGGCGGCGGCCTGCCACACCTGCTTGGAGCGCAGCTTGTCCATGGCCAGCGCCGAGCCCAGCACCCCGGAGCCGGTGTAGGGGATGCCCAGGGTCTCCAGGCAGCCCTGGACCACGCCGTCCTCGCCGAAGGGGCCGTGCAGGGCCACCCAGGCGCGCTCGGCAGCCACCTCGTGCAGCCGCTGCGGCAAGTCGCGACCAGCATCGATGCGCGCCACCGCGTGCCCCCGGCGCTCCAGGGCGGCGGCCACCGCCTCGCCGCTGTCGAGGCTGATGGCGCGCTCCGCGCTGGGACCCCCCAAGAGCACCGCTACCGTGCCGCCGCTCATGGCTCGCGCCCCACGATGCGCACCTCGGGGGCCAGGGTCACGCCATGGACCTCGTGGACGCGGTTCTGGACCAGCCGGATCAGGGCCTCGATGTCGGCGGCGGTGGCCTGGCCGCGGTTGACGATGAAATTGGCGTGGCGCTCGGCGACCTCCGCGCCGCCCACGCGGGTGCCCTTGAGCCCGGCGCTCTCGATCAGCCGCGCCGCGAAGTCGCCCTCGGGGTTGCGGAACACCGAGCCGGCGTTGGCCAGGTTCACCGGCTGGGTTTCCTCGCGGTGACCCAACAGCTCCCTGGTGCGCGCCCGGATCGCCTCCGGGTCGCCCGGAGTCAGACGCAGGTGAGCGGCCACAAACCATTCGCCTTCGGGGAGCACGGCATGGCGGTAGCCGAAGGCGAACTCCGCCGGCTCGGCCACGCGCACCTTGCCGGCGCGGTCGATGACCTCCGCCGCTGCCAGGATGTCGGCCAGCTCGGCGCCGTAGGCGCCGGCGTTCATGGCCAGGGCGCCGCCGATGGCGCCGGGGATGCCGGCCAGGAACTCGGCCCCGGCCAGTCCGGCCTCGGCGCAGAACCGGGCGACCCGGGCGGAGCTGACCCCGGCCTCGGCGCGCACGGTGGTCTCGTCCAGGCGCTCCAGGGCCTTGGGGCCGCTGCGGGTGCAGATGACCGTGCCGCCCAGGCCGCCGTCGCGCACCAGCAGGTTGGAGCCGTGACCGACCCAGGTCAGCGGCTCCACCGCCTCGCCCGAGGCCAGGAAGGCCTGCAGGTCGGCCAGGGTGCGCGGCGCGAACAGGCGGTCGGCGCTGCCGCCCACGCGCCAGGTGGTGCGCGCCGCCATGGGCACGTCGAAGCGAACCTGCGGGGCCTTGGCGGGGGCCGGGGCGTTCATGGCTGCCCCTCCGTTCGCGGGCACAGCTCGCGGGCCAGGCCGCCGATGTCGCCGGCGCCCAGGGTCAGCACCACGTCGCCGCTGCGGATCTCGCCGCGCAGGGCCTGCGCGAGCTCGCCCAGCGGGCCCACGAAGCGGGCATCCGGGTGGCCGCGGCGCAGCACGGCGGCGTGCAGATCGGCCCCGCCGGCGGCGGCGATGGGCGCCTCGCCGGCGGGGTAGACGTCGGTCACCAGCAGCACGTCGGCGGCGTCGAAGGCGGCGCCGAACTCCTCCAGCAGGTCGCGGGTGCGGGTGTAGCGGTGGGGCTGGAAGGCCACCACCAGACGCCGCTCCGGCCAGGCCTCGCGCAGGGCCTCCAGGGTCACCCGGATCTCCTCCGGGTGGTGGCCGTAATCGTCCACGTAGACCACCCCGTCGCGCTCGCCGCGCACCTGCATGCGCCGGCCCACGCCGGAGAACTGGTCGAGGGCACGCTCGATGGCCGCGGGCGCCACCCCCAGGTGGTGGGCCACGGCGATGGCGGCGGTGGCGTTGGCCACGTTGTGGCGGCCGGCCAGGTTGAGGGTGACCCGCACCAGCGGCTCGGCGGCGCCGCGCTGCCAGCACTCGAAGCGGGTGCGCGCGCCCTCGGCGACCACGTTGCGCGCCTGGTAGTCGGCCGCCGGATCGAAGCCGTAGGTGATCCAGGGCTTGGACAGGCTCGGCAGCATGGCGCGCACGCGCGGATGGTCCAGGCACAGCACCGCCAGGCCGTAAAAGGGCACCTGCTGCAGGAACTGCTGGAAGGCCGCCTCCAGCTGCGCCGGGTCGCCGCCGTAGGTGTCCATGTGGTCCGGGTCCATGCCGGTGACCACTGCCACCTGCGGGTGCAGGTAGAGGAACGAGGCGTCCGATTCGTCGGCCTCGGCCACCAGGTAGTCGCCGGCGCCCAGCATGCCGGTGCCGGTGATCGAATTGAGGCGGCCGCCGATGACCATGGTCGGGTCCAGACCGCCCTCGTGCAGCAGGGTGGCCACCAGCGAGGTGGTGGTGGTCTTGCCGTGGGTGCCGGCCACCGCCACGCCGCGCTTGAAGCGCATGAGCTCGGCCAGCATCTCGGCGCGCGGGATGACCGGGATGCCCCGGGCGCGCGCCGCCGCCACCTCGGGGTTGGCGCGGTCCACGGCCGAGGAGGTCACCACCACCTCGACGTCGGCCACGTTCTCGGCCTCATGGCCCAGATGGATGGTGGCCCCCAGCTCGCGCAGATGGGCCACCGTGGGCGATTCCTTCAGATCCGATCCCGAAACGGGATAGCCCAGCGCCAGCAGCACCTCGGCAATGCCGCTCATGCCCACCCCGCCGATGCCGACGAAGTGGACGCGGTGCAGGCGCTCCGGTCCCACCGGGCGCATGGTATCCAACGGCGAGCTAGGCGGCATGGGCGACCTCCCCCAGGCAGGCGTCGGCCACCGCGGCGGCGGCGTCCGGGCGGGCGAAGGCGCGCCCCGCCTCGCCCATCGCCGCCAGCCGCGCCCGCTCGCCCAGCTCGCCGTCCAGGCGCGCCGCCAGGCCGGCGCCGTCCCAGTCGTCCTGGGTCACGCACAGGGCGGCACCGCGGCTCACCAGGGCCTCGGCGTTGCGGCGCTGGTGGTCGTCCACCGCATGCGGGTAGGGCACCAGCACCGCCGGCGCCCCCACCGCCGCCAGCTCGGCCACGGTGGCCGCACCCGCCCGGCACACCACCAGGTCGGCCCAGGCGTAGGCGCTCGCCATGTCATCGATGAACGGGATCACCTCGGCCTCGATTGCCTGCTCGCGATAGGCGGCGCGCACCGTTTCCAGCTCCCGCTCGCCACTCTGGTGGCGGACGCTGACCGCCCGTCCGCTGGCGGCCAGCCACGCCGGCACCCGCTGGTTGAGGAAGCGCGCGCCCTGGCTGCCGCCGAACACCAGGATGCGCAGGGGCCCGGAGCGCTCGTTGAAGCGCTCGGCCGGGGCGGGCAGGGCCAGCAGCTCGGCGCGCACCGGGATGCCCGCCCAGCGGGCGCGCGGCCCCAGGGCCTCGGCGGCCTCGGGGAAGCCGGTGAGCACGGCCGCCGCCAGCCGGCGCAGGGCGCGGATGGCCAGGCCGGGCACGGCGTTCTGCTCGTGCAGGACCAGCCGGTTACCGCCCAGGCGCGCCGCCAGGCCGGCGGGGACGGCCACGTAGCCGCCCATGGCCAGCACCGCCGTCGGCCGCAGGCGGCGCAGGACGCCGCGGGCCGCCCACACCGCCCGGCTCAGGGCCGTCGGCAGGGCCGCCCAGCGGCGCCAGCCGCCGCCGCGCAGGCCGCGCATCTCCAGGGTCTCCAGCGGGAAGCCGGCGGCGGGCACGGCGCGCGCCTCCAGACCGCTGGCGGTGCCCAGGAAGTGGACCTCCACGCCGCGCCTGCGCAGCTCGGCGGCCACGGCCAGGGCCGGGAACACGTGCCCCCCGGTGCCCCCGGCGGCGATCACTACCCGGCTCATGACCGCGCCCCCAGGAAGGCCGGCCGCCAGGCGCTCCAGTCCCAGCCGGCGGCGCGCCGCCGGCCGGGCCGCCTAGCCGACTGGCCGGCCCTGTCGATGCTGGCGAGGATGCCGATGGCGGCCAGCGTGGTCACCAGGGACGAGCCGCCGTAGCTCACCAGCGGCAGGGTCAGCCCCTTGGTGGGTATCAGACCCAGGTTCACGCCCATGTGCGCCAGGGCCTGGAAGCCCAGGATGAAGGTCAGGCCCTGGGCCACCAGGCGGCCGTAGGCGTCGGGGGCGCGGGCGCCGATGGTGAAGCCGCGCTGCACCACGATGGCGTACAGCGCCAGCACCCCCAGGGTGCCGGCCAGCCCCATCTCCTCGCCGATGACGGCGAAGATGAAGTCGGTGTGCGGCTCGGGCAGGTAGAACAGCTTCTGCACACCGTCGCCCAGCCCGGTACCGAAGTACTCGCCGCGGCCGAAGGCGATCAGCGACTGGCGCAGCTGGAAGCCCGAGCCCTGCGGGTTGGCCCACGGGTCGAGGAAGGCCATCACCCGCTGGTAGCGGTAGGCGCTGCCGAACACCGCCCAGGCCGCCAGCGGCAGGGCCGCCAACCCGGCGGCGAGCAGGTGGCGCAGGCGGATGCCGCCGAGGAAGCCCATGACCAGTCCGGTGCCCACCACCATGGTGGCGCCGCCGAAATCGGGCTCCACCAGCAGCAGCCCGGCGGCCAGCCCGGCGATCAGCAGGATGGGCAGCAGCCCCTCGCTGAACGTGCCCAGCCGATCCTCGCCCTTGCGCACCAGGTAGCCGGCGAGGTAGAGCACGAAGGCCACCTTGAACGGCTCCGACACCTGGACCCGGAAGGGCCCCAGCGACAGCCAGCGGTTGGCGCCGCCCACCTCGACCCCGATCCCGGGGATGAGCACCAGCAGCAGCATCACCAGGCCCGCCAGCAGCACCCACGGCGCCAGCTGCCGCCAGCCCTCGGGCGGGATCAGGGCGCACGCGGCGCCCACCCCGATGCCGAGCAGGGCGTAGACCCCCTGGCGCACCACCACCGGGAAGGAGCTGCCCACCTCCTCGGCCGCCAACGGCGCCGAGGCCGAGTAGACCATCACCAGGCCCACGGCCAGCAGCGCCCCCACCGCCCCGAGCAGGACGGGATCGGGCAGGGCCTGGCGGATGCGCTGCTCAGCGCTCGGCATGGGCGGCCTCCAGGGCTTCCACGGCGCGCCGGAAGTCGTCGCCGCGCGCCTCGAAGCCGGGGTACTGGTCGAAGCTGGTGCAGCCGGGCGACAGCACCACGGCGTCGCCGGGGCGGGCCGCCTCGGCGGCGCGCGCCACCGCCTCGCCCATGTCGCGGGCGAAGGCCACCGGCACCGCGTCGCCGACGGCGGCGGCGATCTCCTCCGCCGCCCGGCCGATGAGCACCGCCAGCCGGCCGCCCGCGCGCAGGGCCGGGACCAGGACGGTGAAGTCGCCGCCCTTGTTGATGCCGCCGGCGATCCACACGAAATCATTGGGGAGGCCCTCCAGGGCCGCCTGCACCGCGCCCACGTTGGTGCCCTTGGAGTCGTTGACGTAGCGCACCCCGTCCACCTCCGCCACCGCCTCCATGCGGTGGGGCAGGCCGCGGAAGGCGCGCAGGGCGGCGGCCATGGCCGGGGCGTCCAGGCCGAGCGCGGCGCCGGCGGCCAGCGCGGCGCAGGCGTTGGCGCGGTTGGGCAGCCCCACCAGCGGCCACTCGGCCACCGCCAGCAGCGGCTCCGGGCCGTCCTCGCCGCCGACGGCCAGCCAGGGCTCGCCGTCGCGCTCGATGACCCCGGCGCCGCCGGGGACCGGGGCGCCCAGTCCGAACCAGGCGCGGCCCACCGCCTCCGGAAGATCCGCCGCGCGGCGGCGGATCTCGGCGTCGTCGGCACCGAGCACCGCCGTGTCGCCCTCCCCCATGTTCATCAGCAGGCGCCACTTGGCGTCGAAGTAGGCGGCCTCGTCGGCGTAGCGGTCCAGGTGGTCGGCGCTCAGGTTGAGCACCGCCGCCACCCGCGGCCGGAAGCGGTGGAGGGCCTCGGCCTGGAAGCTGGAGACCTCCACCACGAAGGCGTCGGGCGCCGGCTCGGCCAGCAGGTCGAGTACCGGGGTGCCCAGATTGCCGCCCACCGGCGCCCGCCAGCCGGCGGCGGCGAGCATCTCGCCGACCAGGGTGGTGACCGTGGACTTGCCGTTGGAGCCGGTGATCGCCACCACCGGGGCCGGCGCGTAGCGTCCGAACAGCTCCACGTCGCCGACGATCTCGGCCCCGGCCTCGGCGGCGGCAACGATGGCGGGCTCGGTCAGCGGCACCCCGGGGCTCACCACCACCAGCTCGGCCCCGACCAGCATGTCCGGGTCCAGGCCGCCCAGGGCCAGCCCCGCCAACCTGCCGGCCGCCGGCAGCTGCTCCAGCGCGGCGGGGGCGATGCGGCTGTCGGTGACGCTCACGCGCGCCCCGGCCGCCACCAGGAAGCGGGCCACGCTGGCGCCGGTGCGGCCGGCACCCACCACCGCCACCGGCCGGCCCTGCCAGTCGGCGCGGGCAGCGGCCTGGGCCCCGGTCGTCTCGGCAATGGCTGCCATCATGGCGTCCTCACCGGATCTTGAGGGTGGAAAGGGCGAACAGCACCAGGATCACCGTGATGATCCAGAAGCGGACCACGATGCGCGGCTCGGGCCAGCCCTGGAGCTCGAAGTGGTGGTGCAGCGGCGCCATGCGGAAGACCCGCTTGCCCGTGAGCTTGTAGGAGACCACCTGGATCATCACCGACAGGGTCTCCACCACGAAGATGCCGGCCATGATCAGCAGCTCGATCTCCTGGCGCGCCACCACCGCCACCAGGCCGATGGCGGCGCCCAGGGCCAGCGCCCCCACGTCGCCCATGAACACCTGGGCCGGATAGGCGTTGAACCACAGGAAGCCGAGCCCGGCGCCGATCAAGGCGCCGCAGATCACGGCCATCTCCCCGGCGCCGGCCACGTGCGGGATGTTGAGGTAGTCGGCGAAGCCCGCGTGCCCGGTCACGTAGGAGAAGATGCCGAGGCCGAAGGCGATCATCAGGGCCGGGAAGATGGCCAGACCGTCCAGGCCGTCGGTGAGGTTGACGGCGTTGGAGGCCCCCACCACCACCAGGATCGCCAGCGGGATGTAGAGGATCCCCAGCGGGATCAGCAGGTTCTTGATGAACGGCAGCGACAGCGCGGTGGCGGCCGGCTCATCGGCGAGGCTGTAGAGGGCCACCGCCGCCGCCGTCGCCACCACCAGCTGACCGCCGAACTTGGCGGCGGCGCCGATGCCGCGGGGATCCTGCTTGGCCAGCTTGAGGTAGTCGTCGGCCAGACCGATGAGCCCGAAGGCCGCGGTGGCCAGGGTCACCACCCACACGTAGCGGTTGGACAGATCCGCCCACAGCAGGGTGGGGCCGAGCAGCGCCACCAGGATCAGGGCGCCGCCCATGGTGGGCGTGCCCGCCTTGGGCAGGTGGCTCTCGGGACCGTCCTCGCGCACGGTCTGGCCGATGTTGAAGCGGGTCAGCCGTTCGATCATCCACGGCCCCACCACGAACGACACCACCAGCGCCGTCAGCGTCGACGCGATGGTGCGGAAGGTAATGAACTGGAACAGCGAGAAGCCGGGCAGGTCGCCCCAGTACTGGTAAAGCAGGTGATAGAGCACCTAGGCCTCCCCCACCAGTTCGCGCACCAGCCGTTCCATTCGCCCCGAGCGCGACCCCTTGACCAGCACGCGGTCCCCCGGCGCCGCCTCCGCGGCCAGCATGTCCGCCGCCTCGCGCCAGTCCGCCACGGCCCGGCCGGCGGCGCCGAAGGCCTCGGCGGCGCCGGCCGCCAGCTCGCCCACGCCGATCAGCCGGTCCACGCCGCGCTCGCGGGCGCTCTCGCCGGCGCGCGCGTGCCAGGCGGCGCCCTCCGCCCCGAGCTCGCCCATGTCGCCCAGCACCGCCCAGGTGCGTCCGCCGCCGTGGCCGGACGCCAGCACGTCGAGGGCGGCCTCGAGCGAGGCCGGATTGGCGTTGTAGGTGTCATCGAGCACCGTCAGGCCGCCCCTGCCGGCGCGCGCCTGCAGGCGCCCGGCGGCGGCGCGCACCCCCTCGATGCCGGCGGCGGCCGCCGTCAGCGGCACCCCGAGGGCGTGCGCCGCCGCCAGGGCGGCCAGGGCGTTGGCGGCGTTGTGGCGGCCGGGCAGGGCCAGGACCAGCTCGGCCTCGCCCGCCGGGGAGCGCACCCACAGGCGCCCGCCCTCGCCCTCGGGCCGCCATTCGCCGCGCACCTCGGCGGGGGCGTCGAGGCCGAAGCGCAGCACCGGCCCGGGGGCCGCGCGCGCCCACTGCTCGGCGAAGGGCGAATCGGCGTTGATGACCGCTATGCCCTCGGGACCCAGGCCGCCCAGCAGCCGGCCCTTCTCCCCGGCCACCGCCTCCAGCGAGCCCAGGCCCTCCAGGTGGGCCGGGGCAGCGTTGGTGATCACCGCCACGTCGGGGCGCACGGTGTCGGCCAGGACGTCCATCTCGCCGGGGCGGTTGATGCCCACCTCCACCGCCGCGAAGCGGTGGCGCTCGGCCAGGCCGAACAGGGTCAGGGGCACGCCGACGGTGTTGTTCCAGTTGCCGGGCGTGGCCAGCACCGAGCCCGCGTCGCCCGCCGCCAGCGCGGCGGCGGTGAGGTCCTTGACCGTGGTCTTGCCGCAGGAGCCGGTGATGGCCACCACCCGGGCGCCCGTTTCGCCGGCCACCCGCAGGCGCCAGGCGCGCGCCAGGTCGAGCAGGGCGCGGCCGGTGTCGGCCACCTCCACCCGCGGCAGGTCCGCCTGCCCCGCCTGTGCGGCCGGCCCGCGCTCCACCAGCGCCCCGGCGGCGCCGGCGGCCGCGGCGTCGGCCAGGAAGGCGTGGCCGTCGAAGCGCGGCCCGCGCAGGGCCACGAACAAGGCCCCCGGCTCCAGGCGGCGGGTATCCGTGGTTACCCCCCGGAACCGGGCCTCGCCGTGCGGGCGCCCGCCGGTCCAGCGGGCCACATCAGCCAGGGTCATCATGGCCCACGGCCTCCCCGACGGGCGCCAGCCACTGGCGCACCACCTCGCGGTCGCTGAACGGCAGCCGCTCACCGGCCACCTCCTGGTAGTCCTCATGCCCCTTGCCGGCGATGACCACGCCGTCGCCGGCTCCGGCCCCCTCCAGGGCGCGGCGGATGGCGGCGGCGCGGTCCGGCTCGCGCAGGGCGCCGCCTGCCGGCATGCCGGCGGCGATGGCCGCGATGATGGCCTCCGGATCCTCGCTGCGGGGATTGTCCGAGGTGAGCACCACCCGGTCGCACAGGCGCGCCGCCACCCCGCCCATGGCGGCGCGCTTGGCGGTGTCGCGCTCGCCGCCGCAGCCGAACACGCACCACAGGCGCCCGGCGATGAGCTCGCGCGCCCCGGCCAGGGTGCGCTCCAGGGCCTCGGCGGTGTGCGCGAAGTCCACCCACACCCGGCACCCGGCCGGGGTGGCCCCCACGTCCTCCATGCGCCCGGGCACCGGCGGCGGCGCCGACAGGCGGGCGCCCACGGTGGCGGGGTCCAGCCCCAGGGCCAGGCCGACGGCCACCGCCGCCAGCAGGTTGGGCACGTTGACCGCGCCCACCAGGGCCGAGTCCACGGTCACCGGCCCGCGCGGCGTGGCCGCCACCAGGTGGATGCCGTCGCGGCGGGTCTCGATCTCGTCGGCGCAGACGTCGCCGGCCTCCAGGCCGAAGCGCCACAGCGCCACCCCCGGCGCCACCGCGCCGGCGAAGTGCTCGGCCTCCGGGTCCTCGCCGTTGATGACCGCGAAGCCCAGCTCCGGCCGCTCCACCAGGCGGCGCTTGGCGGCCCGGTAGGCGGCGAGGTCGCGATGGTAGTCCAGGTGCTCGGCGCTCAGGTTGGTCCACACCGCGCCGGCCAGCTCGGTGCCCGCGAGCCGGTGCTGATCCAGGCCGTGCGAGCTGGCCTCCATGGCCACGCCGGTGATGCCGTCGCGGCGCATGCGCTCCAGCCGGTCCTGCAGGGTGACCGCGTCGGGCGTGGTCTCCGACGCCGGCTGCAGCGCCGCCTCCTGCTCGCGCCCGGCCCGGCCCCAGCCGAGGGTGCCGATCACCCCGCCGCGCTCGAACAGGCCCGCCAGCAGCCAGGCGACGGTGGTCTTGCCGTTGGTGCCGGTCACCGCCACCACCGGCAGCTGGCGGGAAGGTTGGCCGTGCAGGCGGGCGGCGGCCTCGCCCAGCAGGCGCCGGGCCTCGGGGTGCACCGCCACGTCGGTATCCGGCGGCACCGCCACCGGGCGCTCGGCGATGACGCCCACGGCGCCGGCGGCCACCGCCTCGCCGATGTAGTCGTGGCCGTCCGCCCGGGCTCCGGCCAGCGCGAAGAACAGCGTGCCCGGCACCACCGCGCGGCTGTCGGCGGTGACCGCGGTCACCGGGCGCCATCCGGCGCCTTCGGCCACCGCCTCGGGCAGCACCTCGGACCAGTTCATGAAACGTTCCCCCCTTGGGAATCAGCGGAATCGTTGCCGCTGGCCTGGCGCATGGGCACCGGCGGCGGCTCCGTGTGCGGGCCGGGCTGCGGCGGCACCCGCCGCAGGCGCAGGCCGTGGGCCATGATGCGCCGGAACACCGGGGCTGCCACCACGCCCCCGTAATAGGGCGCGTCGGGCTCGTCGAGCATGACCACCGCCACCAGGCTGGGGTCGCTCACCGGGGCGAAGCCGGCGAAGGAGGCCAGGTACTTGCCCTCGCGGTAGCCTCCGGGACCGGGCTTCTGCGCGGTGCCGGTCTTGCCCGCCACGCGGTAGCCGTCCAGCGCGGCGCGAAAGCCCGTGCCCTCCGGGCTCACCACCATGTTGAGCATGCGCTTGATCTGGTCGGTGGTGCGGCGCGACAGCACCCGCTCGCCGTCCACCCGGTCGTGCGCATCCCGCCGGCGCAGGGTGAGGGGCAGACGCACGCCGCCGTTGGCCAGCACGGCGTAGGCGCGCGCCACCTGCAGGGCGCTCGCCGCGATGCCGTGGCCGAAGCCGATGGTGGCGCGGTCGAAGCGCTGCCATTGATAGGGCAGGTGGAGGATGCCGCGGGTCTCGCCGGGGAAGCCGGTGCCCGGCTGCAGGCCGAAGCCGAAGTCCCGCAGGTGGCGCCACAGCTCGTCGTTGTCCTGCTCCAGGGCGATCTTGGCCGCCCCGATGTTGCTGGACTTCTGGATCACCTTGCGCACCGTGACCCGCCCCATGCGGTGGGAGTCGTGGATGCGGTGGCCGCTCACCCGCATGAGCCCCTGCTCGCAGTTGATGATGGTGCCCGGCTTCACCAGCCCTTCCTCCAGGGCCGCGGCGACATTGAAGGGCTTGAAGATGGAGCCGGGCTCCAGGGCGTCGGTGGCTGCCCGGTTGCGCCGCTGGGCGGCGCTGGAGCCGTTCAAATGGTTGGGATTGTACGAGGGCACGTTGACGAGCGCGAGCACCGCCCCGGTGTGGGGGTCCAGCACCACCGCCATGCCCGACTTGGCGTGGTGGCGATGGACGGCCTCCTTGACCGCCTGGTAGGCGGCGTACTGCAGGCGCCCGTCGATGCTCAGGCGCAGCGGCTGGCCGCGCTCCACCGGCCGGGTGATGCGCAGGGTGCGGATGTCCCGCCCCAGGGCGTCCCGCTCCACCAGGCGCTGGCCGGGGTGGCCGGAGAGGGTGTCGTCGTAGGCCAGCTCCACCCCCTCCAGGCCGTGGCCGTCGATGCCGGCGAAGCCCACCACGTGGGCGGCCACCTCGCCCGCCGGGTAGTAGCGGCGGTACTCGCGCACGGTGCCGATGCCGGGCAGGCCCAGGGCCTCCACCCGCTCGGCCAGCCTGGGCGGCACCTGGCGCTTGAGGTAGACGAAGGGACTGCTGCTGGCGAGGCGCCGGCGCAGGTCGCCGGCGCCCATATCCAGGGCCTTGGCCAGGCGCCGCACCTGCGCCGGGCTGGCCTTGACCTCCGGCGGCGCGGCGTAGACCGACGGCACCGGCGTGCTGACCGCCAGCGGCGCGCCGTTGCGGTCGAGGATGGCGCCGCGGATGGCCGGCACCCGCACGTGGTGCACCGCCTGGCTGCGCGCCTCGGCCTGCAGGGCCGGGGCACGCACAACCTGCACCCGCACCAGCTGGGCAGTGACGCCCAGGAAGCCGAGCAGCAGCAGGAACTGGGCGAAGCGCCCGCGCCAAGCCGTCCTCATGGGCGGAAATCCCAGATCTCCCCGGAATCGGGGGTGTGCATGTCGAAGCGCTCGCGCGCGAGCCGCTCCACCCGCGGCCGCGCCGCCAGCGCCGCCCGCTCCAGCTGCAGGCGGCCCCATTCGGTGTCCAGACGCTGCAGCCGGTCGCGCTGGTCGCGGATTCCCAGATCGGCCTGGCGGGCCTGCTCGCGGGCCCACACCAGGCTCAGGCCGCTGGCCAGGGCCAGCGCCAGGAGCAGGGCCGCCGCGGCCAGGGCCCTCATGCGGCCAGCCTCTCCGCCACCCGGGCGATGGCGCTGCGCGCCCGCGGATTGGCGGCGCGCTCCTCGGCATCCGGGCGCAGCGGCTTGCCCACCGGCTTCAGGCGCGCCACCTTGTCGCAGCGGCACACCGGGAAGTCCGGCGGGCACACGCAGTCGCGCGCCTCCTCCCGGATGAACCGCTTGACCGCGCGGTCCTCCAGGGAATGGAAGGCGATCACCACCAGCCGGCCACCGGGCCGCAGCACCGCCACCGCGGCCGCCAGGAAGGCCTCCAGCTCCTCCAGCTCGGCGTTGACCGCCATGCGGATCGCCTGGAAGGTGCGGGTGGCCTTGTCCTTGCTCCGCTCACCCCGGCCGGGCACGGCGCCGCGCACCACCTCGGCCAGATCGCCGGTGGTGCGCAGGCCGCCGGCGTCGCGCGCGGCCAGGATGGCGCGCGCCACACGCCGGGCGTAGCGCTCCTCGCCGTACTGGCGCAGCACCCGCTCCAGCTCCGCCGGCGCCACCGCCGCCAGCCATTCCGCGGCGGTGGGCCCGGAATCCGGATCCATGCGCATGTCCAGCGGCCCCTGCTCGCGGAAGCTGAAGCCACGCGCGGGGTCGTCGAGCTGGGGCGAGGACACCCCCAGGTCGGCCAGCACCCCGTCGACCCCGTCGTCCCAGCCGGCCTCGGCCACCGCCTCGCCGATGCGCGAGAACGGCAGCCGCCGCATGCGGAAGCGGGGATCGTCGCCGAAGGCGCGCTCCCCGAAGGCGACCGCCTCGGGATCGCGGTCGAGGGCCAGCAGGGCGCAGTCCCCGCCCAGGTGCGCGAGGATGCGGCGGCTATGACCGCCGCGACCGAAGGTGGCGTCCACGACCCGTTCGGCCGACTCCGGCCGCAGGGCCTCCACCGCCCGCCGCGCCAGGACCGGCTCATGCTCCGGCAAATCCGCCACGCTCATGGCACGCGCCCCTCCTGCTCGGGGCCTGCTCGGAGTTGGCCCGGGCTCAGAGCCCGAGCTCGGCCAGCACCTCCATCGCCCCCTCCATGGAATCGAGGCACTGCTGCTGTTGCTGGGACCACTGCTGCTGGTCCCAGATCTCGAATTTCTTGATCTGGCCGGCCACCACCACGTCCCGCTCCAGGTCGGCGAAGGTCCGCAGGTTGTTGGGGACCAGGATGCGGCCGTGCCGATCCAGGCCGCACTCCACCGCGTTGCCGATGAGGAAGCGCTCCAGCTGGCGCACCTCGCGCCGCAGCATGGACATCTCCCCCAGCCGGGCCTCGATGGCCTCCCACTCGGGCAGGGGATAGGCGGCCAGGCAGCGGTCCGGATCCACGGTCACCACCACCTGGCCCTCGCTGTGGGTCTCCAGGAGCTCGCGGTACTTGGATGGGATGGACAAGCGGCCCTTGTCGTCCATCGTATGTTCGAAGGCACCGCGGAACATGGCGCACCCGTGATCCTCGCCCCCGGGCTTCCGGCCCGGGCCGGTCGACGGTCGGCGGGCCCGGCTCCGGCCCGCTCACCCACTGCTCCCCACAACGTCCCACTTTATCCCCCTATGGCGAACTCTAGTAAGGGGCCGTACCCCCGTCAAGCAAATTCGGGCGGGAAATTCCGGGATGTGGGCGGGGCTGGGACGGCGCCGACCCGGGTCCGCGCCGATGCCCCGGGCGAGCTACGCAAAAAGGCCCGCCCCGCCACAAAACCGTTTTCCGCGCCAGGCTTCGGCACTCGAGCGGAAAGGTTTTGTAGCGGGGCGGGCCTGGTGTAGGTCGAGGCGGGCCTGTAAGCCGGGTTCTGTGCCCCCGCCCCTGAACCGGCCCGGCAGTGTGCCGGAGCCTTCCCGACTGGGGTGGTCCAGGGGCGGGGTGGGGACCATTCATCTGGGGCGAGCGTCGCCGATCGCCTCGTAGCGGCCTACCCGGGGGCGACGCGGGCCGCGCCCTTGCCCCCCTATTTGGCCTTGCTCCGGGTGGGGTTTGCCTTGCCGCCGCCGTTGCCGGCGACGCGGTGCGCTCTTACCGCACCCTTTCACCCTTACCCCGCCCCTGAGCCTGCCCCCGCAGGGGCCACCGGCACGCGGCCGGACGGCTCAGGGGCGGGGCGGTCTGCTTTCTGTGGCACTTTCCCGGGGTTTCCCCCGCCGGGCGTTACCCGGCACCCTGCCCTGTGGAGCCCGGACTTTCCTCCCCGCCCCTGAGCCTGCCCCGATCGGGGCGCCGGCACGCGGCCGGCCGGCTCAGGGGCGGGGCGATCCCCCGGCCCGCCTCGATGGGAACGGGGGTTGAAAACGGCTACTTGATGACCTTGAGGTGGCTGGGGCGCTTGCCGGCCTTGCCGGGCTCGCCCTCGCCGCCCCCCTCGTCGCCGGAGCCGGTCTCCGGCTGGTCGGCGCCGGCCGGCTCGTCCGCCGGCTCCTCGGCCTCCTGGACCGGGAACATCCAGGCCAGCACCGCGCCCTTCTGCTCGGGGTCGAACACCTGCACCACCGCCGACCACGGCACCGAGCACGAGAACGGCCGGCCGCCGAACTGCGTCGACACCTCCACGCCCCAGTCGCTGACCACCGGGTCCTGGGTGGCCAGGTTCAGGGCCAGGGTGCAGCTGTCGCGCTCGATATACTCGGAGGGCAGCACGGCCCCCTCCTCGCTCACCGAGGGGACCACGTGCACGAAGCACCGGCCCTGCCGCTCGAGCAGGGCCTCCACCATGAGCTTTTTCATCTCGGCGATCTTGTCCGGCATGACTCTCTCCCTCGGCGACCGGGTGCGTCGCGCCTGGATGTTCGTCTCCCGGGCGGGGCCGAAGTTCCCGCCCGGCCGTCGTCTAGTCGCCGTCGGCGGGATGCTCCGCCTTGGGGCGCCGGTGCATGAGGGCGGCCACCGCCCGGCCGGGATCCTCGCCCTCGAACAGCACCCGGTACACCTGCTCGGCGATGGGCATGTCCACCCCCAGCTCGCGCGCCTTGCGGTGGAGGGCGCGGGCGGTGCGCACCCCCTCGGCCCGGCGCCACAGCACGGCATCCACCGCCGCCACCGGAGTGCCGGCGCCCAGGGCCTCGCCCAGCTGATGGTTGCGCGACAGCGGGCCGGTGCAGGTGAGCACCAGGTCCCCCAGACCGGCCAGGCCGGCGAAGGTCTCGGCGCGCCCACCCCAGGCTTCGCCCAGGCGGGCCATCTCGGCCAGCCCCCGGGTGATCAGGGCAGCGCGGGCGTTGTAGCCCAGGCCGAGACCGTCGGCGATGCCGGCGGCAATGGCGATGACGTTCTTAACCGCGCCGCCGAGCTCCACCCCCACCCGGTCGTCGCTGGAGTAGACCCGCACCGGCTCGCAGTGGAACCACTCGGCCACGGCCTCGGCGTCGGCCAGGGCAGGGGCGGCCACGGTCACAGCGGTGGGCTGGCCGGCGGCCACCTCCTGGGCGAAGCTCGGCCCGGACAGGATGGCCACCCCGGCCACCCGCGCCCCCAGCACCTCCTCCAGCACCTCGTGCATGAGGAGGCCGCTGTCCTCCTCCAGACCCTTGGTGGCACAGACCACGCGGGCCTCCGGCTCGGCCAGGGGCGCCACCGCCGCGGCGGCCTCGCGCAGGGCCGCGCTGGGCACGGCGAAGACCAGCCGGGGGCAGCCGGCGACCGCGGCCTCCAGATCGGCCGTGACGGTGACCGCCGCGGGCAGGGTGAAGCCGGCCAGGTAGGCGCCGTTCTCCCGCTCCCGCTGCATGGCCTCGGCGCGTCCGGGGTCGCGCTCCCAGAGCGTCACCCGGTGGCCGCAGCGCGCCAGCTGCATGGCGAGGGCGGTGCCCCACGCGCCGGCCCCGATGACCGCCGCGTCGCCCACCCCTCAGTCGCCCCAGACGAGGGGCGCGTAGACCCAGCCCTCATCGCCGTCGGCATGGCGCACGTGCACCCACTTGCCCTTGGCCCCGAGGTAGCGCAGCAGGACGTTGCGCTCGGCCTTGAAGGCCACTTCGCGGTCGGTGGAGGGCCCCTTGCGCACGTTCACCAGCGGCTTGATCACCACCACGGTGCGCCGGTCCGACAGCAGGTCGGCGAAGACCCAGCCCCGGTCCCCCTCGTAGTCCTCGACCTCGGCCCAGCCGTTGCGGCGCTCCACCACCCGCACCGGATAGCCCTGACTGACCACGAACAGGCGCTTGTGGTCCTTGCCGGGGCCGGCGCGCAGGTTGACCTTGGAGCCGTCGATGGAGCGGTAGGGGGAGGCCGCCTGCGCCGCGGGCGCCACGGCCACCAGGAGGGCGACCACCAGCGACAGGACCGGAAGGATTCGCATGGCTAGTGCTCCTGGGTCTCGGCCTGCTGGCGGGACTGCTCGTAGAGGGCCTGGAAGTTGACCGGGTCGAGCAGGATCTGCTGGAAGCCGCCCCGCGTCACCAGGCCGGAGATGGCTTCGCGCGCATAGGGGAACAGGATGGTCGGGCAGTTGATGCCCATGAGCTGCTCCATCTGGTCCTCGGGGATGGCGCTGATGCGGAACAGGCCGGCCTGCTGCACCTCGGCGATGAACACGGTGGTGCCCTCGAAGGTGGAGCGCACGGTCACCGTGAGCACCACCTCCACGTGGCCCTGCTCGCTGACGACGCGGCCCTCGGTGCCGAGCTCCACGTTGACCTCGGGCTGGCCCTGCTTGGTGAACATTTCGGGCACGTTGGGGGACTCGAAGGACAGATCCTTGACGTAGACCCGCTCGAGGCCGAATACCGGCTGCTCCGCGCCGGCCTCCGCGCCGTTGTTGTTTTCGCTCATTCCCGCTCCCGTGGGGTAATCAGAGGCGGCCCGCTAGCCCTCGGCGGTCTCCTCCAGGAGGGGATCCAGCTTGCCCGCCTGGTCCAGGGCCTTGAGCTCGTCGAAGCCGCCGATGTGCTCGCCGTTGATGAAGATCTGGGGCACCGTGTGCCGTCCCCCGGCGCGCTCGCGCATGCGCGCGCGCTCCTCGGTATGCACGTCCACCAGGGTCTTGTCGGGCTCCACGCCCTTGGAGCGCAGCAGGGCCTCGGCCATGCTGCAGTAGGGGCAGACCCGGGTAGCGTACATCTCGACCTTGGCCATGGGCGATTCCCGTTCCTTCGTCCGAATGGCTTGGCGGTTAGCTCTCGAGCGGCATGCCGGCCTGCTGCCAGGCCATGGTGCCGCCCTCGAGGTTGTAGACCGACTCGAAGCCGGCCTTGCGCAGCTGCACGGCGGCGGTGGCCGAGCGGTTGCCGGAGCGGCAGGCCACCAGCAGCGGGCTATCGCCCCCCTTGTAGGCCTCCAGCTCCTGCATGCGGCCGCTCAGCTGGCCGAGGGGGATGTGGATGGCGCCGGCGATGTGGCCCTGCTGCCACTCGCTGTCCTCGCGCACGTCCAGCACCCGGGCGTTGCCGCGGTTGATGAGATTGACCGCCGCCGCCGGGTCGGCCCGGCCCACGCGATAGATGCGCAGCATCAGGGTGCCCTTGAACAGGACCCCGGCCACCAGGGCCAGGCCGACGACCAGCAGCCAGTTGTTCTGCAGGAATTCTAGCATCGCAGTCCTCGCGCCCGCGCGGCCGCTGCCTCAACCATCGCGGCGGGCGGCGGCGCGGTACTTGTAGAGGTCATCGTGGGTGCGGTCGGTGCGGCCCACGTAGGTGGGCACCACCGCCTCCAGGGTCCGGGGCTCGACGCCGAACACCTCGGGGAAGGGCTCGGCGCAGGTGTTGTCCACCAGCAGACTGCGGAACTGGTCGCGGGTCATGGGCTTGCCCGGAAGATGCTCCAGGGCATAGGCCTGGACCCAGCCCATCCAGCGCGGCAGCGGCCACACCGAGCGGCTCACCCCTTCCAGCTCGGCCAAAAAGCGGATGAGGTCGGCGAAGGCGTACTGGTGGGGACCGCACAGGGGATAGGTCTGCCCGTGGGTGCGGGGATCGGCCAGCGACTTGGCGAAGGCCTCGGCCACGTCCTCCACCCACACCGGCGCGAAGCGGGCGTCGCCGCGCGGCAGGGGGAGCACCAAGGGGGTGCGGCGCACCATGCGGGCAAAGCGGGTGAAGAAGCTGTCGCCCTCGCCGAAGATGATGCTGGGCTCGAAGATGGTGGTGTCCAGGGCCTCGCCGTGGGTCAGCTTGGGGCCGTTCAGCCAGCCCATGGCCCCGTAGGCCTCGCTGTTCTCCCCGGCCTCGCGCACGATCCACGCGCCCAGGCCCTTGGACCGCTGGTAGATGCTCGGGCCCAGGGGATCGGCGCCGTTGGCGCTCATGTGCAGCAGCCGGCGCACGCCGTGGCGCTTGCAGGCCTTGACCACCATGCGCGGCAGCTCCACGTGCACGGCGTGGAAGTCGCCGCGGCGCTTGAGGGGATAGTCCCGCCGTCCGGGCCGCTTCTCGCTGAGGATGCCCACCAGGTTGATGACGGCGTCGGCGTCGGCGATGTGGCGGTCCAGGTCCGCCTTGCTCAGGGGATTGCCCTCGACCACCTCCA
>Ga0102944_1001092_pt1 | contig 18869 bp, 12 predicted proteins | sample SalPonD_shore_MG_FD_78172 | JGI IMG/M metagenome (GOLD analysis project Ga0102944, IMG submission 78172) | Salt pond soil microbial communities from South San Francisco under conditions of wetland restoration - Salt Pond MetaG... | ecosystem: Environmental > Aquatic > Marine > Intertidal zone >...
AACAAAATGCGTAGGGACCGGATCATGGTTTCGAACCACCTTTTCTTCTATAGATCATTATTTATTCTATTGAGAATTGGTGAATTTAACGGAGTCCAATAGCTGCATCAAGTAGTATTTAAGCAGTGCTAACTGATTTCGGCCACTCTGAAATTTCAATTGGAACTGAAGTTGTTCATCCGGGATGAATTTCGGAATGAATCGATCTCTGGACAGTTCGAGCATAGTCGGCACGATCTCTTCGTAATTAATCAGGCCGTGCATTTTTTCGTCAGGTATGAACTGACCCTTCACCCGCTCCCGTCCCACGGATAATCTGGTGATACCGAGTTCATTGCACAGTACTTTAATGCGCATAGAATCGAGAAGGTTCGTTGTTTGTGAGGGCAACGAACCGAACCGATCTTCGATTTCCATGGCGAGATCATCAATAGTTTCCAATGAAGTCGCCCCGCTGAGCCGACGGTACAGGTCGATCCGCTGGTCCGGGTCATCGACGTAGTCCCCAGGGATATAAGTGTCGAATGCAGTATTCACTTCGGCGTCCACCGTTTCCCTGGCAGGGATTGTTTTCAGACCGTGTTCCAGTTGTTTTTCCTGAACGGATTTGTTAATCATATCGATATAGAGGTCGAACCCCACCGAGTTAATGAATCCGCTTTGTTTTACTCCCAGCAGATTCCCGGCGCCACGCATGGCCAGATCTTTCATGGCGATCTGAAACCCGGCACCCAGGTGCGTAAAACTCTCCAGCGTCTGCAGTCGGCTGCGTGCCTCATGGGTCATGTTCTCAGTGGATGGCACCAACAAGTAGGCGTATGCACGACGGTTCGCCCGGCCTACCCGGCCCCGGAGCTGATAGAGCTGTGCCAGCCCCATCTGATCGGCGCGGTTGATGATAATGGTATTCACATTCGGGATATCAATGCCGGATTCGATAATGGCCGTGGAAATCAGCACATCATACTTGCGATGCAGAAAGTCATACATTACCTGTTCCAGATGGTCGGATTTCATCCGGCCATGGGCGACCGCAAATTTCAGGTCCGGCAAAATAGTGGTCAGGCGCTTATGAATCGCCGAGATCGTTTGGATGCGGTTGTGGACAAAGTATACCTGTCCGCCGCGGTTCATTTCCCGCATGATCACCTGGGTAAGGAACCCATCATCCAGATGAACGATTTCGGTGTAGATGGGGAGACGTTCCTTGGGTGGAGTCTCAATCCTGGAGAGATCCCGGGCTCCTGAGAGCGAAAGTTGCAGTGTTCGGGGGATCGGGGTCGCGGTCATGGAAAGGACGTCCACTCGTTCGGTCATTTGCTTGAGTTTCTCTTTATGCTTGACTCCGAACCGATGCTCCTCATCCACAATCACCAGGCCCAGGTCGTGAAACTCCACATCCCGGGACAACAAGCGATGTGTTCCAATGATGACATCGAGTTCACCGGCTTCCAGCGCTTCCAGGATCGCCGTTTGTTCACTGTATGTACGAAACCGTGATAATGCAGCCACCCGAATCGGAAACCGTTCCAATCGCTGGGAGAATGTTTCGTAGTGCTGTTCGGAGAGGATTGTGGTCGGCACCAGCACCGCAACCTGCTTACTATCCATCACAGATTTAAAAGCCGCCCGCAGCGCCACCTCGGTTTTGCCGAATCCCACATCGCCGATGAGCAGGCGATCCATGGGAAAGGGCGACTCCATATCCTCCTTGACTTCTCCCGTTGTCTGAATTTGATCCTCGGTTTCCTCATAGAGAAATGCCGATTCCATTTGTAATTGGTACTCGGTGTCATTGCTGAACTGGTGTCCTTCGATGGTGTGGCGGCTGCCGTAGAGTTCGACAAGATCTTCGGCCACTTCTTCTGCGGCTTGTTTTGATTTCTGTTTGGTTCGTTCCCACCTGTTGCTCCCGAGCTTGTGCACCCGGGGGGTGGTCCCTTCGGTCCCCTGGTATTTCTGCACCCGATGAAATTTCTGCAACGGTACGTAGACTTTATCCCCGTCCTGGTATTCAATGACGATACATTCGTACTCTCCAGCACGCTGCCGGACTTTTTGCAGTCCGCGAAAGATCCCGATCCCGTAATCCTGATGCACCAGATAATCTCCCAGCGAAAGATGATCGACGGTCTGCGGAATCTCCTCGTGTGCGAATTTCTTGAAGGTCTGTCTCCGTTTATACCGGCTGTAGATTTGATGATCAGTATACACCATCAATCCGGCCTCGGGATAAACAAATCCCAGAGATAGTTCCTGCGAGAAGATATGCTGATTTGGATGAGGGTCGAGGACGTTTTTCAAACGAAACACCTGTTCGGCATTTTCACAGCAGATAAATGCTTCGTAGCCTTCTGTAAGTTGTTCTGTCAGTTCGGCCCGAAAGATTTCGAGGTCGCCGCGGAGATTGGACTGCGAGGTGGATCGGAAGTTGATATCGATCTTATGTGAGACGGATGGTACCAGAAAACTGTAAATTTGAGTGAACCGGGTCTGCGCTTGCGATGGGAAAGCCTGTTTTCCAGCTGAATCGGGAGGACTTTCCCCGGGGTCATTCTCGGAGAATATCTCGTCGTAATAATGCCACACGATGATGGTCTCTTTGGGCAAATAATCCCAGAGGAAGGTTTCTCCGTGATCTGTTGGCTCATGTGTGGTGAGGGCCGGGGGGACCTGGACACGCTCGAGTTTCTGCAGTGATCGCTGGGATGAAATGCTGAACGTGCGGATGGATTCCAGTTCATCTCCGAAAAACTCCAGGCGAATCGGATTTTCCACCCCGAGGGGGAACACGTCCAGAATCCCGCCCCGTACGCTGATCTCCAGCGGCTGTACCACCGCGGATTCCCTGGAATAACCGGAATTAAGCAGCTGGCGTATGATTCCCTCAAAGTCGCAGGAAGCGCCCCGCTGTAAAGTGAGAATTTGCTGTTCAAAGGCCTGACGCGGCATGATCGGTTCATCTAGGGCGTCCCGTTCCGCCACCAGCATAGGCGGGTTCTGGCTCAGCATCTTTTCCAGGGCATCCACCCGGAATTCGTCAGCGGTTGCACGAAAATAATGGCCGCCGGCATGATGTTCGCCGTGTGGAAAGTACCCGACCCGCTGCTCTCCATACAGCACCGAGAGATCATCCCGTAAGTATTCCGCATTTCCGCGATCTGCTGTGATGAGCAGCAGGGGGCGCTGGCATTCTGTGTACAGTTCGCCAAACAGAAAAGCGGCCAGTGATCCCTGGATTCCGGAGATATGGAGGTGTCTGTCTATACTCGTTCGAAGGGCCGCATACCCCGAACTCTTGCGAATAGCAGTCCGGATTTTCTGAATGGGATCAGGCATGTTTCACGTGAAACATCATGCGGCGGATGCGGACCGTTTCAGATGGACGGAGAGAATGGATATATCGGCTGGTGAAACTCCCTGGATCCGGGAAGCCTGCCCCAGAGAATGGGGGCGAATTTTCCGCAACTTCTCCCGGGCTTCAGTTGCGAGGGCGTCGATTCCCGTATAATCGAAATCTTCCGGGATGCGTTTACTTTCCTGCTTCCGGAATTTTTCCACCTGCTCCTGCTGGCGCTGAATGTAGCCCTCGTATTTCACCTCGATGTGAATCTGATCCAGCACATCATTCAGATTCACGGAGGGATGGAGATGGTGCTCAATGAGTTCCTGGAGCCGGGGCACGGTCTGGAAGGTAGCCTCCGGACGGCGAAGCAACCGGATGGCGGGTAATTTCTGATCAATGGGTTTGGTACCGGCTGATGCAAGGTTGCTGTTGACCTCCTCGGGGGCTACACTAGTTTGTTTCAGAATTTCAATCCCATGGTCGATGGCATCACGCCGCTCACGGGAGTGGCGGTAGACCTCCTCAGGGATCAGTCCGACCTGCCGGCCGTATTTCATTAATCGGAAGTCCGCATTATCATGGCGCAGTAGTAACCGATATTCTGCCCGGGAGGTGAACATACGATATGGCTCCAGGGTGTCCTTGGTTACCAGATCGTCGATGAGGACGCCGACATAGGCTTCAGACCGGTCGAGAATGATCGGCTCTTCGTCAAGCAGCCACTGCGCGGCGTTGATGCCCGCCAGTAATCCCTGGGCTGCCGCTTCCTCGTAGCCGGAGGTACCGTTGATCTGCCCGGCGAAGAATAACCCGTGTACGCGTTGAGTCTCCAGAGATGGTTTCAACTGGGAGGGCGGAAAGAAGTCATATTCGATAGCATATCCGGGCCGCAGGAATTCTGCGTGCTCCAAACCGGGGATGGTGTGAACGGCCCGCTGTTGAATATCTTCGGGAAGGCTGGTTGCAAAGCCGTTCACATAGATTTCCGGGGCATCTCTCCACTCCGGTTCCAGAAAAATATGATGGCTGTCCCGGTGTTCGAACCGCACCACCTTGTCTTCCACGGAGGGACAATACCGGGGCCCGACTCCTTCGATCACGCCGGTGTACATTGGTGACCGGTCAAGCCCCTCCCGGATGATTCGATGCGTTTCGGGTATGGTACGTGTGGAGTGGCATGGCACATCATCCGGGTCAAAGTGAGTGGTGCGATACGAAAAAGGGACCGGATGCTCATCCCCGGTTTCCAGGGATGTCCGGCGAAAATCGATGGAGTCTCGCACCAGGCGCGGTGGAGTGCCCGTCTTCAAACGGTCGTGCTCAAAACCCAGACTGTCCAGGTACTCGGTCATACCGGCGGATCGGCGTTCATTTAATCGTCCGGCCCGGATCTGACGGAGGCCGATGTGGATCAGGCCGTTCATGAAAGTACCGCAGGTTAATATCGCTGCCCGGCACGCTATGGATCCGTGGTTCCGGGTGACCACTGCCCTGACCCGGTCACCGGAAACCTCCAGTGCAATTCCCTCATCCTGTAATAAATAGATATTGTTCTCTTGAATCAGCCAGCGGGTTATGGCGGCCGGATAGGTGATCTTGTCCGCCTGCGCCCGGGGTGACCAGACAGCCTGACCCTTGGATTTATTTAACATCTTGAACTGAAGTCCGGTTTCATCTATAACCCTGGCCATCTCGCCCCCCAGGGCATCGATCTCCCGAACCATGTGTCCTTTGGCGAGACCGCCGATAGCCGGGTTGCAGGACATTCGGGCAATAGCATCCAGATTGAGTGTGATTAGCAGGGTACGAAACCCTTTCCGGGCTGATGCCAGTGCGGCTTCCGCCCCGGCGTGACCGGCGCCGACCACAATGATATCGAATTGTCTGGACGAAGAAGATGTTTCATGTGAAACCATTGGTATCTTCATCCTCCGGAGTTAGTTATTTCCCTATACAGAACTTGGAGAAAATATTGTTCAGGATATCGTCTGTGGTAGTGTCCCCGGACAATAATCCCAGAGAATCCATTGCTGCTCTGAGGTCAACCACGATAAATTCCGAGGAATACCGCTGCTTTGTGCTTTGAATTGCTCTGTCAATAGATTCAAGGGTATTGCGCAGTGCATCCCGGTGACGCTGATTTGTAATGGTCGGTGTATCAGAGGATTCCTGGGACTGCTTGTTCTTAAAAACCTCCTGCAGCACCCGATGGCCGATATCGGATATACCGATCATTTCAGTGGCGGAAGTTGAGATCGCATTGTTCGTTGAGAGATCCCGGTACCGGGCGCGTTCCTCCCCGGTGAGCAAATCGATTTTATTGTACAGTGTAATCACCGGGGTACCGTTAATCTGCAATGTACTTTCAGCCTCCTGCAAGTTGGCGACATCCCGGACATGCAAGATGACATCCGCCCGTTCGATGATTTGTTGTGCCCGGGAAATGCCCAGCGATTCCACCACGTCCTCGGAATCCCTGAGACCGGCAGTATCCACAAGCCGGATCTCTACGCCGTCGTGGGATATTGATTCCTCCAGCGTATCCCGGGTGGTGCCGGGAATATCGGATACAAGCGCCCGTTCTTCCTGTAATAAAGCATTTAAAATACTGGACTTCCCGGCGTTCGGTCTCCCCACGATCGCTGTGAGAATTCCGTTGCGGTAGAGCTGACCGTTCTGATAACTATCCACAAGTTGTTCACATGCCGTGGAGATGTCTTTTAGAGTCTGTTCTATTTCCTCGTAGGGGGTGTGGGAGATCTCATCTTCTGAAAAGTCCAGTTCCAATTCCAGCAGGGAGACAGCGTCAATCAGCTGTTGGCGAATTGCAGAAGCTTTTTCTTTGAGTTGCCCCTGGAGCTGGCGAATGGCCAGCCGGTGACTGGTAGATGTTTGGGCGTGGATAAGATCGGCCACCGCCTCCGCCTGGGTTAAATCGATGCGGCCGTTCAGAAATGCACGCTTGGTAAATTCCCCCGGTTCGCTCATTCTGGCGCCGTGTTCCAATAATGTCCCTAAAATCGATTCTGCAACGAAATACCCACCGTGACAGGCGATTTCGACGACGTCCTCACCTGTATAAGATTTCGGCGCCTGAAAATAGGTTGCCACCACTTCATCAAGGGTTTCTCCGGATCGGGGATCCTGAAAGTAGGTGTATGTGGCATGATGTGGGAGTAGATTCCCGGAATATGTAATACATTTTGTTACTATATCAAGGGTTTCTGCACCGGATAGACGCACCACAGCGAGTCCGCCTATACCATGAGGGGTTGCGATCGCGGCAATTGGATTTTCCTGAATATAATTAGATGACATGTGCGGTCACCTATTGTGATATGTTAAAATTTACTCCCGTTATCTTCGTATTACTAACCCAGCTATTCTTGTGCAGTTCCAGTGGGAATATCAATGAACCACTTTTGCTGAATGATGGTCATGATATTAAAGAGTGCATAATACAAATTCAGCCCCGAAGGAAAATTATTGAAGATCAGGAGAAATAAAATGGGCATAAACCACATCATCATCTTCTGTTGCTGACTCCCGGTGCCGGTCGCTGAAACGCGTTGCTGAAGAATCATGGTCACGGCCATAATCAGAGGGAGAATATTGACCTGCGCCCCATATAACGGGAGTGAGAACGGAAGTGTGAACACCGTATCGGGTTGCGACAGATCTTTTATCCAGAGAATAAACTCAGCCCCCCGGAGCTCAATTGTGGACCGGAAGACAATGAACAGTGCATACAGCAGGGGCATCTGCAGCAGCATTGGCAAACATCCGCCCATAGGATTCACACCGTGCTCTTTGTAGAGTTTCATCATCTCCTGGTTCATCTTCTGGGAATCGTCTTTGTACTTGTCACGGAGTTCCTGGATTTTCGGTTGCAGCGTCTGCATGGACTTCATGGAGACGTAACTCTTCTTGGTCAGGGGAAACACCAGGATTTTTACGACCACCCCGAACAGAATGAGCACCAGGCCATAATTGGGAATGTAATTATGCATCGTGGTGAAGGCCCATAGAACCGCTTTGCTGATGGGGCGAATGATGGTCCACCCGAAATTCATCATTCGTTCAAAGTGCCGGCTGTAGTCTGTCAGCACATCGTAATCCAGGGGACCAATATAGACGAAGAAAGAGTCCTGCTGTACCGCCGTCTCTTGATATGGCATAATCAGGTTTGCGTTGTAGCGTTTCAGGTCATAGTCTTCCCGGCTCAGCAGGGTGCCGCTGAGATGCATGCCAATGGCATTTCGGGAGACCGGAGTGATGATGGACGTGAAATATTTGTTCCTGACTGCCACCCATCTGGTGGTCCCTTCAAATGATTCGGTGGCAGGGTTGCCGGGTTTGGCTTTGGACGCATCAATATCCACCAGATCATCACCGAGTAAACTGTAGGCCTTACTGTAATTCAGATCGTCGGTTGCGTTGCCCTCCGTGATGGCCATACCGCTGTTCCAGAAGAGTTCATACTGTCGATTGGCGATAATATCTTGGAATTGGTGCAGGGTCACAGTGAGGCCGATATGATAGCGATCGGGAAAGAATGTGAGCGTGCGTGTGAGCGTGCCACCTTCGGAGGTGGTGTATTCGAACTTAACGGGAGTTGGTTGAGATATCTGCATTGTATCAGAAGAATTGAACTCATTCAAATTAATGATGCGGAACGGTTGATTCTGATAATCGACGGTCTGCCCTTCAAACCCCGTGGTCGAGAACCCCAATACATGGCGCGCATAGGAGGGAATCAGTTCAACGTAGGGGGACCCGTCAGGACCATGATAGTTCTTGAGTTTGACTGAATAGATAGTTCCGCCTCCGATATTGGTCAGCCCGATCCAGAACCTGGAGGTTTCGACGATAAGAGTATCAATGCGTTCCGGCGCAACAGAGAGCTCTTCCTCCCGAGGCTCTTGTGCCTGAAGTGCCGGTTCGGTTAGTTCCTGCTGAGGTCTGGTTAGAGTGTCCTGAGTTGGTTGTGGCGCTACCGTATCCTGCGCAACGGAGACGGTATCCGCCGGCGGGGGCTCAGGGGATTCAAAGAAATAATTATAATAGAAAGGGGTGAGAAATATAATTACTAAAATTAAGATATAAGCGATGACGGTCTTGCTATCCATATTATCCATGTTTTATCCCAGAGTCTTCAGGTTTTGGAACCGGATCATAACCGCCGGCATGCCAGGGATGGCATTTCCCGATCCGCTTCAGCCCCAGTACAAGAGCCTTGAAAAACGAATGGGTGCGCAGGGCTTCAATGGTATATTGGGAGCAGGTGGGATAGAATCGGCAGGCAGAAGGAAACAGAGGAGACAGGAACGACTGGTAAAAACGAATCAGAAGGATAAAAATGCAACTTATAACTTGTGACATAGATCCGTGAACTCCGATTCAATATTGTGATAATCCGGAATCGTGGACCCCGGAAAAATTTGGAAGATCACTGCAAGGTGACCCGGAATTAATTCTTTGTGGGTGCGATAGAATTCCCGGATATACCGTTTCAGCCGATTCCGTACGACCGCTGAGCCCACTTTGGTGCCAACCACAAATGCGACCTTGCGTTCACTGCATGGGCGAACGATGATTTGTCCGAGCCTGCCACGAAGTCGCCGGCCCTGTGAATAGAGGTCGTTAAAGCAGCGTTTCTTTCTGATAATCAGTGATTTAGGGAGCGTATTTTCACTCCGGGTCACGTTCTCAGATTTAGATCCGCTTTCTTCCTTTTTTCCGTCTTCTCTTGAGCACATTTCGGCCACCTTTGGTCTTCATCCGCTTGCGGAAGCCGTGCTTATTTTTTCGTTTACGCTGACTCGGCTGATATGTCCGCTTTGCCATGCGGTCCCTCCCATTTTATTATGCAATTATACAATTATTTTCATACAGCTTTCAAATTTAATGAAGGCAATTTGAAAAACAAGTATGAATAATGTCTTGCGGGTTATAAAACCAGAGAAGCAAAATGTTCCCGGGGCGTTCAGCAAAGGTGAATGGGTAGATCTGACAGAATAATTTTTATTCTGACTGAGCATACGAGCATGAGAAACGGGATTATACAGGCGGTTGGACAGAGGGATATCAAATTTTTGTAAAATTATCTTGACATAAGTAACCGGTATTATAATTTGATCACAGTGGGAGTAAGCAGGTGTGGATAACTTGTGGATAATGTTGATATGTTGTGTACAAAATATGTTCACTGTAAATTGAACAGAGTTTGAATTAAAAGGGTTTCCGGGCAAATTGGTTTGTTATATCTACCTATTTGTATTGGGTTTATATATATTCCAAAATAGTGTATAACTTGAGAGCCCTTTATTTTTCCGGATCTGTTGGTTGGCAGCCATCCCTGGAATATTTGTAACAAGATAATTGTTGATAACTGATAATCAAAGATGGGGATTAACGACGAGATGAACGCTTCTCCGGAAGGTATTTGGCAGGAATGTTTGCAGCTTATACGCGGGCGCGTACCGGATCAAACGTTCGAGACCTGGTTTAAGCCGATTGAACCGGTGGGGCTCGATAAAGAGAAACTCACCGTACAGGTGCCCAGTCATTTCTTTTACGAATGGATTGAGAATCATTACAAGGAGCTGATGAATTCCGTTCTCCAGCAGGTTTCAGGAAATGGGCTGAAATTAGCGTACTCTGTGGTATATTCAGAGGACAACCCTCCCGGGCCTCCGGCTCCGGCGGTATCTGCCGAGCCGGGCTTTATTCACCGGCAGCAACTGGAAAGTTATCTGAATGACCGGTACACGTTCGATAATTTCGTGGAGGGGGATAACAATGAGTTTGCCCGGGCGGCAGCCTTGGCCATCGCCGAAGCCCCTGGGGGGACGTCTTTTAATCCCCTGGTCATTTACGGCGGGGTAGGATTGGGGAAAACTCATCTGGCCCAGGCTATTGGAAACAAATCCCTGCAGGACCGCACGGCCAAGCGCGTCCTGTATACCTCCAGCGAAAAGTTCACTCTGGAATTCATCAATTCTATCAAGAACAACAAAACCACCGAGTTTTCAGAGCACTATCGGAATGTGGATCTCCTGATGGTAGACGATGTGCAATTTTTCCAGAAGAAGGAATCGACCCAGGAGCAGTTTTTCCATACCTTCAATGCGCTGTATCAAGCGGGAAAACAAATTGTGCTGACCTCGGATCGTGCGCCGAAAGAGCTCTCCGGGATGGAAGAACGGCTGCTGTCACGATTTCAGGCGGGCCTGATAGCCGATATCCAGCCCCCGGATCTGGAGACCAGAATTGCCATCTTGCAGCATAAAGCCCAGGAGGATGGGATTGAGATCTCCTATGATATCATCGAGTTCCTGGCGGCCAACATCACCTCGAACGTACGGGATCTGGAAGGGGCACTCATTCGTTTACTCGCCTTCTCTTCTCTGTCAAACACAGACATCACGGTAGACCTGGCCAAGCGGGTGTTGCGTGAGATCATCGATAAAAATTTTTCCTCCTCCGTTTCCATCGAGGATATTCAGCGGGTGACCACGGAAATCATGGGGGTGGGAGAATCAGATCTCATCGGAAAGGGCCGAAAAAAGGAGGTCGCGCTGGCCCGGCAAATTGCCATGTATCTCTGCCGGGAGATGACCGGTTCATCACTGAAGACCATCGGCCTGCACTTTGGGGGCCGGGATCACAGTACCGTCGTCCATGCCTGCAAGGTTATCGAGGATAAAATCCAGAAAGATGCGGATTTACAACAGCAGTTAAATTCGATCAAACACAAGATCGAAATCAGTCAGTTTTAGGCGGTAACCGGCCTGAGGATCCTGTGTGATAATTAGTTGCCATTTGATGCCAGCCGATCTAAATTGCAGCACGAATCCTTGATTATTCATAACCGGATACGTTGACCAAAATGTCGGCAGCCCAGAATTCTGCAAACATGTATCTGACGAAAAAGCAAAAATCTATACTCGATTTTATCAAGGGGTATCTCTCGGAAAATGAGATTGCCCCGACCTACGAGGAGATAGCCGATTACTTCGGATACCGGTCAAAAGGGACTGTACACAAGCATATTACGAACCTGGAAAAAAAGGGGTTGATAAAGAAGCACTGGAACCGGTCTCGATGCTTACAGGTTCTTGATCCCGATCCCGACCGAGATCCATCCGAACTCCCGCTTCTCGGACGGGTTGCAGCAGGCGAGCCGATTGAAGCCATTGAAAATCGGGAAGAAATTTCTGTGCCACCGGACATGATCGGGAACGGAGATCACTATGTCCTCCAGGTGGCGGGAGAATCGATGATTGACGAGAATATCCAGGATGGGGACTATGTTATTGTCAAACCTCGGGCGGAGGCGCACAATGGCGAAATGGTGGTGGCTCTAATCAATAATCAGGATGCGACGTTGAAAAAGTTCTACAAAGATGGTGATCGTATACGTCTGGAGCCGGCGAACACGAAGATGTCTCCGATTATTCTCTCTGCTGATCGCGTGCGAATCCGGGGAAAAGTGATTGGAGTCATTCGAAAATACTGAGACCTTCACGAGGATTCGTAGATTACCCTTATATTTTCTGAGATTCAAACACTAGTGCAGCTCTCGTAACACTTAATTAAACGGTATATCCAATAATGCTGGATTTCCAGCAAGCGAATATTCAAACATATCCATGCCGGCAATTTATCTTGTAGATAGTGATCCGCATATCTGTAAAACGGTTAAGCTCATGCTTGAGACCGAGGAGTGGGATATCCGGACGTTCGGGACTTCCGGGGAGTTTTTTCACCACTTCGGAAAGGTACTTCCGGATATTGTGATCACCGATTATCGTCTTCCCGAGATGACCGGGCTGGATTTGTTGAAGCGCATCAATCAGCGGGCGCCGGAGATTGAGGTGATTTTCACCACGGATGTCGGCGATCAGGATATCGCCATTTCAGCCATGAGTGCCGGGGCATATGATTATATTAAAAAGCCGGTGGATATCAAGGAATTGCGGCTTATTATTGATCGGGCCCTCCAGTCAAAAAAGATCGGTGACAAGCTGTCCTATTTGTATAATCAACAGCGAAAGATGTTCGGGTTTGGCGAACTGATAGGCCGATCTTCGAAAATGAAGCAGGTCTTTAAAATTATCCGGATGGTCAGCGAGTCCAAGGACACTCCTGTGGTCATTGTCGGGGAGACGGGAACTGGTAAGGAATTGGTAGCGCGATCCATTCATGCCAACAGCAGCAGGTCTCAGGAACCTTTCGTAGAAGTTAATTGCGCGGCCATTCAGGAATCGTTGCTGGAATCGGAACTGTTCGGTTATGAACAGGGCGCCTTTACGGATGCCCGAAAAACCAAACGGGGGCTCATGGAGGTGGCAGACGGCGGAGCCTTCTTTCTGGATGAAATTGCCAGTATGGATCTGGCGCTGCAGGTAAAATTATTGAAGGCTATAGAGGAGAAAAAGATTCGCCGGGTAGGGGGAATTCGTGATATCCCCATCGATATCCGGGTCATTGCCTCCACCAGTATTCCCCTGGAAAATCTCATTGAACAAGGGAAGTTCCGTGAGGATCTCTACTATCGATTAAATGTGTTAACAATCGAGTTGCCTCCACTCAGGAAGCGCGGCGAGGATATTCTGTTATTGGCGAAACAATTCATTGAAAAATTCAATATAGAATTTAATTACGATATTTCCGGCCTGTCGGATCAAGCCGCAGAGACTTTAATCAGGCATAACTGGCCAGGTAATGTCCGAGAATTGCGAAATGTGATTGAACGGGCAGTATTACTTAAAAAGTACGGGGAAATTGATTCGCATCACCTCTTTCTGATACCCAATTCTACGAACACCTCGGATGTCGGGGAGGCGGGTGCCGGAAATGTGCACATCCCGGATGAGGGCATTGACCTGGATAAAATAGAAAAGGAGTATATCAAAGCGGCACTGGATAAAGCAAACGGGAATAAATCGCGTGCGGCACGGCTGTTGGGGATGAGTCGAGGTGCATTTCGATATCGGTGCTTGAAATTGGAAGGGGCCGATTCGAAAAATTCTGATTAACTCCGAGCGAATCTGAGGATGATAACGAAACGAGGTGGAGCAGTCTGCGTAATTGCAGTCTACGTGAATAGGAGGCATAGTTGAACAAAGTACTCTTTAATTCTGTCGAATCTCAAATCATATGGAAGAACCCCGAAGTCTGATTTCTGCTATGGCGAGTACGTACATACTGACAGTTTATTTTCCAGAGATTCTCCTGTTCTGCTTGAGGTACCCGGTGGACGAGTCTGTACGGAAATTCAGAAAGGGCTTGACCGGACTGCGAAATCATTTCGGTAAACAAGACCTTGCCGGAACAGTATAATAACTTATGGAAACGAAATTTCCCACAACTGGTCCGGAACTGTTTCGGATTTTTTTTGAGAAGCTACTGGCCTTGATTTCGGAAGAGTTAGGCGAGAAGTTTACACGCCGGTATCTTGATTTGAAGAAGCAAAGAGAGCGATTTCTCAATGAACAATGGAGTATGCACGGAGCGGAAATCAACAATATTTTTCGTGAAGTAGATTTCGAATTCCTGATCATGACACTGCTGAAATCCACTGATATTCCCGTGAATCGGATGGTCGAAATTCAGTTTAAAATAGCAGAGTTGTGTTTCAGGTTCGGAGAAGTGGATCGATCATATACATTACTGCGGTCTATCGAGGAGAACCGGTCCGGACGGCAATCTACCAGTGAGTTTCTCGGCCGGGTCTATTTCCTGTTGGGTCGTATCGATTCCCAGCGGAGTCGATGGCAGAGATGTCGACAATATTATGGGAAGGCTTTTGAGTATTATTCCGAGAGAGGCGACAGGACCGGAATGGCGGCGGCCAGGATGAATATGGGGATATTATCGTCGATGCGGTGGGATTCTGCCTCGGGGTTTCAGTACTTTAAAGAAGCCGAAAATCTGCTGAACGGGGATCTCTCGGGAAATATTGGACTAAAGATCAGGATAAATCAGGCGATTATTCAAGGTATGAGGGGGGAGGCGGAGGAAGCAGCGAACATATTTGAACGGCTGCGCTCGCATCCGGATGCACAGGATTTGAATTTTCAAGGTCATCTCCTGGTAAATCAGGGATTGGCTAAATTGGGAATGAATGCACTTGATTCGGCCAGGGAATTGTTATCACAATCGATACAAATGGCAAAACAGATTCCCGATACCAATCTGATGGGGATCGGTTCACTGGCGTTGGCAGAAGTACGTATCCGGCAGCGGAATTTCGAGGAGGGCCAGTATCATTTGATTGATGCGTTTAAAATATTTTCCAAAATGCATGCGCGTGGCGCTCTGGCGGACACTTATCGCGTGTTTGGACTAATGCATCGGGATATGGGATTTCTGGATCTGGCTTCGGCTAATTTTGAAATCAGCATTGAACTGAATGCAGAAGAAAGTAATCTGTTAAATTTGTGCGAAACCTATTATGAATACAGCGTGTTGGCGAAACGAAAAGGAAACACGATTTCCCGGATGCAGTATCTGGAGCGAAGCCTTTCGTATGCCGAAACTATGCGGGCAGTTCCGCGTATTCATCGGTTGCAGAAAGAATTAGATGCGTTATTATGACTTTACTATATTCTCAGAAGCGGAATAGAGAACCAAACAAGATCTGGTGTTATTATTATGGAAAGCCCCGGACGGTAGTCTAATTTATGATTTCATCAACTATCACCATCGATTATCATTCGGAAGCCATCCTCGATACAGATGAGGTATTTCAAGAGTGGGTGAATGAACCACTCTCCGAATCGACCATTTTTTCCGACTTGTTCAAATTGTCTACGGGTGTACCGGTGGCAGAATCCATCCATCAAGCTATTTCCTCCGGCAGCACACAGCACCTGGATCTCATTCCCATGTTCGACTCCGACGAACTCACCAGCTTCGTCGCATATCTTGATCCCGGACGAAATCTGCACGGGAATAAACTCACGTTGCTGGTCTATCCGATCGGAGAAACCTTCGATTGGGATCGAAATAATAAAGAACTTCCAGAAGAGTTGTTTGATTCTGTCAACGATTTTATCCTGTTGTGTTCACCGGATTATACCATCTTAAAGGCAAATTTTGCTGCAAAGACCGTATTCGGTGGGACAGAGGAAATCACCGGGAAGAAGTGTTACGAAGTACTCCATGGACAGTCGCATCCATGCGATGAATGCCCGTTAGCACAGACGCTGGAGACGAAGAAAGTAGTACCGATGGAATACTTTGACCAGAATTTTGGTGAATTTTTGGAGACCAGAACCTATCCTCAGGTAGACGAGCAGGATCGATTTCGGGGATTCACGCTTATCAACCGGATTGTCTCTATGCGCCATAGGCAGGAAGTGGAGGCGACCCAAAATAAAAAATTACAGGCGCTCAGCCAGATGGCATCGGGTATATCGCATGATTTCAACAATATGCTGACTATCATCCTGGGACGGGTGCAGCTTTTGCGGCAGAAACTTTCCGAGCCGGCGGTGTTGGCCAGTTTGAAAACGATTGAGAAAGCGGCCATGGACAGCACGGAAATGATTCAGCGGTTGCAGGATTTTACCCGGAAGCGGGAACGGGCCGGGGAGCAGGATGTCTCATCTATCATGTTAAATGACCTGATTGAGGACGTGGTGGAATATGTGAAGACCAGGATTGACCGAATAATGCGCCAGCGGGGAATTCACATCGAAGTTGAAACCCAGCTCAAGAAAATTCCGCATGTGGAAGGAAATGAAATTGCGTTAAGAAATGCGCTGCTGAACCTAATATTCAATGCAGTCGATGCCCTGGATGTTGGCGGTCTGGTCACCGTCTGGACTGAATTCGATGGGAAGAATGTGAACCTGGGGGTCTCCGATACCGGCATCGGAATGAGCAAGGAAGTCGTCGAAAAAATCTTCGACCCCTTCTTCTCTACCAAGAGCGAAAAAGGCAGCGGATTAGGCCTGTCGGAAGTGTACGGGATTGTGAATCAGCATAATGCCAATATCGAGGTCGACAGCAAACTGGGCGGAGGAACCACCTTTGTTATACATTTTCCGGTACCGGTTTCGGCAAGTATCCGATAACACGTACACATTTACACATCTCCACAATCCCCAATCAGGTGGCTTATAGTATTGATCTCCCCCCGTTTGTATGAGAGCGTGAGACTGAGAGAGGCATACGCAATCCGAGAGTTTTAATCAAGGAGGAGGTATCATGCCAGCGATAGGTGAGTATGCGCCGGATTTTACGTTACCCGACGAAACCGGTCGGGATCACACACTCTCTGACTACAGAGGTCGGAAGGTAGTCGTTTATTTTTATCCCAAAGATGATACCCCCGGGTGCATAAAAGAAGCCTGCAGCTTCAGGGATGCTTCTGATGATTATCAATCGGAGAATATCAAGGTGTTCGGTATCAGCAATGATGATGTGAACTCTCATAAAAAGTTCAAAGCAAAATATGGGCTCACCCATACGTTATTAGCGGATGTGAAAAACGAGGTCTGCCCACTGTACGACGCGTATGGTACAAAAAAGATGTTTGGCAGAGAGTATCAGGGAATTTTGCGGAAAACCTTTCTGCTGGATGAAGAGGGAAAGATTGTGAAGGCATTCAATAAGGTGAAGACAGATTTTCATGCCGAGGAGGTTTTGGAAGCTTACAGCGAGAACGGTTAAACTGCAATGCTGGAATTAACACCAAAGTTATATGGCATGATCAGTGGGCAGTGATGGATTGGAAGCAATTCGTTTTCTCCTGGATAGCAAACGGATTCCATTTCTTTACAAAAGTTTGCATGGCATGCTCCTCTCCGGAGATTACTTCTGACTTTCTCATTATTATACCTGATGTCGGCACCATCTACAGACAGGGAGGAATAGTGGGTATAAATTGACCCGGGTGCCGGTCACCGGCTACGCAGAGGTATTGATGAGCAGTAGTGAAATCACCTGATACACTCACAAAGATAGGAGGTGATCTTTTTGCAAAGAGTCTATTGAATATTCCTGTTACAGCAGCAGAACAGCAATAGTGAAATAGACAAGCAATCCCAGAATGTCAATTGAAGTGGTAACGAATGGTCCGGTGGCGATTGCCGGATCGATGTTCAATCGATCCAGGAGTATCGGAGCAAATGTTCCGACCAGGGTGGAGATAATCATCACGGCGCAAATTCCCATTCCCACGACCAGGCCGACCATAATGCCTGAGGATTGGTAAAGTAAATTGACCAGGATGGCCAGGGCGATACCATAAGACACACCAAGCATTAATCCGACGCGAATCTCCTTGAATATAACCTTCCATGCTTCCCGGATATTTACCCGTCCCGTTGCGAGTCCGCGTATGACAATGGTGGCGGACTGGGTACCGATGTTCCCGCCCATCCCGATAATGATTGGCATGAATGCCGCAAGCGCCAGCACTCGCTGTCGGATATCGGCAAACGATCCGACAATGATTGAGGCGATGATTCCTCCCACCCAGGTGGCGAACAGCCATGGAAACCGGAGTTTGGATTCTTCAAAGGTTGATTTCAACAGGATCTCCCGGTCACGTCCGGCGCCGGCCATTTGGAGGAAGTCTTCGGTTGCCTCCTCCCGGATCACATCGATGATGTCGTCCACGGTTACAATTCCCAAAAGATGATTGTCCTGATCAACCACGGGGATAGCCAGGATATTGTACCGTCCCACCAGCCGGGCTACTTCCTCCTGATCCGTCTCCGGAAGCACGGTCACCACCTGGGTAGTCATCAATTCATTGAGTCTGGTCTGCGGAGGGACCAACAGAAGCTGACGCAGTGAGCATACTCCTTTAAGGTGCTTGTCATCATCAACAATATAGACATAGAAGACCATCTCGCTGTGTTCGGAATGTTGCAGAATCTCGATGGCTTCTGCCACAGTGGTCTCCTCGTGGAGCGCAAAGGATTCCGGGATCATAATCCCGCCGGCGGTGTCCTCGGGATATCCCAGAATGGATTCCAGTTCCTCTGTGCTCTCTGGCTCCATCAGGGTAACGATCTCATCGGAGAGCTCGTCCGGTAATAATCCCAGAACATCGGCAAGATCATCCGTTGCCATCTCTGAAAAAAGCTCGATGACCTGTTCTCTGGTCAACTGGTTTATTAGTTCAACCCGCAGAGAATCGTCCATTTCGCTCAGCACCTCTGCAGCATGGTGTTTATCGATGATTAAGGGGAATAACTCCCTGCGTTCCTGCTCAGTGAAGTACCGAAAAATGGTGGCAAGGTCGGCGGGATGGGTTTTCAGCAGGATCTTGCGCAGGTTTGCAGCGGCGCCTCGCCGGTTCAAACGTCGCAGAGTATCAAGGAGAATATTTATTTCTTGAGTGAGCATATATCGGTATTTACCAGGACACTAAATTTATGGCCGTGTGCATTATATCTCTATCTCGGAGGATACGCTCCCTGGAATTACATACCCCCCCATTATCGAGACTATCATTGTACTGTATATTGATACGTGTCAGTGATCACAGTCTATCAGC
>Ga0102944_1001093_pt1 | contig 18868 bp, 9 predicted proteins | sample SalPonD_shore_MG_FD_78172 | JGI IMG/M metagenome (GOLD analysis project Ga0102944, IMG submission 78172) | Salt pond soil microbial communities from South San Francisco under conditions of wetland restoration - Salt Pond MetaG... | ecosystem: Environmental > Aquatic > Marine > Intertidal zone >...
AAAACAATTGGAGGAATTAAATAATTTTGAAAATTCATTAGGAAAAGTAATCCAAAAAATTCACAATGATAGAAATGAACATGATAGATTAGAAGCAGATATTAAGGCTAATGATAAGCATATAAAACAAAAGCCAGATGTAATAAGAGATATAGAAGAATTAAAAGAATTGATAAAGCAGATAATTGAGAAAATTGAAGATATTATATTTCCTGAAATTCCAAATGAAATTAAACCTATATTCAATAGAGATGCTCCGAATGATTGCAAAAATAAATTAGAAAGTAAATTAGAACAATTAAGAAAAGACAGGGATCAGATTTTTGGACAAATGCAGAAATTAAATAGCCAGAGAGATGAAATCAGGGCTTATTTAAGAGATAATGAGAATATTATTCATGAATTTTTTGACAAAAAAGACAATATTAGAAAATTAAAAGAAAAGATATTGATCCAAGAAAAATCAATTACACTTATAGATGATGTAAATCGACAGATATGGGATATTCAAATGCCATATATAACCAGCTATTTAAGTAAATTCTTGCCAAAGATAACAATGGGGAGATATAGAAATCTTACAATCACCCAGCCAGAATCTAAAAGGAAAAAACGATATGAATTTAAAGTTCTTGAAGAGACTACTGATAAATTTCTTGATAAGGAATATTTAAGTGGTGGGACTGAAGACCAAATCTTATTGGCAATTAGAGTGGCGGTTGCTATGTCCTTATTGCCACAATCTAAAGGACATTATCCTAAATTTCTATTTTTAGATGAAACTTTTGCCTCAAGTGATTCTAATAGGCGAATGGAAATTTTGAATTGGTTAACTAAAGATTTATCTTCTATTTTTTCTCAAATTATAATCATTTCTCATCAAAAGGAAATTATTGAGAAAATACCCTTTTACTTTAAGTTATATAATGGTGAGATTAAGGAAAAAGTTATTTCAGAACTATCATAATTCATATTATTTCAGATAATTTTAAGAGTTTGGATATTCAATAAATTTTGGCGAAATATTTCGGTAATTTACTTCCCAATAAAGTTGGAACTTGCCTTGAATCCTTCTGCCTCTTCTAAACTAAGTGGATGCTTGACTTGACGCTCAATATATATCCAATTCTGGGGAAATCCTTGCTCTAATCTTAGAATTCTCCTTCTCAATTTGTCTCTTGCGGATGAAATGCTACATCAGCTCCTCTTTTTGGGGTATGCTGGGAAAAAACCTTACTAATAGTCGGTCTTACTTTTTAATTCTCCTTTATATATTATATATATCAACTAAAATTGTTTATAAATTTACGTTTAGGATAATTATCTATATTTTGTTATTTCTTATTGAATTCAATATTTAAATTGAATTATTCTTATAAAAAAGTTTTCTTAACAATAAGAATTTAATAATCAATTGTTATCAATAATTTCAAAGTCTTGTTAAGGTTGTTAACTTAGCAGGGTGTAAATAGATAGATTTATTTTATTTTATTGAAATTATAAAAAATATTTCAAAAATAGAACCAAACTAGTTAGTTATAAATAAACATATAAAAACTACTATTTTTTTAGTCCCTCTAAATTTAAATAGAATTTGAATCTAGTTTATATTTTGAACCATATCCAATTTAAATTTAAATAAATTAAGAATATATGAATAAATTTATATAATATAATTAGTAGTTAATTATTGAAAAGACTTAAAGAGGAGAAAATAGTGAAAATCAATCTTGATGGAGATTTTAGAAAATATGTAGTTACAGGAGTTGCTAGTTCAATTCTTGGGCCTAAGTTTGGGATTAATGAAGTATTACATGAAACAATAAATCCTTGTAAATTATATTTAACTGGTGTATTATCCCCTTTAGAAGAGAAAATTGATTTAGATGCCTCTCGAAGTGAAATGGATCCCGAAGTTGAGCAGGGAGAGCAAGATGAAACTGGGTCAAAAGTAGATAATCCTTTCAAGAAAGAGCCTGGATTAAGTTCAAGTTCACAGCCAAGATCAATGGGGATTAGTTTTTTATTGGAAACTTCTGAAAAGTGTCCAAGAATTGATGTTTGTCTCACATGGGCTAGTTATCAATGGATTAACGACTGGAGAGATGTTAAGGATGATTTTGATTTTAAAAAATATAAAGATTTTATCAATAAAGAATTAAAGGAAAAAATATGGTATAAAAGAGCTAGTAAGCATAAGGATGAGGTTGAGGGGGAGGAGCTAACAGATGAGAATGTGGACAAGGGAAAGGAGCTAACAGATGAGGATAAGAACGTAGAGGAGAGGCTAAGAGATGAGGATGTGAACGAAGAAAAAGATATGGAGCCATATGGTGCCTGGAAACGTATCCCCAAATATTTGCTATTAAAAAATTTCAAGTTATGTCAAGAATACTCAGATAATCATTATTTTTCAATTTCTCATAAAAATTTAAACTCAGGGAAGAAGACGGGACATTTTACAGATTTTGAAGGAAATCTTGAGGCAGGGGATGAAAATAAATCTGCTATAAAATTCAGGATTAAAAAAATTGGAGATAAATATAAGATTACAATCTTTTTTCTAAATATTGCAAAATTTTTTGGCTATGACGAAAAAAATAGGGGAAAATGGGTTGAATCTTTTATTTTCCAGCCTCAAATTAGAGTAAAATGTAGAGAGAATACATTTGTCTCATCTTATGAGAAATTTGATCCAGAAAAAAGCAAGCAAATTAATGAGGAAAATAATTTAAGGCTGCAATATTTTAATTCCCGCCAAAAATGCCGAGGGCATATGTGTTCAGCTCTCTGGAAAAAAATTGACCCCGAAAGGGAAGAAAAGGATAATAATAGCAATTTTTCTTCTAAAATGCGAGCAGATTTAGATGGTCCGCCCTTTTACTGGGTAGATGGGGGATTATTAAAATTCAAAGATAGAAAACACTTTACCTGCCCTGATGTTAGAAGTGAATTTATACCTATATACTCTGTTTCTACTCCCGATTTCTCATTAAGGGAAATTACAGGGAAAAATGATGATCAAATAAAGTGGACTCCCATTGAAAACCATAAAATATTAGATCCCGAAGAGCTAGCAAAAAATTGTTTAAATCGAAAAAAATTGAAGACGATCCTCTCCTATCTTCCGATACAATATGAAAAGTGGATTAAATTTTCGACTGAGATAATTAATCAAGTTATTAAAACTGATCCTGATAGGAAATGGGGTGTAAAAATTGCAACACAAAATTTAAAAAAACATAAAGAAGTCTTAAATCTTATTAAAGATGGCATAGAACTATTGGTGAAACCAGAAAATATAAATTTAAGATTATCTTTCGGTTTTGCCAATAAAGCCATAGCCTTACAAAATTCATGGGATAAAAAAAGTGAAACCTTCCATTGGAGAATTTTTCAATTAGCCTTTCTCTTAATGTCTATCAAGCCAATTTTTAATAAGAGTGCTCCCGAGCGAGATATTATCGATCTAATCTGGATTCCAACCGGTGGTGGCAAAACAGAAGCATACTTATTTTTAGCAGCCTTCGCATTTGGATATCGTCGGAGATTGGCAAATCTTAGTATGGGGGACAAACAAGATTCCTTAGAAAATGGCACTTATCTAATTTCGAGGTATACTCTTAGATTATTGACAATACAGCAGTTTAGACGAGCAACGAAATTGATAACAGCGTGTGAAATATTGAGGTTAAAAGGTCTTGACACAAAAAGTGATTTTGAAAAAGATGTGATAGGATGGCTACCAGATTCTATTGATAAAAAACTCAAGGAAGAATTGATTAGTTATGAAGCAAAAAATGTAAATTGGTTATGGGGGACTACTCGTTTCAGTATTGGCTTATGGGTTGGGGGTACATTAACCCCTAATAAGCTTATAACTATACCCCCTAGAGGAGATAGAGATTTCATCTATGGTGCAGATTTAGCTTTAAAAGTTAGAAATGATGAATTTTATAAGTATAGAAAAAATGCGGATGAAGTAACAAAAATGGTTGGGGATCCAGCACAAATAACTAAATGCCCCGTTTGTGGTGCAACCCTAAGTTTTCCTAAATTGAAGGGACAAACTTTACCAATTAAGTCTGATTTGTATTTGTTAATATATAAAAGAGATACAAATAAATCTAAATTAAATAACAAGGTTAATCAAATAGTTAATAATGTGATTAATAATAATATAGGACATAGGCTTAATTTTGAACATATCACCCAAAATGGATTAAATTTAGACTTTTGTGAGGCATGGAAAAATGATGATCTTTATATTTTCCAATTTAACATAATAACTAACCCCAAAGTCGATGTGGAATGCCGAGAACTTGTAGATATATGGGAAACTGCATTCAAAAAAGAAATTGATGATATTTATCTTGTATGTACGCATATTTTAAATCCAGGATATTTCTACAAGGGAATAGGCAACCAAATTGATTATACCGATAACATCCATAAAACTAAAAGAGAAGACTTTTTTATCCGATGTTGTAATCCTAAATGTGGTTTAAATAAATCCTTCTGGATGGAAAATAAAAATATCGCACCATTAAACCCAAGAAAAAAATGGGAAGAGGTTGAGACACCTTGGAAAATTAAAGATATACTTTCAAAAGGTATACCTATAAATGCATTTACGGTGGATCAACAGGTTTATAAAAATTTCCCCACATTGGTCATAGGAACAGTTGATAAATTTGTACAATTAACTTATAAAGACTCTGCTGGGACAATTTTTGGAAATTTAAGAAATTTGAACATTAATTTCACATTAGTCCCGCCAGAAATAATATTGCAAGATGAATTGCACTTGATTAAAGGACCACTAGGTAGTATGGTTGGGATCTATGAAGTTTTAATCGATGAATTATGCAAAAGATATGATGATAAAGGAAATGTTTTACATAAACCGAAATATATTGCATCAACGGCTACAATAAGATCAGGAAAAACACAGGCTAAATCTCTCTATTCCCGAAAGATGAGGATTTTTCCCCCTTATGGATTATCGCAAAAAGATTCATTCTTCTTGGTTAATCAAGATCTAGATCAAATAATTGAAAAAAATTCCGGACGACTCTATATGGGCTTATGTTGCCCTGGCAAAAGTAAAATTGCCCCTCAGATCCATTTATGGGCAGAACTTTTCCAAATCCCACATGTAATAAGAAAGAGAATAAAAGATCCATCTAATGGCCTAAGTTCACCTAAAAAAGAGGATTTAATTAAAAATCTAGATCCATTTTGGACTATTGTTGAATATTTTAATGCAATTAAGGAGCTTGCAAAAACTCGTTCAGTTTATACTCAAGAATTTATCTCTTGGATGAAGTTATTATTTGGAAATGATATTAGAGAAATTCTAAGAAAAAATGAACCAATAGAATTGTCTAGTAGGACAGATTCTGTTTTATTACCAAATTTTTTTGAAGAACTCGAGCAGAACTTAGACTTAGATTATATACCTGTTAACGGGGTATTGACAACTTCAATGTTCGGTACGGGTGTTGATGTTTCAAGGTTGGGGGTTATGATCGTGAATGGACAACCAAAGACTCATTCAAGTTATATTCAGGCAACAGGAAGAATCGGCCGTAAATGGGGTGGGATCGTCTGTACATTTTACCATTCATTCAGGCCCCGTGATTTAAACCACTATGAATTATTTGGAACTTATCATACACAATTATATAAAAATGTTGAACCTATTTCAGTGACTCCTTTTGCTCCTGAATGTATCTCCCAAACTATTGGAGGTATAACAGTTGGATTTTTAAGACAAGCTAGAAGGATTAGGAACTTAGAAGTATCATCAAATTGGGTTCCCAATGATACTGGACCACAGGAGATAATCAATTTGAATATTCCTCCAAAAACTGACGATCTTATTAAGGAGATTTTAGAAATTATTAACAAGAGAAAATCTAATCAACCCTCTGGCAGATTATTTGACATAAATGATCAAATAGATGTTTTCTTGGAAAACCTCGAGTACTGGCAAAAAGAAAGTGGATTTCAATACAAGGAATATTGTTTTAAGAATGAGATACCCAGTAAGTCCGTTGTTTGTGGTGATCCAAGACATAAAGCAGCCCAAAATGTAAAAAATGATATAAAAATCGTTTTCGATAATGTTCCAAATTCTTTACGGGGAGTTGAAAAAACAACAACCTTTGGTTTATGGATAGATAGGTAATTTATATAGTAATAAAAAAATAAAAGGTGCTAAAAAATTGAAAAATATACAATTAAGACCTTCTCAATTTATCTTAACTTATGGTGTTGGGTCGATAATTGAAGGTCCGGAAGGTTCTGGGATTATTCGAGAATTTTCTAATTCTGAACTATTTCCTAAAGGATTTGATGAAATAGAAGATAGAAATTATGTCATTTCATTACCAGGGGCCTCTCGATTGACACGTAGACTTTCAGGTAAGGAGATTAAGAATGAAAAAATTGGAATTTTTAAAATTCCAACTAACGAGGAGGAGTTTGTAGGTCCTGATAATGCGATCTATAAAATAAACAGATTTCCTTACTGGTCCCTATGTCATCATGATCATCATAAAGAAATTCAGGGTGAAACAGATTATAATGTGATATACAAAAGAACTAATAAAGCCCCGAATAATTTAAGGGGGGTATGTCCTGTATGCGCCATAGAAGGCCAAAGGGAACTTAATAAAGGGGAAGGCGACAAGGAGGTAATGAGATTTGTAAGGATCTGTCCAGCGGGGCATTTAGATGATATTAGCTGGGATTATGAGATCCACGGTGATAATGTATGTGATCCCCCTTATTTTCTCTATCTTGATAGGGGTTCTGAGTTTCGTTTTGTATCAGTTAAATGTCCTAAATGTGGGGCTTCTGTAACTATGGATAAAATTAAAAGAAGATATCGTAGATGTACAGCAAGACATCCACATAAGGAAAAATATAACACTCAAGTCTATAGAGAAAAATGTGACTTACCAACTCACCTAACATTGAGAAATGCTTCTTCCGTATTTGTTCCAGACGTCTTGACTGCCATTATTCTCCCTAAAGAAGGAAATGCTTTCTATAATATATTATCCTTTGGTCCAATCTACGATGAAATACTGAAAAAATATAACGATGGAAAAGGGAGAGCATTAAATTTTTCAGAGATACTAAAAATAATTGATAATTATAATTCTAATAAGAGGCTGAGAAAACGCTATCCTGATATCCCTAGATATGCAAAAATTTTGAATGAAATTGACACTTCACCTAAGCAAAAGAGAATAGCTCAGGAAATCATTAATTACTTTACATTTGAGATAATCGGAGAAAGTAGTCCTCTAACTGAAGCAGAATTGAGATCAACAGAGTATGAAGTTTTTCATAATAAAAAAGGAAGTCTTAATCTTGATCCCTCATTAGTTTTTGGAGATGAATACAAAATAAAATATAGTACTCCCAGTGGTAATACGATTAAATTTAAAATCTTAGAGGTCAAAAAATTAGAAACTCTCTTGGTTCAGAGAGGATTTTATAGATATGCCGATGTTCACGATTTTAAAGATGAATACATTAAAAAGGGGGGTGAATTAGCTGATTTAAGACCTAAATTAGTGACTACTCCGATGGAAGAGGAAGAATTGAAATGGTATTCAGGTTTAAAATCTAAAGGTGAAGGAATTTATATTGAACTAATTGAAAAGGATTTTGCATTTGATGATCAATTTAGCATAAGTTGGCAATCATTAGCAGAAAAATTGGATGAAATACAGATCAATGCTGAATCTGAAGAAAATTATTACTATCAAAGTAAAGATGAGAAGGAATGGCTTGAGAGTTTCAGTGATAACATCAAGAATGTATCTATGATATCAAATCCTCTAGGTGTATGGTGGCATACACTTTCTCACAGGTTAATTAAGGCGCTATGCTTAGACTGTGGTTATTCTGGAGCGGCAATTAGAGAAAGACTATATATTAAAGGAACTGAAAATGGAGGGCTTCTATTATATACCTGTACTCCCGGAGAAGATGGGACCCTTGGTGGATTAGTTGCCCAAGCAGGGAGATTTGACAAAATACTTGAGATAGCTTTAGATGAGTTAGAATATTGTTCTAATGATCCTCTCTGTGAAGAAAATCATTTTGCTGTTGGAAAAATGAATGGTGCTGCTTGCTACGCTTGTTGCTTTTTATCAGAAACCTCGTGTGAATTTGGTAATATTGCTTTAGATAGAAATGTTCTGAAAAACAATTTATAAATTATCTAATGGACGGTCTTTATGGTTAAGATATACCCAGATAACCTTGATAGTATAAGGGATAATATGGACGATTCTGAAAAAGATTTCTATTTATTATGCAAAAATAGTCTTGGCAGCGATTGGGTGGTTTGGCACTCTGTTGAATGGTTAGGGATAAATAATCTGTATCCGGGAGAGACGGATTATTTAGTTCTAAATAAAAAAATTGGGTTTTTAACAATTGAAGTGAAGGGAGGGGGGATCAGAATTGAAAATGGTACATGGAAAACTATTGATAGATATCAAGTGATCCATAACATCAAAGATCCATTTAGACAAGCTCGAAATGCAATGTTTTTTTTTGCTAAAAAATATGTTAATTCCGCAAAAAAGAACAAAAATTTTAACAAGTTAGTAAAAAAAGACAGTAGGGACAATTTGATTTTTCCAGGCCTCATCTGGTATGGTGTTTTTTTTCCTGATTGTTATTTTAAGAATAAATTTAAGAAAAGACCTTCCCTTTTAGGTATGGATGATTCCTTTATTATGATTTTTGACAAGGAAGATCGAGATAAGCAAGAACTATGGGAAAAATTAGATTTTAATGTTAAATCTCCCTTAGAGATGTACCTCTTAGATATTTTTAATTTAGTAAAACAAAAAAAAAAGTTATATAGGGTAAGCTTACCCTCAGAAGCGGCTAGTTTTTTTATTTCATTAATCACCCCAAAACTACAAACAGATTTCCAATTGAATAGTACTTTTAATTCATATGAACAACAGATTAAGGAATTTGAAAAATATGAGGAAGATATATTAGATTCGATAAAATACAAAAAAAGATGTCTGTTCAAAGGAAGTGCAGGAACGGGGAAAACATATATTGCTATGAAGAAAGCGATGATGTTTTTGAATAAAAAAAAGATTCTATTCTTATGTTATAATAGAGAACTAATGGCATTTATCCGTAAATACATTAGTGATATATGTAGCCAAAATAAGAAAAATAGCATTCAAATCTATACAATACACGGTTTTTTAAAAAAGTTTTTATCTCGATGTCTCCCTTTAGTCAAAGATAAACAAATGTTTTCATTATTGATGAATGATGAATTTGCTTTTTCCGAAGCCTTTGATAAATTATTTAAAGAAGGAAACATTCAAAAAAGATTCTTATTTGATGCGATAATTGTTGATGAAGCTCAGGATATCAACGAAAATATATGGCCATTAATCCAATATTTTAAAAAAAATCAATCAACTCCATTTTTTATTTTTTTTGATGATGATCAAAAAAAATTTAATCCCACTTTCACCCCCAAGCAGTTTGGAATGGAAACTGACGATATCTTTAAATTAAATAGGAATCTAAGGAACTGTGATAAAATAATCAAATGGATTACTGAAACTACAGATAAGGGCAATTATACATCATTTTTAGGTATATCAGGATTCAATGTAGAAATATCCTACCATAATAATTTTAAAAATGCGTTAATAGATATTTTTCAAGAGATATATAAATTAAACTATGAAGAGAAAATTCAACTCGATAAAATTATTGTTCTTTGTGATAAAAAGTTGAAATACCTAACATATTATAGTTTTGTTAGTAAAAAAACCCTAAAAGATGATCAAATCACTTATAATCAAGTGAAATACAAAAAAGAGAATAAAGGATACTCACTAATAGAACCTTCTAAAAATATTAAATTTTCTAAAATATCCCAGAAGTTATTCCTAAAAGATAATAGTCTTTCAGTTCTATTTAACAGCATAGGGACATTTAAAGGTCTAGAAAAGGAGATTGTTTTTTTGTTAATTAATAAGCCAGATCAAGAAATGTCAGAAAATATAAAACGAGACATATATATTGGAGCATCAAGGGCGAGATTTCTCTTATCTGTCCATTTTTATCAATAAATAATTACTTAATTAAAAATCAAAAAGCATTAAAATATGAACATTGACGATTTTTCGGATATTAATGACTGGACCATTAGATCAAAAGATCTAATCATTGGGCCTCCGGGTTCTGGTAAAACCCATTATTTGATTCAAAACTTAATTGAGATAATGAATAATCGTAGAGCTAACCCATTAATTCTCAGTTTTACAAGGGCTGCTGTTCAAGAAATTAAGAAGAGGGTACTTAAAGAGAATAAGGATCTGCTTGCCCCTTTTTTTAACTTGAATATTATGACATTTGATCAGTTTTCTGCTAGACTAATATCTAATAACAAAAATCTTCAAGAGCATTATCATCTAAGTGATTATGAAATCACTATAAGACACGCCACCGAATTAATTAAAAAAGGAACCCTCGAATTATATAATAAAGAAATTGCATCTCTAAGGGAAGATAGTCTCATAAATCAAATCTCTCACATTTTTATTGATGAAGTCCAAGATCTACAGGGAATCAGAGCAGAATTAATTGCTGCCCTTTTTATCTATCTTGAAAAGCATAATCAGGAATGGGGTTTTACACTACTGGGAGATATGAATCAGGAAATATACAGTTTCCAAGACAATACGGATACAAGATTTCCAAGAAGTAAAGATTTTATAGACCATGTACAAAACTCCTATAGGGATACATTAAATAAATGGATTGTTATACCTGATTTTGAGAGAAATCCACGCTATGAAAACTTGGATGAAAACATAAAGGGACGAATCAAACTGATGTTAAAGTTATTACGAGAAGGAGGCTTTCAGGGTATAGATTTAGCCCGAATAAAAAGTAGCATGCCCATAATTACGATTGGTAATGATGGAGACTTGAGAAATGAAATGGGAAAATACTTCCAAAGTTCTAATGATACCTCAATTTTATTTAGAAAGAATAAATCCGCCATTGAATTTGCACTTTGGGTATTATTATTAGGAAAAAGAGTGCAGTACTTACTCGGAAATGATGAAATAATAATCCCCCCCTGGATTTCTTACATCTTAACCCGTGATAACATTTTAGAGACGAACAAAAAAGGATATAAAGTAATTATTCAAAAATATGCTTTTTTCAATAGTAATGATATAGAAATGAATATTTTAGATAAATTTAGTATTGATAGGCAAACTGCATGGAAATATCTATCCCTTTTTTCAGGAAACGGGGAAAATTTTGAGAAGATCGATACTAATAGAATATATGATAATATTTCTCGGAAGCGAAAGGAACTTCTCTTGAGAGAGGCAGGTAGAGAAGGTGGAAATTTAGTAGTTTCAACAATCCATAAAGCAAAAGGTAGAGAATATAAAAACGTCATAATAGATGACTTTATTGTTAAAAATCAAGAAAAAAATGAATTATATGAACAAGCGAGGATCTTTTACGTAGCTTTGACTCGTGCCTGTAGGTCCGTAAAGTTACTGCATTATGGTAATGAACAATATAGGAGAAATAAAAAAATGAGAACAAGAACCTTTAAACCAAGGAATAGGTTAACTCAGAATAATGAGATTAGATTATGGATTACAGATACAAAATGGTTTGATCCGAAATCTACTTTAGGAGAAAATCATGAAGAAGCGAATCGAATACAAAATTACATAGTTCAAAATTTAGATATTGGTGATCAAGTAATCATTGAAATTAAGAGAAAAGATAGTGGGAAAATCGTATCTTCCGTTCTCCACAGAAAGGGATTCACCAAAATAGGTGAGATGACATCCATGTTTACTCTTAAAATGCTCCGTATTCTTTCTCATTATTGTAGGGGAAAACCGGAGGATTATATCTGGTGGTTAGGTGGTTTATTGATTGTTTCTTTGAATACGGAGATATTACCTGTAAACGACGATAGTAAAAGCATACCATTTCTCTATCGACAAAAAAAATTTTGGTTGGGATTTCGGGTGTTAGGCCCGCTCTATATTTCAAATAAAGAATACAAATATTAAGAATTTGTTCTATTATTATAAAAACATTTTTTACTAAGGGGACATCCTTCGCATAGTGGATTTCTTGATTTACAAATCAATTGTCCAAAATCTAGTAAAGAGTAATTAAAGATTAAATATTTTCTTTCAGGAAGTATTTCATTGGCAAAAGACCAAATTTTTGGATCATCTTCAATATATTTTTTCTCCGATTTGAAGTTAAAAAACCTTTTAAAAATCCTTATAACATTTGAATCAACAATTGGGACTTTTCTTTTATAATAAAAACAAAGTAATGCATTTGCTATATATTTGCCTATACCATACAAAGATATTAGCTTTTCATAATCTTTTGGTATTTTTCCTTTGTAATCATTTATTATTTGCTTTGATATTTTTTTCAATATCTTAACTCTTCTATTATATAAACCAAGAGGTTTTAATATATCTTTTAATTCATCGGGATTCGAAGCAGCTAACTTCTCTATAGTGGGATATTTTTCTATGAAAATATTAATAATTTTTTTGACTTGAGTCGCTGAGGTTCTTTTTAATAATAATTCAGATATTAAAATAAAGTAAATATTTCTATTTTTTTCCCTCCATGGTAAATTTCTTAAATTTTTAGCTCCCCATTTTATTAAATTATCTTGAAAATAATCTATTTTTTTTTGATTTTTATTCATACATAAATGATATTTCTTATCTTAAATTCTTATTTATTTAGTTTTTAAAGTTCTATTATTTAGTTTTTTTATAAAACTATTTAAAAAATTATTAGATTTTTTTTCAAATATTTTAAGAACTCCTTCAGCAACAGCATTAGCTAATAGAGGTGGTACAGAATTTCCTACTTGCTGAACTTGGCAAACACTCACTTTCCTTCGGGGGCCCCCAGTCGTTGGAGTTCCCTTAAAAATATAACTATCCGGAAAACTCTGTAACCTTGCCATTTCTCTTATTGTTAGGATTCTTGGAACCTTGTAATGAACCATATCTTCATTAGAACAGGTTACTGTTGGGGCTGGTTTATTTGGACATAATTTTTTTACAGATCTTCTATTAACTCTTAAATGTTTTGGCACAGATTCCATACCTTTACCAATTTCCATATGTTGGAATCTTTTAATTAATCTTTTTGAATGATTCGTAGTTCGATGATTATCAATGAGTTCAGAATTAGAACCATTTCTTAAGAATTTCAGGTATATATTTGAGGGATTTATTGATTTTACCTTATAAGCTACTTTCATTTTTTTATTTTTTTTATTTGCAATATCATCAAGCGCATCAGCTACCGTTAAAATCTTATTTTGATCTAAAAGCTCAAGATCTTCTAAATCTTTAATTTCACCATATTCTGGTTCTTTTTTATTTTTAAAATTAATTTTTTTTATTATCTCTGGTTGTTCTATACTAGTTTTTGGAAAATAAATTTCTGATTCTTTTTTTTTTTTTCCAATTAAAAAAAATCTCTTTCTTATTTGGGGGACGCCATAGTCACTACTAGTTAATATCTTCGCTGCATAGTTGTAATCCATTTTTTTTATTTGATTAATAATAAGCTTTTTAAATAATTTCATCATCTTACTAGCGATTAAACCTGTAACATTTTCAAAAACAAAAATTTCTGGTTTTAGTTCATTGATTAATCTAAAATATTCTAAAACAAGATTATTTCTCGGATCATCTATCTTCCTTTTACCTCTTAAGGAGAAACCCTTGCAAGGTGGACCCCCGATAATAATGTCTATTTTATTGAAACCATTATTGCTTAATTCTTTTCCGATTTCTTTTCCCCTAATTTCTCTTATATTTTTTTTAATTATAGTTGCTTCTGGATGATTGAATTTGAAAGTTTTTAATGGATCTTCATGATAATCTATAGCACCAGCAATTTTAAAACCAGCTTGTTTAAAACCTAATGAGAATCCTCCCGCACCAGAAAATATATCCAATAAATAAATATTATTGTTTTTAATCTTAGTCACCATCTCTCTCTATAATCTAAACAAAATTTTCAATGAAAATTATTAATATATTATTAATATATTGAAAAAATGATTTTTTTTGAAATATAATAGATATTTTATCATAACACTTTTACATATAATTCTTTAGCTTAGCATTAATTTATTGAATTATGTTATTTTTAAAAAATTTAAAGTTAAATCTTTATTTTTGAAAATTTTTTAGAACTTATTTATTGTAATTTATTCTTTCTCTTATTTATTTTTTTGTCGCTTAAAATTTAATGTATAAAGAATATCTACTATTTTAGTAATTATAGCAATATTAAGAGAGCTGTTTATTTTTCCGTCATTTTTAGAATTTTTAATTAATAAATTTATTGAAAATCTATTAAAATAAGGTTCAAATAAAATAAGTTAATTTTTTATTAAATTAATTTTCATTTTAGTCTTAGAATTTAAGTAACTTGAGAAGTAAATAGATTAATTATTTAAAACAAGAACCAATTCTTTAGATATTGATATTATTTCTTCATTTCCTGATAATATTTTTATTTTCACTCGATATGGATATTGATTTTTAATAACTCCTATTTTACCAATATGTTGTCCATGAAGAATTCTCACTTTTTTATTTCTAAGATCTTCTTTTTCTTTCTTTTCTGATTTAAATGAATTCAAACTATCTTTAATTTCTTGGAGTGAATTTTGGTTTCTTTTTTTTGCGAACTCTTCGGCCCATAATTCTCTCATTTCTTTATAAGTAAAAAAATAGTTCCCGCAAAACCTGCATTCAAATTTTCCTAAATGCTTTCTTTCATAAAAAGTATCGTTTCTTCGAGTTTGATAAACCATAATTTCATCATTATAATTCATAACAATATTTAATGTGTGCATATGATAACATTGTTTACATTCAACTCTTAATTCAATCATTTCCTCCCTAAATGTATGTTCCGGATCTTCATATTGATCATTTTCAAATTCAAGTTCTGCAGGTTCATCATTTAAAGTTTTTATAAGTCGATTATATGAAAATTTTGTTTTTTTAATTAATATTTCAAGCGAAATTTTTCCAATACATTTAGTATTTCCATTAGAATTAATTATCCAGACTCTTATTTTTCTCATTGTTAATGAAAGATTGTTTGGAATTTCAAATAATAATCCTTTAGTACCATTTATCAAATAATTTATTAAATTGAATATGGAATTATCAGTTTTTTTCGAATTGAAATTTGGATTAATTAAGAAAAAAGCAGGATCAAAATTTCTCGAAATTAATATCATATATTTCACCATTTCAGCTTTATTTACAATCTTGTTTATTTCAAAAGGAGTCTTTAACCATATAGCAAAATTTCTATAATTAAGATCAGGCAAATATTCTAATGGAATCATAGAATCAGTGGTAGAATTCAAAAGTTCAACGTTAAATTTCTCGAATCCAAGATATTTAAAAATTTGGGAAGCATCTGGAAAATAAGTAGAGTAAATAGATGACCTACTTCTTTCACTGGATTCTAATCCTCCGAGATATAATTCACAGGAAGGTGATTCATCTTTATGCTTAAAATAACTTGTTATTTCTTCCGAATAACAGGGAATAACCGGTTTTTTGCATTTTGGACAAATATATTTATGATATCTGTATGCAATATGATAATAATCTATCATATCATCCACAGAGACTATCTCCCCTAAATTCAAATTATATGCAAATCTCAATTAAAAAAAACCCTATATTTTTCGTCTTATTAAAGATAAAAAAATAAATATTTAAATTTAATTATCCGTTTTTAAGAATTTAATAAAAAAATATAAAAATTATTCTTTTTCTTAATATAAAAAAAGTTTTATTATTAATTGGAAAAAATTTGGGGATAGAGAAATTTTTTGAAATTTTTTAAATACATCAAAAATTATTTATTTAGTTATTATATTGGTTCTTTAAATAACTTCTAGCAGTGAAACAGGAAGATTTTATTAACAAAAATATTAAAGAAGAACATTGAAATTAAAATTTTCTTCTGATTTTGTTATTTTCATATCATGAGCCTAATTGATATTTTTCCCTTAAGATTTTCCTCAATATAATCTAATGTAGAAAATAGGGCGCTTATAAAAGAGCTTCGATAACTTGCTTTTTTATGCTCGTCTCTGAAGAGAACACCATCATTAACTAAATTCAGCCAGGCTTTTTTAATCATTTTTATTGAAATTAATTTCGGTTCTGCCTCTGTTTTCACCATTAAGCCCTCATCTCCGATCTTGGTGATTTCGTTTGGTTTGTCTCTTCCAAGTGTATAGATAATCATTCCGGGTTCGATTTTTGAACAAATATCCCTCCAAAATAGTTCAAAATTATAGATATGCTCATATTTTTTTGAATTCTCCAATAAATTAATATCAATAATTCGTTTAGGATTGCGCTCGGATAAGAATTTTAACCATTGATACTTATTGACTCTTTCAATAATGCTTAAATACTTAACTAAGAAAATCCTGAATCTGGGATTAATAGAGATGGTTTGCTTATCCTTGCTAAATGAGTAGAAATATTCATCACTATCCCCGAATAATGCCCCGAACACATTCCTGGAACATTTTCCTGAGACTTTTTCTATTAGGTTATGCTTTAAATCATCCTCTATTATTTCATATTCTGCTCCTCTATATTGAGGATTTTCGAAAATAAACTTTGTTATGATTTTATAAATGGAGGAAATTATTCCCGACGAAACTTGGTATAATTTGGCTTCCACTATAAGTCCCCAATAGATTTCTGTAAATGGGGCAAAAATTTCCATAAAAGTGAATCTATTTTTTCCCGGATTATGCTTAATGCATTCTAATATTGAGTGGATTAAGCCAAATTTATAACTGGCGGTTTTTTTAGAAATTCCCTTATTAAAGATATTCATGAAAATTTGCCAGATCTTATCATCTTCTATTTCTTCATCTTTATACTCTCCTTCTTTTAATTTATGATAACTCATAAAAATTTCTCTTCAATAACTTGTTTTATTATAATATTTGAACATAATTTAATATAAATAAAAAATTAATGGGTAAATAATATAATATTTGTGTTATTTGTGGACAAATTATATTGATTTAATTGTATATTTTATTTTGAACAGTAATTCTGTAAATTTGCAATTTAGAACCAATCTTTTCTTTTTATTACTATTAAATTATTAATTATTGAAAGACCTTAAATAAAAAATTAATTTTCCTATAAATAATAAAATTTATTCATTGATTTCATTAGAAGATTTTAAATAACTTCCTTCCTTAATTAGACCCTTTTCATTAAAGGTACAGTAGTAAAGATTTCCACCAATTACTTCATACCCCATTTTATCACAATAAGAACCTAAAAGTAATATCTCGCCCATTAGTTCTAATGCTTTAATTTTAAGGTTGTCTTTTATTGATGGAATATTTTCTTTATTAGTTGGTTTTTTAAGAAATTTGAATAATGCCATATTCCTTTTTTCAAGTTGTCTAAATGATGGATATGAGATTGCAAAGATTTCAGGAATCCCATTAAACCGACCATCTGGTAGTTTAGCCCCCACATCAATATCATTTTGAGCAACAAATTTGATTTTTTGTCTCCTTTTAAATTTACCAGATTTTTTCTCTTTTTCAGTTAAATCATGAGCACATATATGATATAAACAAGGTGTTAATTTCCCCTCATATTCTCGGTATCCACATAAATGAATACCTATTTTTTTATCACTATATTTTTCATGATTAAAATTGTTATTTAGAAAAATTGCTATTTCATCTGCAATTTCTTTTAAATCTTTTTTATCTGGATAAGAATTAATTAATTCAATTAGCTTTTGTTTAAAATCCCATTCTTTCTTTTTAAATGGATTAGTTAATCCCCAAATACTTATTGACTTATTTTTCTTATTGAAATAATGATATTTTTTGTAATTTGATTTATTTTCTTTATAAGTATCTATTGAGGAAGTTCTTCCATCAGTTGCTAAGACTATTCCTTCTTTTTGAACATATGAAATTATTAAAGTCATTATATTTACACTTTTCTGATAAATTCTCTCTTGATTTTATTTTCTTTTATTATTATCTATAAATAATGTTTATTATTAAAATATCTTCAAGAAAGATAAAAATTAGAGATCATATTTTAATAAAATAGAAATTATGAACTATTTTTATCATTATGTTAAAAATTCATTTAAAATTTTTTTACATATCAATAAGAACTCGAATTAAATCAAACCTTTATAAGCAATCAAGGATTCACTATTGCCGCCCATACAAATAATAAGCTCTCGTTTGATTATCGCAAAATAATTATGGAAAAGGTCGATTATCATATAAAGGCGACTCAGAAATATTATGGTTTTGGGATTAATATCCATATTGACTTGAGTGAGCATGGAAGGGCGTTTTTTAACAAGGATACGATGATACTGCTCTCGAAATTATATCTTTTCATTAAAAAGCACGGCAATGGGAGAGCTTTTATTATTCCACGTGAATCAAGTGCCCTAACCAGATATATTAGGATCCTAAAAAGAACGGAATAGCCCTAATTTATATTGAATTTTAATTAGTTATAACTAAGCCTTTTTTTTTAAATCTTCTTTTAAATCATATTTTGTTATAATATTCTCATTTTAAAAAAAGAAATATCGGACAAAAGTAATTTAGGATATGAGTTCTCCCAAAAGAGCTAAAGCTCCGTGTTTCTTTTTTCTGCGTCTTTAAAACTTGAATTTCATTTCTGATATCCTCAATATGATA
>Ga0102944_1001094_pt1 | contig 18859 bp, 18 predicted proteins | sample SalPonD_shore_MG_FD_78172 | JGI IMG/M metagenome (GOLD analysis project Ga0102944, IMG submission 78172) | Salt pond soil microbial communities from South San Francisco under conditions of wetland restoration - Salt Pond MetaG... | ecosystem: Environmental > Aquatic > Marine > Intertidal zone >...
GGTTCACCGCGTCCATGATGTCGCCGATCTTCGTCATGCGCGGGTTCAGCTCGGCCTGAACGGCCTCGTCGAACGTCTGCCGCACGCCATCCCCCCGACCGGCTGTCGCGTGGAATAGGTCCGCCAAGCCGGAAAGCGTCTTGCTCTTGAACGGCTTGGACAGCATCCGCATGTTGCCGTCGACACTGGTTAGCACCGCCCGGTAGGCGTCCGCCAGGGGCGAGCGCTTCGTCGCTCGGGCCGACTTCTTGCCTTGCTCCGCCACCCCGGCGATGTCCTGGGACAGCTCCAGCACGTTCTTTGCGTAGGCTGTCCGCTCGTCGGCCGTCCCGCCGAAGATCCGGGCCGCGAACTTGGCGACCTCCCCGACCGGGTTCGCGTGCAGCGTCCCGGCACCAGAGACACCGCCAGGCTCTCCCGACAGGGCCTGCTTTATCTTGGCCGCCTTATCGGCCGCAGACCCACCGGCGCCCCGGCCGGAGGCCTCACTGAGCACGACCGGCTGGCCGTCTGCCCCTATCACGTAAGGCGTCTGGCTGCTTTCGTGCCAGCGCGCGCTGTCCAGGGTATGTTGAGCCTCAGTCTTCGCCTGGCGCAGCGTCATACCGCGCTTAACGACTTGGCCGCTCAGCGTCTCAAGATGGTACTCATTGGACGCTCGGTTCTTGTCACGAACGACTCGCAGCACCGCCTGGTCCGTCGAGTCGCCGGTCATATTCCGCGTCGCCTCGATCACGCGCTTGCCGCGCTTCTGAACCGGCGCGGAGAACTTGACCGGGTGGTCCTCGGGCGGATGGTCCGGCGCGGACTGCGGCGTTTCCGTAGCTTGGCTGGCCTGCGCGGACTGCGGCGTTTCCGTAGCTTGGCTGGCCTGCGGCTCAGGCTGCGACGTCTGCCGGCTCGGTACTTCACCGGCAGGAGGCAATGCCTCCGCTGTCTGCTTCGTCGCTGTTTGCCCGCCGCCAGCGGCCTTTTCGCCCTGGTAGACGTCCCCGAACTTCTGCCCCGGAGGGCCGGACTTCGGCTCGGGGCCTTTCGGCCCGGCGGCGATGTGCTCGCCCGCTACCTGGGGCTTCGGCGGCACAGGGGATCGGCTTCGGATCTGGTCCGTGGTCCGGCGCGGGCCGGATCCGGCGGTGCTCTCTCCGACACCCTTCGTCGGCTGCGGAGCGCGCTGGTAGACATCCTGCGTCGCCCGGGGGTTGTCGGGGTGCGTAAGCTGAGTGATGCGCTTTTCCGGCACGAACGACTGCGTTCCGTCCTGATGGACGACCTGGCGCTCCAGAACGCCCGTATCGGGGCTCTTCCGGTATGTGTTCGTCAGATCGATTGGCTCGCCTTGGAGCTGGCCGTTGACCTTCTTCGCGTCGAGAAACGCATGAAGGTTGGCCCGACCGCCGCCTTGCGGCCTGCCGGCAGCCTGATAGTCCACCCCGGGCGGCTGGTGCTCTTGCGGCGTCGGCTCGCCCGTCTGCCGGCGGTTCAGGTCCGCCTCACGCCGGGAGCGACGCGCATCGGCAACACCGAACGCGGACTGGCGCCCCTGCTCGCTGTAGGACCGCACAATGTCCTCCGGCTTGGGGAGCTCGCGCAGCCGCTGTTGCAGGTTGGCCTGGGCGCGGCGGCCCTTCGGCTTGCTCTGCAGCATTCCCGCCCGTTTCTTCTCGGTCTTGAGCACGTCCTGGGTCGCGTTCTGGACATCCTGCTCGGACAGGTTGAGCTTTTTCTGCTTGGCGATCTGCCGAACTTGCCTGTCTGCCGCCAAGGTCTGCGTGTCCGGAGCGCTTCCGGCCGGGGTCCGTGCCGGCTCCGCACCTGCTGGAACGTCATTCGTTTGGGCGTCTACGCTCTGCCGGCGCTGTACCGTCGGCTCGTTGAACGCCTGCTGCAGATCCCGCTGGCGCTGTTTCCGCCCGGCGGCCACTTGGGCCTTCTCCTGGGGCGACGGGTTGGCCGGTGCAGCGTTGTCTGCGCCTGTGTGCTGGTTGATGACATCGGCGAGCGGGGACTGAGGATCGCGGGTCGCCGCGTCGACTATGGCCTGCGGGTCGACGTTCCGAACCATGTCGGGGCTAACCTGTTCAGGCTTGACGCCGAAGTGCTCTGCAATAAGGCGACGCGCGCTTCGCACAGCCGCGGGGCTGACGTTGAGCACGCCGCCCGCGACCCCGGACACAAGGTCCGAGATCAAGCCGTCTGTCGCGTTGTACTTGAAGTTCTTGTCGCCCCGGGCGCGGGCCTTCGCCTGCTGCACCGGCTTGTCGACAGCGGCGCTGGTCAGCGCGTTGGCGACAAAGCCCTTGCCGAATCGAGCCAGCATCGACCCTTCCCCGCCAACCGGGATAAGCGACTCAGGCGTTGCCGCACCGCCCGCGAGCTCACCGCCCACGGCGGTTGCGTAGCTGGCGGCCTTGTTGAACGCCCCCTTCTCCTGCGAGGCCGGCATCATTGTCTGGTAGCGCGCGTCCTGAGCCGTCAGGTCCGCCTGGTGCTGCTGCTTGCGGGCCTGCGCTTCCCGTAGGTACTTGTCGCGGAGCTGCGCCATCTGGTCGATGGGCATCCCCGTGTAGGCCCCGGCGTCGTTCGCGTACTGCATCCTGTGGTTGGCGCTGTTGTTTTCGCCGCCAGGGACGATCCCGTCGAGCAAGCCGTTCTGCTGCGCGTAGTTGATAACCCACCCGCCGGGAACGCCCTGGTTTGCGCCGTGCGCCTTTGCCGCCTGGATCGCCGCGTCGAGCACATGCGCCTTATACGCCGGGAAGCTCCCGCTCTGCATGTCGTTCGTGACCGCGCCGGCGAACGTGTTGTCGAACCCGCGCTTGGCGTGCTCCACGAAACGCTGACCGAGCGACGGATCCCACTGCGGCGTAAGCCTATAGCTGGCGAAGATGTCCGCGCCCGCACCGCTCCCGGCTGGGTTGTCTGCCGGCTGCGGCTGCGGCTGCGGCTGCGGCTGCGGCTGCGGCTGCGGCTGCGGCTGCGGCTGCGGCTGCGGCTGCTGGCCCACACCGTATTCTGCGAAAAGGTCCGCCATTACTGTGGAACCTGGAAACCCTTGGCCTTGAGCTGGTCAACCACCTGCTGCGGCGTCAGCCCGTGATTGCTGGCTGTGTCCTGGACATCCTGGGCTGTCCACCGGCGCCCATCCGGCCCGATAAGTACAACGGACGGCTGCCCCGGCTGGGCTTGGCCGAACTGTCCAGCGATGCTGCTGCTATCCGGAGCCGGCGCTGTCTGTCCAGGCTGAGGCGTCTGGCGCCCGAAGGTCTGCTGCGGATCGCCATTGCCCCACGTAGACGGGTTGTACCAATGGAAGCCCGGGGTCGTCTGCAGCGACCCGAAGTCCTGCATCGCGCTCATGGTCGCCTCATCAATGCTCGGCGGGGCCGACCGCTGTTGGTTCTGGTAGGCGCTGATCTGGTCCTTAAAGCGCTGAAAGGCGTCCTTGAACAGCATCTGTCTGTCCTGGGGCGCCAGATCGGTTCCGCTCACGACGCTTCCGTTCTTGTCCCGAACAATCCCGGCCTGGGCGTCAATGGCCGCGTTGATGTTCGGCACGAGCTGGTCCATGTACTTCGCATCCAGCATCGGGTTTCCGTGACCGCCGCCGCTGCTGGGCGCCTCCGGCCCGTGACCGTAGCGGAGGTACGCGCCGTGGTCCGGCGTCATGGACCCATTTCGCATATGCTGCGCGAGCACTCCGGCGACATCTGTCGGGTTGCCCGTGCTGTACTGGAGCTGGTCCATGGCGCCGTGGTTCCGCGCGTCCTGGACAGCGACGGCCTGGCCTTGTGCCTCGTTCGCGTTCCGCGCGGAAATCTGATCCTGCTGCGGCAAGCTGAAAGCGTTGTCAGGGCCGACAGGGTGCCCCGCGCCGAGGAAGGAGCCCATGAGCTGCCCGGGCGTCGCGCCGGGGTCGTTGCCCCGGTAGGCCAACGAGTAGTCGCCCATCGCGCGCATGGCCGCCGGGTCGCCGGTCGCTGCGGCCCGTGCAATCGCCGAGCGAACGTCACCGCTCGCCATCAAATCGGCGATGTTCTGATACGCCTGCTGGTGCGCCGCGTCCCGGCCTTCATTCGCACGAAGCCGAGCCGCTTGGGTCAACATCAGCTTTTGCTTCGCCATATCGCCCGGACTGCCGAAGATAGCCCCGGCAATGCTGTCTGCCGCCTTGGCGATCGTGGGGTCCGAGTAGAAAACGTTGCTCCGGTACGGCATCAGTAGCCCCTCGCGTATGCCGAGCTGTAAGGGTTGTTCCGACGTTGCCGGTTGCTGTCGTAGTAACTCGGGTCGTAGAGCTGTGCCAGGGACGTTCCGAGGCTGGACATGTTGCCCAGCGACGATCCCGCCCCGGCTGCGGCGCCGCTCCCAGCCGCGGCCGCTCCCGTACCGCCCAGCGTGCTTGCTGCCAACGTCGCGTCCGGCACGGCCATCGACGTTGCGGCCGCCGTGGTGCCTGCGCCGGTGATCGTCCCTCCGGCCCCGCCGGCGCTTGCGCCGCCAGCGGCTCCACCAGCGGCACCGACACCGGCTGCCCCATAGCCCATCATCGCGGTACCGATGATCGAAGCAATGGTGCCTATCGTGTTCAACCCCTGGTGGCTGTTGCTCTGGTCCTGCACCGCCTGGTTGACCTCCAGCGGTAGCAGACGCGCGTCGCCTCGCTGGAAGCTGTTGTAGGCGTTGATGCGGTTTCGCAGCGGCTGCGTCTGTCGCGCCATCGCGCCGTAGGCATCCCCGAGGCTGCTCAAGTTCGCCATCGCCCGATTCTCGGAGGCGAGCGTGTTGTGGTTCTGCCTGGTGCGACTGTTGAACGCATCCTGCACAACCTGCTGGCCGGAGTTGTCTGCTGAGGACGGGGGCGCGTAGTGCCCCTGGTTCGTCGCCTGGTCTGCGGTCTGGTTGCTGGTGATGGCGTCCAGGCGCTGCTGCGCCTGCCGGTCCATCTGCTGCTGCAGGGTGTCCGCCCCCGCCGTCTTCGACAGGATGTCCCCCAGCGCCTGCTGCTTTTTCTGGTCGCTGGACTTCTGCTTCTTGTAGCCCGCAAGCAGCGTCTTGTTCGCGGCGTCCTTCATGTCCGCCGAACGCTGGTTGTTCGAGTAGACCTTGGCCGCGGTGCCGGCAGCCGCTAGGGCCGCCCCGATTCCTGCTACTGCTAGACCTGTACACATGTCAGTTGTTCACTATACTGCCGCTGCTGCTGTTGGGGTTGCGGAAGTAGTCCTGGATATTCCGCCGCATCTGGCCGTACTGGTACCCCTGCCGGTAGGCGCCGATCCCGGCACCAGCATCTTGCAGGACGGGCGCCAAAGGCTGGAAGTTCGGCGTCGATCTCAGCGTCTGCATGATGCCGCCGATCTGGTCGGTAACGGCCGAGGGGTCCGCCGTCGCCTGCAGGGTCCGGGTGAGCTGATCGCGCTGCTGCGAGACCCCGCTTCGAGCCTGGTTCGCCACGTCCTGCGCGCGGCTGGCGATCTGGCGCTGCTGGCGGGCGTAGCTTTTACCCAAGTCCGCTTGGTTACGTGCGGCGATCGAGCTGCTTAGCGTCCCTGCGCGGGACAAAGCGAACGTCAAGTTCCGGCGTGCCTTGCCCATCTGCTCCTGGAGCTGCGGGTTGGCGTAGTCCAGATAGGCCTGCTTCTGCTTATCGTAGAAGCTGGGCTGGAAGCCCTTATACTCTTGGGTTCCAGTGAACAACTGCCCCATCGACGCCTTGTCTTTCAGCGCCTGTATCGCTTGCTCCCGGGCTGACGGCCCCGTAGGGGTGCTGTACCCGGAGATACCGATCTGGTTCCCGTTCGCGTCGACGAAGCCGCCTTGTGCATACGAAAAGTAAGCCCCCGGCCGGGTTGGCGCGGGAGGCGCGGCGGGTAGGCTACCGGGCGAGTAGACTACGTTGCCTTTGCTGTCGTAGTAGGTCGTATTCGGGTCAAAGCTGCTGGCCGCGTTGGCGCCCGCGCGGCCGCCATCGAAGATGGCCCGAAGCTGGTCCATCCCGGTGCGAATACGGGTCTGCCGAAGCTGCTCCTGCCGCTTCTGGTAGTTGAGCGCGTCATTGCCGCCGCCGCCGCCGCCACCACACATAAGCGCCTCAGACTCTCAGGTACATGAGCGCGCCCGCCCTGGAGAAGCCGAGCCGCCCGGTGAGTTTCTGGTAGGCTGCATCGTTCGTACCGGCGCTGTTGCCGAGGTTGATGCGCTTAACGCCCTGCGCTTTCGCCCAGTCGACGTAAGCCTCCAAAATGAAGTACCCGGCTGCGCGCCCGCGCTTCCCCGCCTCCACAAACACCGCCAGGTCGGAAGCGACCGTATCCCTCCCAAAGAAGGACGGCATGGTCACCGCGGCGACGCCGCCGATGATGTGACCGCGCTTGCGGGCCACAAGAACCGTGCCGTTGGGCGCGTCCATGCACGCGATCATCGTCTGCGCCGTAACCTCGGGGTCGAAGTCCATGTCGGCGAACGTCGAGCCTTCGTGCATCCGCTGGCCCAGCTCGATAATCCGAGGCAGGTCTTCTCTCCGCGCGGGGTTGATCTTCAAATCGGTAGCCATAAAGGCATGTTACCTCATGTTGGCTGTGGCCTGCATCTGTCTGTCGCCTCTACAGACATCGCGACTAAGCGGCCTCGTTGCTTCGGTAGTGAACAACCATGTTGGCGAGCTTCGCATAGCTGGAATCCGTGTTGACCAGCTTGAAGCTGAAGTGGGTGGATTCGCCTTGGGCGAAAAAGGCAGGCTGCAGGCCGTAGGTCGAACCGCTGAGCGTTCCTACCCGCTCGTACAAGGTCGGCTGTGCGGGATCCACTGCGACATAGACATCCCAGGAACCTTCGGCCCCTATGTCGATCCCCATCAGCGTTTTACTGCTGGCCGGGGCGTTCATGTCGAGAAACGGAGTGACGATCTCCGGCTGGCAGGCGTCGAACTCGGTGCCGCTTGCACCGCCGTACAGGTACACCTGGTCCCCCGCCCGCGCATAGACGCGGCCGTCCGACGCGGCGAAGTCCGTCACCTGCACGCCCAGGTCGTAGGTCGACCAAGCGGAAACATTAGACCCGGGGAAGTGACTGAAAACATAGATGTTAGTGCCCAGCGCCAGCATGTACCGCGACGAATCGGGCTCGATGACAGACACGGCTCCCTCGATGTCCTGCGCGGTGAGCCCGGCCATATACGTGAGCACGTCGTCGTCGATCGGCGTGCCAACGTCCTGAGACGCGGCCAGGTTGGAGCTGTCGCGCGCCCGCAGCGACCGGATCCCGGAGTCGGCCAGAAAGAACAGATCGACCTCGCCGTAGGCCTTGATAGACTTCGGGGCGCGCGTGCCGATGTTGTCAAGCACCTGAACCTGCTGGTATTTATCAGGGTCCGGATCTGTCTGCCACGTCTGGATGTAGTTGCGGCTAAACGCGGCGAGGTAGTTCTGGTAGACGCCAAGGCCTGTTATCTCTTGAGACCCGCCGTTTTGCGTCGACATGTTGATGAACCCGGCGCCGTCGATACTTGTTCCGAAGGCCGTCGGATCCGGCACCGGGGGCGAGCCTCGGTAGCCGCTGAAATAGAGCAAAGGCCCGTCGGATGAATACATCTTGTCTTTCAGCGCCAGCGCCGTTCTCCCCAGACCGGCGGTGCCGCGGACGGTAAAGGTTTGGTCCTTGATCGTCAGCGCCCACTGGCTGCTGGCTGTGACAGCCCCGCCCAGCGTGAACGTCACCATCTGCGACTGCTCAACGGCTCCGGAGTCGGTACCCCCACCCATGTTGGTGATGTTGCTCGCGACAACATCCCCCGAGGTGGTGACCGCGATAGTGTAGCCGTTCGGCGTTGAGCCGTCGGCGGACGAGGCGAGTATCTGAACCGTGTCGGTCGGCAGCGGCGGCGCAGTTTTGGTGGTGAGCACGTAGGCGTAGTAGCCGACGCCGCCCTGGTAGTTCGTGATCTGGTCGGCCACGTCGGAGGCGGTCTGCCCGTCGCTGGTGTTCCAGTCCACAGGGGCGCCCAGAACCTCCGTGCCATTGATCTTCACCGACGTGACCTGGTTGACCCCCGGGCTGCTGCTGCCGCCCGCGATCTGGAACGAGCCCGACGCCGCGTTGGCGCCCGTAAGGTAGGTCGCCGCCTGGTCGAGCGTCGCGGTCATGGTGGCCCCGCCTGTGCCGCTCGCCTCGTAGCTGAACGCGCTCGCGGCGGGGCTTTCGACGCGGATTTGATTGCCCGAAGGGTTCGTTATCGTAAAGTCCGCCGGCCCTTCGTCCTGGAGCTGCGTGGTAAGCGCCGTGGCCACCCCGGAGACGGTACTCAGCGTACCCGCCATGCTGTCCCAGGCGGTGACGCGAGCGCCGTCGTAGTAGTGATACACCGCATCGTCAGCGAACTGTGCAACGACGTAAATCTTTCCGTTGAAGTTGTCTGCCGCCAGAAGCGCGGTCATGGCGGTTACGCCGTCAGGGTGCTGCAAGCGCTGGTACCGGACCCCGCCGGCCAGCGTTCCAGCCAGCGCGGCGCTGCCGAACGTCCACACAGAGCCCTGCGCGGCGTGGATCCCGTAGGTTGCGCCCCCGGCTCCGGACAGGTCTGCGAAGCTGGCGAACGCCAGACGCTTTTCAACCTCGCCCCCGCGGGTTATGTGCGCGTTCTTACAGACACGAAGCGACCCCGGAGGCGCCGTATAGACGGACCGGCGCGTGTCGAGACCGCTTTTGAAGTCTTCAATGTGGAGATAGCTCATTAGTAGGTTCCGGGCGCGCGTACCTCGATAGGCTCATGCCCTCCCATCTGCTCGCGTCGGCTCTGCACCATGCGGAAGCGGTCGATCTTGGACGCCTGAGCCTTGAGCGTCTGGTACCGCTGCGTCGCCAGGCTGAGTTTCATCTTGGCGTCCGCCGCATCGTGCTTCGCCAGGATCTCTGCGGCGACGTAGAGAGAAATCAGCGTGTCGTCGATGTCGAGCGTGTCGGCGTCCTTGACCAGCGCCTTGGGCGCCGCATAGCCGTGGATACGCAATTTCCCGCCGCTGCCTGCGGGGATAGGCCAAACTTCGTACTGATCCCCCTCGAACGGCTGCCACCTGCGTACCGGATCCTGTCGAATATCCTTGTCGGAATTGACGGCATTCAGGTTCCCGTAGGTGATGCCGTAGCAGACAGGCTCCCACCGGCTCATGTCCGGGGGCAGCGTCTGCACAGACTCCCAGCGCCCGAAAGTGATGTCTGCCGGGTAGCTGTAATAGCGCTCCCCCGGCTGCAGCACTTCGTCCCGCCAAATGTGCAAATGGGGCCAGTCGAAGTCGTCATGCAGCCAGTTGTACATCCGGCGAATCTGGTGCCGGAGGGGGTCTGCCGTGTTTGCCCCGAACGCCGCATTGGCGGACTGCCCGGACTCGTGCCGGACAGCCTCAACCACCTGGCCCAGGGTGGCCCCGAGTGCCATCTGTTAGCTCTCCGACAGAAAATCGTCGGAGCCGCTGTCTGCCGTTTCCGCCTGTTTGGGCTCGGCCTTGGCTTCCGCCTTGGCCTTTCCGGCCTTGGGCGCTTCGACGCCGATGTCTTTCAGGCTGATAGGCAGCTTCGCGTTGGCCCCCGGGAACAGCGAATCGACGATACTGCGTCGGTCCTCGCCCGCCTTGGGGTGGTACTTGCGCCGCAGTCGCTCGCGCTCCTCGGAATGTTCTTCCTTGCCCATGCGGGTTGGCTTCACGTCGGTTACGGACCCCGAGCCGTGAATGTGCTCCAACACGACGGCCTCGGCTACCGTGGCGTCGGGGATATGCACTTGATGATTGCGGTCGCCCGCCAGAAACACTTTGCATTTAACGTGCTGCACACTACTACCTCCGCGTAAGAACGGCCGGCGGGGAGCCGAAGCCCCCCGCCGTTACGGCCGTTACTGGATGGCGGCCACCATCGACGTGTTGAGCTGCCGCGCTACCAGACCGCCGGCCCACGTCACAGAACGGTAGATAACCATCTTGTTGTGGGGCCGTGCCGGGTAGTGCTTCTTCATGTCCTCGCCCTCGATGGGGCGAAGCTGAATAGCGTTGGTGTCGATAAAGTAGCCGTACTTCGACTTACCCTGATCGTCCAGCGTCGGGTCGTACATCAACCGGCCCAGGCCCCGGACGCTGATCTCGCCCATGCCCACGTCGACATTCTTGTCGAAGCCCTGGTTGGTGAACTGGCCCTTGCTGTACAGGTCATCCTCGACGGCGTTCAGGAAGTCCGAGCCGCACAGCACCAACAGCCGCGGCGAGCCGAAGCGGCGGATCTGCCGTACCTGCTTCTGCAGAGTCCGGATGATCGACACGCTGCCGGAGTTGATCGCGTTGGCGCCGGCCAGGCTGATATTCCGCCACTTCGGCTGCGCCGCCCGGTCGATACCGCCGACAATGCCTGTGGTCGGGTCGTCGCTGATGAAATACGGAACGCCCGGGACTTCCTTGCTGTCCTGAGTGCCGTCCAGCCAGAACATTTCGTTCATCCCGGCAGACCAGCCTTCCGACATGTCGGCGAGCTTGGTTTCCAGGATGTTCGCAAGCGCGGTCAGCTCCCGCTGGCTGTGCTCGCTGGTGCTCTGGCCGTTGGTGTCGACGACGCTGATGCCGTCTTTCAACAGCTCCTCGGTCGTCACGTAGATGCCGGTGTGCGTCTGCTTCCAGGGATAGGCAGCCTGCTTGATCGGCGTCGGGTTGACGAAGTTCAGCGTATCGTCGGCCGAAAAGCCTTCGATAGTGCTGAATGTCTCGAAAGCGACGTCAACCGTCAGATTCCCCTTCCCGCCGGGGAAGGACTTCTGGCGACGACGGAGTTCCCGGAGAAGCGGCTTCTCCTGGATATGCTGCTCGTGAACCTTGCCCCGGTCCATGTGAAAGTCCAGGGCTGCGTTTGCCGCGTTGTCCACTACTGCTTGTGGCAAAGACATAACGAATTACCTCATGTCGAAGCGTTCGCCGCCTGCATCACCGCATCCAGCATGGATTGCGGCTGTTGATCTGCGGCGCCCGAATTTCCGGCATGGGCACTGTTGACGGCCGGGCCTTTCTCCGGCCGTGGGGGAATGAGCTTCCGAACTTCCTCTTTCACGGTTCGCAACGCTTCCTTGGCAATGCTGACTGCCTGCTCCGGCGTCTGCGGCGGCTGATCCATCACCCGGGCCTTAACCTCCCGCATCACCATCGGCTTCAATCGCTCGAAGTCCGGATCGGTTTCAGCGATTTGGCTTTCCCAGGTTGAAACAGCGTTCTGCTGGGCCTGAATGGCTTCATCCAGTTGCCGCTGCTCGGCCTGCTGCCGCGTCTGCTCCTGCGTCTGCCGCAGACGTTCCTGTGTCTGCTGCGAACGCTGAGACTCGAAGTGGGTCTGGTTGCGGTACAGAGCCAATTCCTGCGCCCGTTCCTCGGAGATCACGCCGTCCTCGACTTCCCTCTGCAGGTCGTCGGGCAGGTTGACTCCGGCAAACTGGTTCAGCGGCTCCATAATCGCTTCCAGCTCCTGACGAGCCCGAAGCGGGTCGGAGTTGATAAGCGCCATAATCTCAAACCCGCGGGCGACATCTTCCGGCCGGAGACCGTTGTCCTCCATGAAGGTCTGAATCTGGTTGAACTGCTCGGCTTGGGGCCTGAACCCCTCGACCTGTTCACGCCAGGCGTTGCGCTCGTCGATTACCGACTTGAAGCGGTCATAAGGTACGGCTTGGCCCGGCTCGACATCCTCGCCCTCGTCAGACTCGGCGTCTTGCTTTCCCTTACCGTCCTTTTCGCCTTCCTTGCCCTCGCCACCGTCGGCTTCGTCGCCGTCGGTTTCGTCGCCGTCGGCTTCGTCGTCCTTGCCGGACTGTTCATCCGTTTTGGACTTGCCGGAGGGGTCACCCTCAGCTTCCTCGCCAGGGTCGGCTTCCGTTGCCGCTTTGCGAATCGCGTCTTGAAGTCCGGTGCTGTATTCCTCCGGGGATTGCTCCCCCTCAGCGCCCAAATCTTCCGGGGTGGACGACCCCCGTGTTACGTCCTCGGCGGGGGACGACTCCGCCTGTACGCCCTGGTCTTGGTTGTCTTCGGCTGGCGGCGCCGAAGATGCTTCGGTATCGAAACCCATGCTTTTACGCCCTTTTTTCGATGAATACGTCTGCGAGTGTATCCCGTGTCTGTCGGTATTATCAACAATACAGACACGGATTTATGAGTGACTGACACGGCTAACCGTGTTCGGCGCCCCCGCCGGGCCGGCGCTGTCCGGCGCCCCCGTGGCGTGCCCGTTCGGGCCTGTCTGCCCTCCGGCGCGGTTCGGCGTGCCTGCCTGTCCGCCGCTCGCCCCTTGGTTCTCCGGGGCGTTGGCGCCGCCAGTGCCGTTACGCGGGCCGGCCTGTGCGTTCTGTGCGATAACTGAGGGGAGCCCTTCAACGTAGGCGTCCTCCAGGTCGATGCTTTCGTCTGCCGCCTTGACCAGCCTGTTCGCCAGCCAGAAGGGCGGTATCCCCGGTATCTGCAGCAGCAGCGGCCCCAGGCGCTCCCAGGTCTGCAGCTCCTGCGCCTTGTCGGGCCGGCCGCTGGACCCCGCCTTGATCTCCAGGCGGATGTGCTTAACAACGTCCTGCGGGGAAAGCTCGGGCCACACGGCTCCGGGACCGGCGATCTCCTGCACGGTCTGCGCCGACATTTCCGACAACAGCACGTCACCACCTGCGCGCGCCAGCTCGCTGAGGAAATCGTCCAGGTCGTCGACGTTGGACCCAATGGACGCCATTCGACTTGACTGCGCGATGGCTGACTCGGTTGCCGTCGCGTTGCTGGTGCCGCCGAAGTTGGCCTGCTGAGAACCCTCCACTTTGAGGATGTCGGCAAAGGCGGTGTTGACCTCGTACAAGTTCGGGTCGATGGGGTTGATCGGCTTGGGCTGAATGACGTTCTCGATCCGCTCGCCGGGCGCCAGGCCGTTGAGCTCCACAACCTCATGCGCCGCGGATCCTTGGAGCTTCGCCTTGTCCTGGTCAGACAGCTTGCCTTTAGACGTGACGTGCCCCGGCCGGGCCGCGTCCCGGTGCTCGCGCAGACGCTGCCGAGACAGGTTGTGCTCGATCTGCATACTCCGCATGAGCCGGACGTCCGACGGCGGGAAAATGTCCTCGGAGTCTTCCAACTCGTTGAAGGCGAGGGTGAAGATCGGCCAAAAGCGCTCCAACGTCACCAACGGGCGCGACGGCTCAACCAGAAAGTCCGGATAGCCGGCGCAGACGGTGTAGACCATCCCGCTCGACTTGTCGTAAACCTCGTAGACGGCAGCCTTCTCGGAACTCTTGACCTCCGCGTCCCGGCTCTGGCCCAGGTCGGTAACGCCGCCGTCCGCTCGGGCTTGATACCGCGTAAAATTCTTTTTCAAATCAACGCGATATATCTCTTGAACCTGGTCGGGGGTTAGCAAGAACTCTTGCGCCACCCACCGACAGCCGATGAAGCCTTTGAGCTGCTTGCAGTTTTCGTCCGGAATAACGCTGGTGGAGCTGGGAAAGTCGAAGTCAAGCCCCTCCTTGACCAGCAAGGTCTTACTGTTCCGCAGCCCGGCGAGGGTCTGTTTAAGTTCCTCGGCCTCAGCCTGATAGGCCTGGAACTCGCCCTCCTTGGCATCCTCCATCAGCCGCTCAAGGTGGGCGATCTGCTCGGTGACATCCGTCACCCGGTCGACATCCTCCGGGCGGGGCTCGTAGGCCCGATGGTAGCCCAGCTTCACGTAACCGACGCCTGTCGTGACGACGCGGCGGACAAGCTGCTTGGCCTGAACCTTAAAGCCCGGCTCTTGCTCGTCAAGCTGATACTTGAATACCAGCGCCATGGTCTCCCCCAGGCGCTCCAGCATCTTCCGGCGCTGCTGACCGGACTGAAGGTCCTGCATCAACGCCATCGCGTCCGCGACCTGCGGGCTCTGCGCGAGGCCCGGAGTCTGCTGCATGGCCTGCAGGAGCTGCAGCGCCTGCATCATCGTCCCCGGGTTGCCGTCCCACAGCTTGTAGTCGAGAGTATGCCTGCGCTTGGCAGACACCTCCGGGTTCTTCGCGTACAGCGACCCCGTTTTCTCGTTGACGTGGCGCTGGGTCAGGTTGGCGACATAGCGCTCGTCGTCCTTACGCTGGCCCGGCCACTGTTTGCCGCGGGCGAAGCGCATGTCCTCACGCATTCGCTGGTAGGCATAGCCCCAATGGTGCTTTGCCTTCTGTACCCGCTCGGTCCACAGCTTAACCAGCGCCTTACGCGCGCCGCTGACTTCCGGGGCGGCCCCGTCTGCCTGCTCGGTCCGAACGCCGTCTTCGGTGTTGGTATCTTCGCTTGCCATATCAGTTCAGGTAGCTGCGCTTGGGCCGGTGGTGGTAGGCGGAATTTGCCATGACCCACTGAACCGAGCCGACCTTGGGTTCCTTGCGCTTGTCTGGCAGTGTACGCTCTGCGCCGACTATCTGCGACAGACCGATTCCTATCCAGGCGATAAAGTCGACAAAATCGTCATGGCTGCCGTGGGGGAAATTAAGCAGCTCGTCAACCGCGTCTTCGTACCACGGCGCGAATTCCGGCAAGAAAACCTTCCCCATCGTCATACGAGCCTGGATCGCCTGCGCGCGTGTCTGCTTGTCCTTGACCGGCGTCTTCTCGTCGATCGTGACGTAGGTCTCTTCCTCCAGCATCCGCTGGCGGAGGAACGGGCCGATGGACTGCGATATGTGCCCCTTCTCCGCCCACCACAGAAGCGGCCGGTGCCGACGCATAAGGTCCAGCATCGCCTCGACGGCCACGTCGGTTGGGATCTGGCGCCAGACCAGATCGGGCAGGATATAGACGTTGTTGTCTTCGTCCACCCCTACGGCGCCCATGCACGTTGGGTCGCGGTCCTGCCTCATGCTCACCGCGTGGTCGCTGGCCGCGTACAGGCGAAGGTTCCTTGGGAGCTGGTGCGCCTTGTACGACTTGATGTGCTCCCGCTTGAAGAAGTTACCCTCGGGCGGTGACGGCCGGCCCTGGTACAGCGCGTTGAAGCCGGAGGGGTTCACCCGGCGCTGACTCAGCAGGAAGCTCTTGGGGATGCGTTCCGGCCACAGGACTTCGCCTTTGGACCGCCCGAAGGGATCGTCCCGCTCGTCCTTGTCTGTCTCGATGATGGCGGGGATGTTGACTACCCGCCACTGTCTTGCAGTCGCCTCGTCGTAGTACGGATTCTTCGGATCCGTCAGCCGGCCCACGATGTCGTCCTGGTGCCACCGGGTCATAACGATAACCACGCGCGCCATTTCGCCCATCAGGCGCGTCATAAACACGTCCAGGAACCACCCCCACTGATTGTCCCGCACGGTCCGGCTGTTGGCTTCCCCGCGGCCCTTGAGTGGGTCGTCAAGGATACCCAGGTCGGCGCCGTAGCCGGTCAGGGCGCTGCCCACGCCGCGGTAGACCAGAACTCCGCCCTCCGTCGTCTCCAGCCGGTCCACGGCACGCGAACCACGCTTGAGCGTCGTTCCCGGGAAAACCTGCTGGTAGAAGGGGCTCAAGATGATCTCGCGCCCGGCGCGCCCGAAATCTGTCGCCAGGTCGTCCCCATAGGAGCTCACGATCACTTGCCTGTAAGGATCCCGGCCCACAAACCACGTCGGGAAGCGCTTGGACACCAATTCGCTCTTGCCGTGGCGCGGACCGAGGTTGATTATCAGCCGGGTTACCTCCCCGCGCTCGACCGCCTCCAGCTCTTTCGCGATATACCTGTGGTGGATGTGGTCCTTGTACCGCGAAGCGTCCGGGTTATCCGGGTCGCGGGGGTCCGGCATGGACAGCTTCGTGTAGTCGAGCAAGCTGTCGTGAGCCTTTCGCAGGCGGACCAGACGCTGCGCCGCATGGACCTGTCGCTTGAACTCCGACGCCGCCTCGGCGCTTTCGCCCCCAAGGTGATCGAACTCTTTGTCTGTCCGCGCGGCCATGCGCTACCTACCCGCCGACCCCGGCGTTGCCTTTGTAAATCGAGATCCCCTTTTCGACGCCGCGCGAAGTGATGTACCCGCCGATGCCGATCTTGAGCAAGTCCCACATTTGCGGGGGCAGCGGCAGCATGATCTTCGCGCCGAAGATCGCACCCATGTAGGGCGCGATGATGTAGTTGTTGGCGATAATGAAGCCGAAGATGCACATTAGGCCGGGGCGCCAGGACCGCTGCAGCCAATTACCGTTGGCTTCCGCCAAGATGATCTTGATGGCCCCCGCCAGCTCTTGCTCCGCCAGGTCATGTAGGTGCTGCTGCGCGGCGGCCTTGATCTTCGCCGCCTGCTCCTTGTCAGGCACCGCCTTGTCGATCACTTTGCCGAACAGCGACGCCACGGCGGGGATCAGGGATCCGAGAATAGCGCTCACACCCATGTCAGTTGCCTCCCTCGCTCACGGCCGCGAGGACGTGGGCTACTCCGAAATACTGTTGCTTGCCGGCGATGCTCAGCGCACCCCATAAGGCGGGGTCGCCCGGCTCGCGGTCGACGCGAACGTCAAGATGCAGCCCGGGGCTCGGGCTCCAATCCGGATAGATACCAACGCCGGTGAAGCCGATCGACCGCGCCAGGTCGATTGCCCTCTGAAAGTCGTCGGCGGTTTTCAGCCCTTCCGTCATCACGTCGACGGCGCGGACTTCGCCCCACTTGGCGATGTTGTGCTGGCTGTCGGACTGGCCCCAATACCTCCCGAGCGCCCCAGGAGCCGGGGAGACATCAACCGCCTTCCCCCACATGAACCGAAACGTGTCGAGCAACACCAGCAACCGCGGCTGCATCCGCGCGCTCCAGGCCTCGGGCTGCCCGTTCGCATCCGCCGGGCGGACAAACTCTTGAGGCTTGAAGAATCGAAGATCGGGGAGTGGGAGGCTCATTGCGGTCTGTTCCTCTGCAGCAGACGGAACAGCTCCGTCCGTAACTCTTTGAAGCCTGCGTCCATTTTCATTTCTATGCGGGTCACCAAACTTTCCATTTCGGTTCGGCTAACATAGTCGCGCTCCCGTCTCTCGATCTCGACGACGCGCCGCTCGACCCTCCCGATGTCCGCCTCGTGGTCCTCACGCAACTGCCCGACCTCCTGCCGCTGGCTCCGGAACAGATAACCTGTCAAAGCGACTACGGCGCCGACAATGAACGTGATAATCCACTGGAAGAACGGAGGCATTTCGGCGAATAGGCGTTGCCATAGTGTCGGATCTGTCGGTGGCTGCATGTCAGTCGATCAGTTCGTCAGGCTAAGCGTTGAGGCCGGGCCGCTCCCGGGCGGCCCGGAGACTGCTAATGTCCAGCCTTAGTCGGGCTGCATCAGACCGGAGGCTTTCAGCGCTGCCAAGAGCTGGTCCGCCGTGCTGCCGGCGGCCAGGTTACCGATCACGCCGTTGAGATCCTTCTTAACGCCGACGGGCGTCTCGTCGCCCCGGACCAGATCCAGGACCACCTCAACGGTTTCGCCGGCCGGGACGGACACGGGCTGGCCCGCGTCCCACGTCACCTGGAAGTGACTAGCGTCGGGCGTGTCGAAGGCCACGGCGTTGCCGGCGTAGTCGACACCCCGGAAATGCACAGTGACGGCGCCCTGGTTGGCCTGAAAGTCCGCGGCAGACATGCCGCTCGGGTAGGGAACGTCGAAGGTGAGGCCGGCGTTAACCGCCGCGGCAAGCACCGTCCGCACGTTCTTGTAGTGGATGGATTCCATCGACATAGCTAAAACCTCTTGTGAATTGTGACGTCAGGCAACAGCTTACCGCTTTTTGTCTGTCGCGAAAACCGACACTACCGACGCGGCTGCGCGCCGCGAACCGCGTCCGCAATCGCCTGGTCAATAGTGGACTGTCTGTTCTGCAGGTCGTGCGCCGCGTTGTGTGCCATGCCGGTTCCCAACATGCCGGGCGTTGGCTGCGGCTGCTGCGGCTGAGGGCTGGCTTGCTGCGGCTGCCCCTGGTTCAAAAGCTGAGCAATTCCATCACACATTGTCAGTTAGCCTCCGTGAAAAAGCCGCCTTACCCGGCCTTGCGTTGGTCATGGGGCCTCCGGCCAGTCGATAACTTCTGGAAACCCGGGCTGCGCCGTCATGTCCCGCAGGGCTTGGCGGTAATCCATCCATGCTTGTCTCGTCGCGTCATCTTGATGCGGATAGTCTGGGAGCGCCATAGGATCGGACTGATCCAGTAGGGCGTCGCGTTTCATCCGAGCATCCTGGGCCATGGTGCCCAACACCTCAGCGTCTGATTGCCAAGTAATCTCAGCCATTAGATGACCTCCTCTTCCGGGAATGCCTCGGCCTGAGTCGGGTTCGGGCCGTGATGAGTGCGCAGCGTAACGATTAGCTCACCAGAAACGCGTTCCGCACTGAGCACCGGACAGGGATCAAGGCTGCCGTCAATGATGGCCTCGCGCCCATCGGGCAGACCGGCGAAGTCGAAGCTGTCGGTGGTTTCGTCCTGGGTGGCGGTGATGGTCTCGCCGCTGAACTCATAGGACAGCGGCACATCGGAGCGTTGGGGGGTGTAGGTAATTCTCATGGTTACTTCCAGTTGCCGATAGCAAAGGCACGGTTGCCTGTCCAGTTCCCGCCAGAAAATGTCATCTGGTAAATTGCCCACAGGCGGAGAGTTACGTTGCTGGTGCCGTAGTTCAATGTGTCTGTCACTGCCTTGTTCCGATCCGCCGCATAAGACACGTCGACGATGTCACCACTCATCTCTAAGCGCGCGAAATGAACTAAGGAAAACGACGCTGGAAACGTCCAGATATAGTCATTACTTTCTCCCGCCGTCGGCATGGTAATGCCGGACAACACACACACTTGCAGCCCACTCTCCCACCGCCAGTAGTACCCATTTGCGTTACTACCCCACTCCA
>Ga0102944_1001095_pt1 | contig 18839 bp, 18 predicted proteins | sample SalPonD_shore_MG_FD_78172 | JGI IMG/M metagenome (GOLD analysis project Ga0102944, IMG submission 78172) | Salt pond soil microbial communities from South San Francisco under conditions of wetland restoration - Salt Pond MetaG... | ecosystem: Environmental > Aquatic > Marine > Intertidal zone >...
GTCGCCGTTCCTGCTCCCCAGCATTCACCCATATTCGGACAACGGGCTTCCGAACATACTGTATTCAGAGATTTCTCCTGAATGATATCGGCAATATCCCGGAATTTTTTACCGGACGGGAGCTTCACGCGCAACCAGTCGGGCCGCTTATTATTGCGATCTTTTGTTGGTTGATCTGCAACATCTACATTGTTACTCATCTTTTTACAATCTCTTTCTAATATAAAATTTTCTTTTGAACCGGTACCGTTAATAATTTCCGTATAAAATTCTTTATTTACTACAAGGTAACCAGATTCATTTATCTTTAAAATATGCAAATTCTCTCTCAAATTCGGGCAAAGAATCAACCGGTATGACTTTGGCTCCGAAAACGGCTCCGAAATGTTTCTGAATTCGCTGTTTTACGTCGTCCATGGCAATTTCCCTGCCGAGCAGAAGTTCAAGGCTTGTAACCCCTTTATCTGCTATACCGCATGGAATTATATTGTTAAAATATTTCAAATTGGTTTTAACATTTAACGCAAAACCGTGCATGGTTACCCATCGGGAACATTTAACACCCATTGCACAGATTTTTGACTTACCGACCCATGTTCCGGTCAAACCCTGTATACGGCCGGCATCAATTCCATAATCACTACAAACACGAATGATGACCTCTTCGAGAGATCTCATATACTTATGGATATCCGTGAAATAACGATCCAGATCTATAATCGGATAACCGACTATTTGTCCGGGACCATGGTATGTTATATCACCACCGCGATTTGTCTTAACATATGTCGCATTCATCCCGGCCAATTCCTGTTCATCTTTTAACAAATGTGCCGGATCGCCGCTTTTACCCAATGTATACACATGCGGGTGTTCTACAAACATAAGTACATCATGACTTCGTTCACCTTCGAACACTCCTTTACGGACCGCCAGTTTCTCGTCAATCAACCGTTTTTGAATGGCAGCCTGAAGGTCCCAGGTTTCTCTATAGGGGGATTTCCCCAAGTCAATGCTGTTAATCTCCTTCATGGGTCTTTCTAAGGGGATAAAAAAATAAACTCCCGGACTTTTGCCGGGAGTTTTATAACGAATGTGAACCTAACTTATTTCTTATTCTTAGGAGGAGTACCAAGGTGTACACCAACATTATAAGCTTCCGCAGCAGCTTCCATAACAGTTTCCGAAAGTGTCGGGTGAGGATGAACGGCACTGATAATCTCATGGCCGGTTGTTTCAAGATCACGGGCGACGACAACTTCGGCAATCATTTCGGTCACTTCAGGACCAATCATATGGCACCCGAGCCATTCTCCGTATTTCTTGTCGAAGATGACCTTGACAAATCCTTCGTTATGACCGAGAGCCGATGCTTTCCCACTGGCTGAGAACGGAAATTTACCGACAAGGATATCGTATCCTTCTTCTTTTGCTGCTTTCTCGGTATAACCTACGGATGCAACCTGTGGTATACAATAGGTACAGCCCGGAATATTATTATAATTGATTGGAATCGGATTCTCACCGGCTAACATTTCAACACAGTTGATACCTTCATGAGAGGCTTTGTGAGCCAGCCAGGGTGCACCTATGATATCACCAATGGCATAAACGCCGTCTACATCGGTTTTATACGTGCTTTTATCAACCTGGATAGCGCCTTTTTCAACTTTAACACCGATTTTTTCAAGGCCAATGTCTTCCACATTGCCGGTTACACCAACTGCGGATAAAACAACATCAGCACTGATTTTTTCGGTGCCTTTCTTGGTTTTGACCGTGGCTTCGACTTTGCCTTTTTTCTTCTCTACTTTCTCAACCGAGCTTTCTGTCAAAGCTTTAATGCCTTTTTTCTTGAAGATCTTACCTAATTCCTTACCGATTTCTTCATCTTCGATAGGTACAAGATTCTTCTGAATCTCAACTATGGTCACTTCCGTACCGATGGAATGATAGAAATAGGCAAATTCAACACCTATTGCACCGGCACCGATAATGAGCAATTTCTTGGGTTGTTTTTCCAGTTTCATGGCCCGTTCATAATCGATAATGGTTTCTCCATCGATTTCAAGTCCCGGAAGCTGACGGGCACGGGCACCGGTAGCCACGATAAAGTTTTTGGCTTTCACCCGTTCCACTTCTTTATCCTTGTCATCAAGAACCTTAACTTCTTTGGCTGAATCAAAAACTCCTTTTCCTTTGATAACCTCAATTTTATTGGTTTTCATCAGGAATTGAACGCCCTTGCTCATTTTATCGGCCACATTACGGCTGCGCTTGATGACTTTAGGGAAGTCAACGGAAATATTATCTGCTTTTAGGCCATATTCATCGGCATGACCCATCGTTTCCATTACCTCAGCCGATTTAAGAAGAGCTTTAGTAGGAATACATCCGATATTTAAGCAAACACCTCCAAGATCTCTCTTCTCAATAACAGCCGTTTTCATACCTAATTGGGCCGCCCGTATCGCTGCAACATATCCACCCGGACCGGTTCCAATAACACATAAATCAAATTCTTTCGCCATTTTGTTGATCCATTTTTATGAATTAAAACTATTTAACTGCTTTTCAATAATAAGTTCTTCAATAACTTTTTGATCGTGTCAATTTAAGGATATTACAGCACTTTTTTAACCGATAACCTTAAAAAGCTTTGTATCGTACAAAAAAATGTTTGGATCTTTACATTTATGTCATTTTAAGCCATTTTATGAAAAATTAACTTTAGATTTATTAATTAATAGTCAGCTACTACTACTACAGACCACTTTGTATTGCTATTCACGACAATAAACCAGGCAAATCTTATAACCGAATGATTATTCATTTAAAACAGTTGTTAATAATTGTCTCTAATTAAGAAATCAACTATGAACAATTCCGGTAATACATTTACAAAACTATTATTAATCTTCTTTTTACTTTCAATTGCGGTATTAAGTGGTTGTCAGGATAGTATTACAAGCAGTAATAATAACAATAATAATTCTCAAAATAGTTCAGGAATTACGGCCAACCGGCAAGATGTTGGAAAATCAGCGCATGATCTGTTATCCGCTGACTCTCATAGTACACTTTTCATACAAATGCTTTATGCCGGAAATTACAAGCCAACACAGGCTGCGGTCGACAGTTTAAAATCGTTCCTTGAATCCCGTTTACATAAGCCAAATGGCATTACGATTAACCTCTCTATGATTCCTGCTCCCGGCAAAGCACAATATTCCCTGAACGATATTAAAAATATTGAGGATAATAATCGCAGCATCTATAACAAAGGGGATACCCTTGCGGTCTACTACTTCTTTGCTGACGGCAGTTCCGATCAGGATACAAAGAATTCGAAAATTTTGGGGCTTTCGTATTTCAACACATCAATCGTCCTATTCGAGAAAAATATACAGAATTATTCCGGTGGAATCGGACAACCTTCGCGAACCAAACTTGAAGCTACGGTGATGCGTCACGAATTCGGGCATATTCTCGGATTGGTCAATATCGGCACACCTATGGTTAAACCCCATGAAGATCCCAATCACAAAGGCCATTGCGATAATCAAAATTGCCTAATGTATTGGAATGTAAATACCAGTGATGTTGTCCAGAACATCTTAAACAGCGGTATTCCCCAACTGGATCAGAATTGTCTGAATGATTTGAAAAATAACGGCGGAAAGTAAAAGTTATTAGGTTATTGAGTTATTAAGGATTAGGGACACTTAATATACTCATTAACTTAATACACTCAATCACACCGAAGATTTGTATTTGAGCAGGTTCTTTTCTCCCACTTTATCGATCGCTGTTCGAAGGGCGTAATCACTGTGAAATAATACGATGGGATTGCCTTCAAGATCGTGAGTCACATCGGTGGAATAGGCGCTCCCAAGTTTTTTAATGATTTCATCGTCGTGCCGCAGCCAGCGGGCGGTGTGATAGGGCACCGGACTCAGATCAATATCTACTTTATATTCCATTTTCATACGATGTTTTACAACATCAAACTGCAGCACACCAACGGTTCCCAATAACAATTCGTTACCGACACCATGTGGTACTTCAAAAACATGCACGACACCCTCTTCGGAAAATTGTTTGAGTCCTTCCCGTAACTGTTTACGCTTGAAGGGATCTTTGGAACGAGCCTTCATATAATGTTCCGGGGTGAACAATGGTATGACATCGTAATTTACTTCCCGCTTTTGATAAATGGTCTCGCCGATTTGAAAGAATCCGGGATTAAAAAGTGCCACAATATCACCAGGGTACGCTTTATCGAGCAGGTTACGGTCATCTCCCATGAGTGTATGGGGATTGGACATTTTTACTGATTTACCCGTTTTCTCATGAACCACCTGCATTCCGCGTTCAAAGACACCCGAAGCAACACGAACAAAAGCCGTACAATCGCGGTGATCCGGATTCATATTCGCCTGCAGTTTAAAGATGAATCCGGAAAATTCATTATCGAGACCATAAACGTTGCCCCCTTTATCCGAATAAGGACGCGGTTCCGGAGCGAGATCCGCATAATATTGCAGGAAGATATTCAAACCAAAGTTATTAAGTGCAGAACCAAAGAAAACCGGCGTTACTTCACCCACGTTATAAGCTTCTTTGTCCATATTGGCAAACTCATCTTCAATAAGCATAATCTCTTCACGGAACTGCTCTTTATCCGATTCAGACAAATGCGTATTGGCCAACCCCTCTTCCAGGTCGAATGCTTCTGTTTCGGCCTTTTGTGAACCATGTTTCGATTTAATATAGAGATGGAGTTTCTGACCGATAAGATCATATACTCCTTCAAAATCACTACCGTAACCCAGTGGCCACGTGGCCGGTACGGCTGTGATACCCAGTTTATTCTCGATATTACTCAACACTTCCAGCGGGTCCATCCCGGGGCGGTCGCATTTATTAACAAAAGTGATGACCGGCGTTCTGCGCAGTTTACAAACCTCGAATAATTTCTCTGTCTGTTCCTCAACGCCTTTAGCCACGTCTATGACCATAAGTGCCGAGTCAGCCGCAATGAGCGTACGGTACGTATCTTCCGAAAAGTCTTTGTGGCCCGGTGTGTCAAGCAGGTTGTATTTGATATTTTCATCCTCAAAACGAAGTACCGAAGAGGAGACGGATATACCGCGTTCCTGCTCGATAGCCAGCCAGTCGGATACCGCGTAATGATTGGCCTTCCGCTGTTTGATGGAGCCTGCTTCCCTGATAGCACCGCCATACAACAACAATTTTTCCGTTAATGTAGTTTTACCGGCATCCGGGTGTGAGATAATAGCAAATGTTCTGCGCTTACGACTTTCATCAACGATTTCTGAAGTCGTTTCTGTTGTCGCATTTTCTGACTCTGAAGACATCTAATTTTTTCTGCTGTTTATATTTTCGTAAAGCTTTGTAAAGTACGGAAATTATATGGCATAATCACCATATATAACGTGGAATTGGGATATATAGTGCTTTACACAAAGGCATGTGTGAGATTAACTACCAATAATCAACAATTATAATCAGAATAATCTTTATTCCAGACAAAAAACCAATCAAATCCATTTTGCTATGCTCTATACGCTTTGCTAACACATCCATTACCTTTGGGCAGAAGAGGTAACCAAAATCCGGGAACGTCTTTCATTGCTAATTGTTCCTTGTTAATTGATCATTGTATAGTAATAGTCTGTAGTATTCTTATTATAATATTACATGGTCAACTAAATAATTATTAGCCGCGAATCATAAAAACAATTACTTTACGGCAAGGATAGAATATTATAAGATATTATTTATATGGCGAAAAGAGAAAAGCTTTCAGTTATAGCAGTTTTTCATAATCAAAGAGACGTAGTAGAAGCCACCATAGAGGCCTTATATGAACTTCCCCATCCGGCCCTTGAATTATTTCTGATTAATGATGGCTCGACAGATGATACGGCTGAAATCATACAATCATTACTGGAATATTACGGACACGAGGAAACCTATTTCTTCGATCACCCCGAACAATACGGTACCGGTTATTCCATCAATGAAGCTTTGAACAATGTGTCCGGTGATTTTCTGTGGCTGGTCGATTCCGTGGAATCCATTAATCAATCGGGACTCTCAAACTTATTGGACGAACTCAAAGAATCCGGTTTATTATGTGCCATACAATCGGGTATTTTCAGCGGTATAAGAATTCAAGACTGGCTGGAACAACTGGAAAAAGGCACCCTCTTATCCAATCGATCATTCATTTGGAATTGGGATGCGATTCCAGAGGGACAGCGGTTTATTAATCCATATTTAAATGCGGGACATTCTGTTGAGCTTGCCATACGTCTGTTGGTAGGCGGGCAATTTGAGCAGGCCCAGGATATTTTTACTTATATCGGCGAAGAAACTCTCGCAATTGATACTAATACCCACAGGGAATTACTTTTTGCCCTATTACGAAGGTATGACTTATCATCATCACAGAAAGAACGCGTCCTACAATTTCTAATAAATGAAGATAATGCCATATTGGATGCAGCCACTTCCGGTTTTATTACCCACGAGCAACATCCTGATACCCAAACGATTCTTGAGGAAGCGCATAGGCATCACCGTGAAGGAAACAATGCTATCAGTCTGGAGTTATTAAACAAGATTCTGGCCAATGAACCGGATAATATCCCCGCTAAAAAATTAAAGATTGCCGTACTCGAACGAATGCGTCGTTATGTTGAAGCCGCCGAGATAAAACACAGTATAAAGGGGTATACGAAGGACGATGATAATATGGAAACTTCACAGTGGGAAGAGGCTCCCGATACTCTTGTGGAAACGGAAGAACCGCCAGAATCTGCCGATTTTACGGCATCGGGTAAAGAACATCCTGAGGAGCAACCCCAGCAAGAACCTATTGACGTTCAACCGGAAGATATAAATACTTCGATTATCATACCTACAGCGTCCGATCGCAAATCTCTTTTAGAAAAATGCCTAGTGGCATTGGGTAAATATGCTTCACCGAAAGATACGGAACTGATCATTATTGATAATGCCAGTCTGGATGATACCTGCGATTACCTCGAACAACTATCCAACGATCGCTTTTTTAATTGTAAGATCATCGTTAATCCGATGAATGCCGGTTTTGCACGATCTGTGAATATGGGAATGGAGCAGGCTGTCGGTAAATACATATGTATCATGCACAATGACGTATTCCTGACCTCAGGTGCACTTGACAAGATGCGTGAGCTCCTGGATAACCATCCTGAATACGGATTGATTGGTCCCCGAACCGAGCGGACATTAAATCCGCAACAACTTGTGGGTACTACTGCTGACGGTGAAGATGAACTTATCACTGCTGATTATCTGGATAGTTTTTGCATGATGTTTCGAACGGATATGGATATCCATTTTGATGAACAATACGAATTGGCTTACTTCGAGGATATAGATTACAGCCTGCAAGCGCGTGACAAAGGCTGGAAAGTGGGAATTGCTCCGAATATCACGGTCGATCATTTATTTGGAATTACAACTTCCGACCTCGGCCTTTATACCGACAGTCCTCAGTACTGGAAAAATATCGAACGATTCAATGAAAAATGGCAGATTCAGACAACATTTCCGGAAAGTAAAAAAGATGACGGTACTATCGACCGGTTATTGATTCTTAACCAGATTATGAATCCGCATTATCCAGAACCTCATTTGTTGCAGCTATACAGCGAATGGTTTACAAGCGAGGTAAAAACGGATGTCCTGGAAAAAGAATGGGATCACGATACGCTCATAAACCTTGTAGAACTCATGATGAAAGCGGATCAGCGTGATGTATTACGTCAACTCGAAGATAAGCTGGAGCATATCGAGTTATCCGAGGATGTATTATATGAGCTTGTAAGCTTTTATTACAGCCGTAATATTTACTCCAGGTGCAGACATTACATCAAAGAATTAGGTGAAGGCCATAAGCCCTTCAGATTCCGCTTGATCGAGCTCAAAATGCTCGTCAATGAGAAAGATCTGGAATCGGCTATACCGCTTTTAAAAGATTTGCTGGATGAAGTCCCTTCGCTTCCCGATCTGTATCAAATTTCGGGAGAGGTGCATCAACTGGAAGGAAATGCAAAAGAAGCACAAAAATTTTATGAGATAGCTACCCAACTCGATCCTTACCGCTACCCGGAATCGAATCCAACATATACTTTTGAAGACTGAAACCGTGTTATTCGAGACCTGTGAATCTCATGGAAGGGCTCTGATTACGAATGTTTATTCAAATGACTCATCCAAATCGGAAGCGTCATCTGAATCGCCGTAAGTCAGATCAATATAATGCAATAGCCTTCTCAAATCTTCCGCACGCATATTATCATCTCTTTTCTCATAGCTATAGATCAGGTTGCGTATGCTTCTCGCCAAAATATCAGGCATCGCTGCATTCTGGAAATAATAACTTTCCGGTTTGACACCATTCATTTTCAGGAAGTACGAACACTGATTCATGCTTACCACTTTACCCCTGTGAAAAGGATCTACAAATATTTGCTCTGTTTCATTTTGAAACTTCAGAAGAAAATGCATTGGCATGTTAACGCCATGAAACGGTAAATCCAGACGATCAGCCAAAAATAAAACAATAAGAGCCAGTGTAATGGGAATGCCGTTCTTGCGATCAATTACTCGGTTGATATATGAATTATCAGGATCGAAATAATCATTTTCGACACCATGAAAGTTCTCATCGTAAAACACATATTGAATTAATAACCGCATTTGTTCCACCGGATCGACAGTAAATTTGATATCTGCTGCAATATCATCGGCCATTTTATCGAGACGTTCCCTGTAGGGAAGCTCACGAAAGGTGGAGTCGCCAAAACGTGCTATCATGAAAACGCCTTTTTCCAGATCCGATACTGTATCGATCCCATTATCAACATAATTCATAAACTCTTCTTCGAGTTCGGAAAACGTTATATTATGAATGACGTTGATGATAGCATTCTCCTGTCTTTCATCCTGCGATTGAACGCGATATTCATCAAGTAGGGGAACAGCTTGTTCACCAAGCTTTAGAAGGCGATTCACGACTGTTTTATTTACAAAAGGATCGGGGTCTTCCAATAAATATATTAGTGATTCAATTTCTGCTTTTGATTTCATGCTTCTGCCTTGTGGAATTACTCCATCTGTGAAATATCTGTATTATACTGAAATATTAGAAAATTCTATAATCAATTAAATAACTAAAAATAGCCAATTATATTATTGGTTTTTTTAATCTTTTCTGCACTTCTGTAGATAAATTTTACTTAACTATGCCATTCTGAAAGTGTATATTGAAATCTTTTCAACTAGCAACATAATTATGCAAGAAATTATTAAATAGGGAACTTAAATGGAAATAAATGTTTCTTCTGAAATAAATCGTCTTAAGGGCGTAATCGTGCATACCCCTGGGAAAGAAGTGACTCTGGTGAATCCGGATATTAAAGATTCTTTATTATTTGATGATATTATTTTTGAATCCGATGCCCGGTACGAACACCTGAGTATGCTTGATATCTTCAAATCGGTGATGCCCAAAGATGGAGAAATATTTGAGATTGCCGATCTGATCTATGAAAGTTTCAAAAAAACTGATGCCAGAAGTTATTTTATTGAACACCTGATCAAGCGCTTACCCGAATTAAATCTTTCCGCAATTGAACATGATCTTTTGAAACTGGAGCCCAACGAGTTGCTTGAATTTGCCATATGGGGCCAAACCGATCGCATCAAGGATTTTAACCTGATGCCATCACCCAATATTCTGTTTACCCGCGATCTGGCGGCCATCGTCAATGACGGGATTATTATTTCAAGAGCAGCCAAAAAAGCACGGGCTCGTGAATCCCTTTTGATGGAAACAATTGTCGATTATCACCCGATGTTTCAAAAAGTCAAAAACAAGGCCTTTCGTCTTGCTTACTACGACAGTATTGAAGGGGGAGATATTCTTGTAGTTAATAAAGAACTTGTGATCATCGGCATGAGCGAACGTACCTCTTTCAGCGGTATCATGAAAGCGGCCAAAGCCATTTTCTCGTTCGGTGTTAAAAATATCCTTATCGTGGATATTCCCAAACAGCGATCATCCATGCATCTCGATACCATTTTTACTTTTGCCAATACAGACGAATGTATTGTGTATCCACCTGCCATAATTGAACGGGATGACAATGTTGTTTGCCTGACTAACGATGGAGATAATTTTGTAACGGCCCCTAAACCTTCTCTTAAATCTGCTTTAAGGGAACTAACGGGACGTAATTACACTTTCATCAAGTGTGGTGGAGAAGAACGTATTAATCAAAACCGCGAGCAATGGACCGACGGTGCAAATGTCTTCGCTTTAGCACCGGGGGTTATTGTTGGATATGAACGTAATACACACACGTTTGCTACGTTACAGGATCATGGTTACACTGTGATGAATCAATTTGAATTTGTTGAAGAATATAAGAATACAGAATTCACACCTTCTGATAATATTAAATTAGCTATCAGTTTTACCGGTAATGAATTATGCAGGGGGAGAGGCGGAGCGCGTTGCATGACCCTGCCACTCATACGAAACAGTTAAAGCATTATTAAAAGAAAAAATTTTGGAAGAAGAAATTAACAGCCAGTACGAAATAATTGACAGCCACGAAAATAGAAGCCTCTTTGATCGATTGGAGCTCACCTGGCTTACTATTTTAAAACATTTTGCTTTGTTTGTGTTAACTTTTATAAGCGTAGCATTTACTTATATCTACATTGGATTTGCTATTAGTCTTTCACTGGCCGTGATTTTTGCCGTGATGCTTTTAGCGTTCCTGGGAACACATGAATTTGGCCACTATTTCGCCTCAGTGCATCATAAGATCAGAACGACACTGCCTTATTTTATCCCATTGCCTATATTTTCACCGATTGGTACCATGGGCGCCGTTATACGAATCAAAGAGCCCGTTGATGATTCCAAAAAATTATTTGATATCGGAATATCCGGTCCATTAGCCGGTTTTATTGTATCCCTTGGATTGTTAATCTATGGTTTTGCAACATTACCCGGTATCGAATTTGTGTATGCATTCCCGGGACATGCTGCTCTTAAAGAATATGTGACACAGTTTCACTCTTTTCCCAAAAATCCGATTGCCGATCAGGGTAGTCAGATTTTAATGTTGGGAAACACGCTTCTTTACTCCTTTTTGGGATCCTTCTTCAAGCATGTTCCACCGATGTGGGAGATGTATCACTATCCGTTTCTTTTTGCCGGCTGGCTCGGCCTCTTCTTCACTGCCCTGAACCTAACCCCCGTGGGGCAACTTGATGGAGGACACGTTATTTATGCTCTGCTGGGTCATGAAAAACATAAACAGGTTGCACGTGGATTTTTTGGCATCCTCTCGGTTTTAAGCGGCCTTGGAGTCGTACCCGTTCTAAGGGATGAATTAATAGGTTACAATCCGTCGCTGGGTCCGTTGAGCTGGGTTATTTGGGGAATTCTGCTTTTCTTTATGCTGAGAAAGGCCTTTAATAATGAACACAACTGGATCGCTCCCATTTGGGGAGGCGCCCTCATAAGCAGTGCCCTGCTGCTATATCTTATTATAGGTATGAATAACGCCAGCGGTTATACAGTATGGTTGGTATGGTCGCTTTTTATACTGTTTTTCGTCAAAATTGAACATCCACCTGTTATCATAGAACGCCCGCTTGACAAAACAAGAATTGTACTTGGATGGTTAAGTATGCTTATATTTATACTTTGTATCAGTCCAAACCCAATGTATATCCTTAACAGCTAATATAGATTATATTCATGAAATTACGTTTTATCATTACAGTAATGACATTATCCGGTTTCGTATTGGCCGGATGCAGCAATAACAAAAAAGCCTCCGCAAATAACAACCCGGATTCCAAAGACGCAGCTATCGTTGCGCGTTTCCAAAATAAAACGGTAAAACAAAAAGCCGAATACCTGATCAATTCGAATAATATGGATCAGAACAAAAACAATGATTTCAGTTCGACACTCTATAATGATGTTGTGAGCCATTTAAAAGCTAAAAGAGATACTGCATCTCAGAATCTTTTGGCTAAGGTTTACTTACGTCATGGTATGTATGAATTGTACAATGGTCCGGTTAGCGGTAAAATGAGAGAGGCGGTAACGGAGAGCCTGCACGATTTCATTAAAGTTTTGAAAATGGATCCGGGAAACAAGAAAGCCCGGGCAGAAATAAATCAGATACTCGATATTTATAAAACGATGCCTAATAAATCGGTCGCTAAAGAGGTTGTTCCCGATCTTCAAAAACTTGGATTTCAGGTTCAGTAAAATACAGTTAAACAGATTTTCTCACTCATAAAAGAATAGGTTATTCACCCAGTGAGTAACAACAATAACGATACTACAAAAAAAAGTCCGGAAATAAGGAATCGAAAAGCCCGTCATGAATATTCGGTAGATGATACCTTTGAGGCGGGCATCGTTCTGAAAGGCACGGAAGTAAAATCACTGCGTCAGGGAAAGGCGAGTTTTACCGACTCGTTTGCCTTCATGGATCATGGTGAAATATACCTGAAAGATCTCTATATCAAAGAGTTCGATCAGGGATCCTACAATAATCATGATCCCCGTAGGATCCGGAAGCTTCTCCTTAACAAAAATGAGATACAGAAAATTGATAAAGCTATATCTCAAAAGGGGTATACCCTTATACCATTGAAGATTTACTTCAAAAGAGGGTATGCCAAAGTCTTACTCGGATTGGCACGTGGTAAAAAGCAGTATGATAAACGTGCTGATATAGCAAAAAAGGATATGAAACGCGAGTTAGAACGAAACCTGAAGAAAAGTCAGTTTAAAATATAAGCAGACTTACCCCTATGTCTTTTCAGGATATACCATTCAATAATTACCATCACAATGATTACCATAGATATATCCTTCGCTATTATTGTAATGACAATAATGTGTTTGGTTAATTGAACTTTGACCACTTCCCGTATTTCATTATCAAACCAGGTTAACTGATATGATTCATAAGCCGGGTTAATGTCTCTGCCCCGGCCTTCTTATCAGATAAAGGGATATTGATAATGAAATGTATCCCGCCTGTGATAATTCATTTCGCAATGAAGCAATAATATTATATCAATCAGACAAGTCCGGATGGGTGGGAACAACCATCTGCAATATTCCCGTTACAATAATCAACAGGAAACATTTTAGTCAATAATTTATGTTGATTAAATGAGAGAACCGATGGCCCTCTGAATTGTAAATTATTTCAATTAACATCCAATTTGCATGAGTAATAATAAAAGTACAAAAAATACAAAGTTCGCTTTCATATCCATATTTACAGCCTCAATTGCAGTTCTTTTAATTGTTGTATCAACTACTTTGCATTCCGGAAACCTGCACCACTATTTGTTTATAATTGCCTTCATATTTCTTGGGCTCAGTACTGTTGCATTAATTGTAGACTTGTGGAAATTGAAAACACAATGAGTCATCATAATTTAATTATTGAATTCGTTATAAGAATATTATCAACCAAAAATCAAGAGTTGGAGCATAGAGTAAAATCAGGTCCCATAAACCGTGAGACAGTAATCGAAATAAGATTAGCTTATTATCAACACTGTAAATCAAACAAAGTGAAAATTGATTGAGTTATTAGGTGCATACGGTTAGTAAATTGCTGGATCCCGAAAAATTTCATTCCCCACCCGTATGTCATAGTATTTTAGAATATAGATTAGACGAAATACACAAATTTTCAAAGATGAATAATGATGATAGGCTATTGACTGGTTATCATTTATAGTAGCATTTATAAAAAAGATAGGGACTCGCTGCAAATTTTAATATGGAGTCATAATATGTTTATATAAATTAATATTATACTTCATTTTAAATGATTCGCTAATCCTCAAATGATAGTTAAAACCAAAATACGGGAGGAACTCAACCGGGTCACGAGTGAATTACTTGATACCCTGACAAATATTTCACCCGAGATTTTCTTTTTAAAACCCGATGAAAACTCATGGTCAATTGGTGAAATCACAGATCATCTGATTAAGATCGAAACATTGACCTTTCAGGTTATCCAAAATGCCCGGTTGTCGACTACACACCGAAAGCCGGATGAAAAAATAAAATACATTCGCGACACCTTAATGAATTTCGACAAAATGCTTTCGGCCGGCGGACCTATTTTGCCGGATCATCAAATAAATAATAAAGATGAGCTCATTTATAAATTGAAAGAAATAAGACAGTCATTGATAAACTTCATACCAAATAATGATTTAAGTATCAGATGCGAGATATTCGAGCATCAATTATTTGGCAAACTGACCAGAATTGAATGGCTCTATTATGTGGTTTATCACAGTGAAAGACATTTAAACCAGATCAATAAAGTAAAAGAAGCATTGGTAGCTAAATAGTTTCTAACCGGTTTTTTGTTACTTCTCTAATCTTTTTAATAGGTTGCGCCAGAATCAATAATACTTAATCCTTCATCCATTTTTGTAGCACTTCACGGCCTTTCAGTAAAGCGGCATCTTCCCCATTCCCGGCATTACTTGTCCCGGTATTCACCAGTATATCCGGTTTTACAACTTCAACAGATTCAGATCCCTTATCAGATTTCAATAACCTGACGTAAGCAAAACCACCACCCGGCATTGGCAATTCTATTATTGTTTGTATCTTCTCTAAAACAGGTTGACCGACAAATGTAACATTTTTCTTTTGTTTTATTTCAATAAGAAATTTTGTTGTTGAACGAGTATTCTTTCCAATCAGAATAGCAGCCGGATTACCCTTTATTTCTTCCAGGATATTACGAATAACAGCCTGGTTAACCGGATTCACATCGGTATTTATATTTCTAATATCTAATATTAAACCGCTGGCCTGTGATAACTGAGATGATATGGAATTAATATCTTTTGATTGGTTGGTAATGGTAATATATGCATGGCCTTTATCCAGCCATTTTAATTGAATAGGGGCATTTTCATTTGCCAAAGGTTTGATCCACGTTATATCCTTATCACCTCTAACCCGGTACAAATTAAAATCTCTGACCTCACCTTTTGGTGTACGTATCGAAATACCAAAGCGGGAACCCGCGGGACCGGAAAGCAAACCAATCCCCATTTCGGGTACACCTTCTATAGCCATATCCCATTTTTTTTCACCCGAGATATCATTGATATAAGGCAATACAAAATTTTGCAGATAATATTTTGTCTCAATACCAGCCACTTTCAATACCTCTGATCCAATAGGTATTTTTTCAGCCAACTTATCTGAGATATTGGATACTAAGGCTCGATGATCACTATTAATCAGTCGGACAGGCGGCATTGTTAATTGTCTATGAAGAAGTTCCGGAATAACTACTTGAACATGAACCGTATTCTGTGCCGCAACAAAGCCCTGTAACGTTCTGTAATAAACAAACAGGGAATAGGAGTTAAGCACCTTCTCAATATATTCACGATATGTTTCATTCCATTGTTTATTCGCAATGTTCGTCTGTTGATCACCGACTTCGTTCCACAATAATGACAAACCATAAACCTTGTCGGCCGTTTTCATTTTTATAACTCCCCGTTGAACCTGAGCATTTGATCTGGTAACAAACAAAAGAGCCAAAACCGGTAATATTATCATCTGCAGTTTCCTGTGCGGCAAAGTATTTCCCCCTGTATAAATAATATTATATCCTAGACCTCTCGTAGCCTATTATATGTTTAAATTAATATAAATGATGTTATTAAATAGTCAGGAATTAGTAATAAAATCTAATATTTAAAATATCGATAAATATAAATATTAATTATACATTGACATTCATAAATATGTTGTATATGTTTGAATCCATATAAAAAAAGAAAAGAGTTTTTCTTATGGATATAACCCAAAAGGAAAAAGAACACAATCGTTCAAAAAATATTACCTGCGAAATACCTGGTAATCAATTAAAATCAAATGCTGATAGATTTAAAGCATTAAGTAATCCGACACGACTTAAGATTCTATCTGCAATTGCTAAATATAACAATAGTGTTTGTGGGTGTGATTTTGAACAATTGGTTGATATTAAACAACCTACTATCTCTCATCACATTAAAATTCTGATGGATGAAGGATTAGTGCAGAGCTACAAAGAAAGTACGTGGGTTTATTATCGTATTAATCCTGAAATCGTACTGGAACTAATGAAAGAATTAAAAAAACTTATAGCCTAATTTTTTTTAAATAAAACATCGAAACTTATCAATATAATAGGAGTTTTAATGAACACTTTATTCAAATATTGGAATAATCGTATAAAATATCGTTTTATATCTTCTAATTATGAAATGGATCAGGTTAAAAACTTTTTATCTGATCATAATTTATCTACTGATGGCATTGAAAAGGCGATCACATTGACCGCTCGTCAACATGATGAAATTGTTGGGGTAATTTCCCTTCAGATTAATAATCAAATAGGGTTGTTAAAATCTTTCTTTGTAATAAATAAGATGAGATCAAAAGGAATTGGTAATAAACTCTATAAACGTATTATAAACCATGCCAATATCCAGGGAATACGTCAGTTATATTTAATAACAGAAACAGCCGACGATTATTTTTACAGAATGGGATTTCGCCATTTGGCAAAAAATGAAACTCCCGAAATTGTTAAATATTCCTATGATTTTATGGCCAAATGCTGTGAATGTGCAAGAGTGATGCACAAAGCACTACCTCTTTTATGGACGTACAATCCTATAAAATAGTTTTTTTATCTTAAATATCGATGTATATCAATATACAATACTGTAGAGTATAATGCGATAAAATTTAAAAATGGGACCAATAGCTTTGCTGAACGGTACACTTGAGACATGGTCCCATTTCTATTCGAAAAATAAATAATCATACAAATTGAAATATTCAGACTCTCTTATCCAAACTTGCTCCATTACCCCTCTCTGTTAATTGTGTTCCGATATTTTTCCTCCCGGGGGCCGGGACCATTTTTTATCATTGTTACAATAATTTTCGTCCTTTATTTTAAGAGTTTTTACTCTTAAATTTATTTAGTAATAATAGATACATAACTCATGAGAGACATTATTATGAAAAGCAAAGTGCCTGCCCTATATATAATTTTGATAGTTGTGATCTTATTCTCTATTCTTTTTCTGAATGATTGCAGTAAAACAGTTAATCAGAATAGATCAGATATATATCCCATGTATGTTGATAACAACACAAATGGTATAAACGACTATTTCGAAGCTTTTGATCATAATACAACAGCACCTCCAAAAATCGCATCAATATCACAAAACGGACACATGATGTATGGTCCGGCGCCTTACAACCATCCATTTACTGATGATAATGGTGACGGTATCTGCGATTACGCACAAAACGGGAGTAATACGTGGCACGGTCCCGGTTTTCTTGATTCCGACAACGACGGGTATTGCGATTACTGGGAAGCAAACAGTCCCATGCATAATCGTCAGGGCGGAATGTATTATCGCGACGAAAATAATAATCAGATCAATGATTATATGGAAAAAGAGTGGCATGAAGGTTACACTCATGAATTTACTGATAATAATGGCGACGGTATCTGTGATTATGCCCAGGATGGAAGTGATACATGGCATGGTCCTGGTTTCGTAGATACAAATAACGATGGTATCTGTGATTATTGGGAAGATGGCGGTAGAGGCCATGGGCCCCATAATGGTATGATGGGCGGTCATTAATTTATTATATAAATAAATAAAAACCGGTGGGCACTATATTTTTGCTCACCGGTTTTTTACGCTCAAGTTTATACCAACTCTTGCTCTAAACACAAACTCCATTTATAAAAACCACATATCTTCCAAATCCGTTCTTTCCCTGGAAAATATATTCATTCACATATCTCAAAAACTGATTTATACCGCCGTAAACAGTAACTTATAAGTATAATCTAATCCTGACATAACAAATAATATTAACCTTGTCCCATAAATCTGTCGGTATGCGCGGGTATGATATCATAGGTGATATACATGGACATGCGGAAGCCCTGATTCGCTTATTGGAGAAATTGGGTTACAGAGACCATAACGGATATGAACATCCCCAACGGCGTGCTCTTTTTATTGGTGATTTAATTGACCGCGGACCAGAGGTATGCCAGGTATTACAAATTGTAAAACGTATGACTGATAAGGGGAGTGCACGGGTTATTATGGGTAATCATGAGTACAATATCATCTGTTTTTTCACAAAGCAAGAAAAAGGTTATCTGCGCGAACATTCATCGAAAAATAAGGCCCAGGTAAAAGCCACCTTGCAGGCTTTTAATAATTCTCCGGAAGAGCTATTCAATTGGCTGTCATGGTTAAAAACACTTCCTTTGTTTTATGAAAATGATAACCTAAGAGCCGTACATGCTGCCTGGGATCAGCATAAGATAAACTATCTGAAAGAAATACTTCCCGGGGGTGTGATGAGTGACAATTTTCTGTTTCAATCAGCACAGAAAGATACGTATGAACATGATATCATTGAGATGCTTCTTAAGGGACAGGAGATTCCGTTGCCATATGGGGCAGAATATAAAGATAAAGACGGGCACATACGATCTTCTATCCGCGTGCAATGGTGGAACAAACTGAGAAACAAAACTTATCAGGAAGTCTTGTTTCCAGACGAAATGAATGTGATTGATATCCCGATTACTGAAACACTATTGAATGATGATATA